>Ga0181597_10000351_pt1 | contig 50933 bp, 40 predicted proteins | sample 041ome_5_FD_148647 | JGI IMG/M metagenome (GOLD analysis project Ga0181597, IMG submission 148647) | Coastal salt marsh microbial communities from the Groves Creek Marsh, Skidaway Island, Georgia - 041403US metaG (spades assembly) | ecosystem: Environmental > Aquatic > Marine > Intertidal zone... | reverse complement strand
ATAAAGAACTGGTTCACTCATAACGTAAAACTTCTGCAGGAAGAATCTGGGATGCCTTGAAGGCAGGATAAAGTGTTGCCAGGAAACTGATGATCAGGGCCGCGCAACAGGTTACCCAGACATCAAAGCTTTCCAGCCTTGTTGGAAGTGCACTGATAACATAAAGATCTACCGGGGCCAGCACCTGTTCCAGGGCACTGGAGAATGAGGAAAAGTTATGGGCAATAAATACCCCTGCCAAAGCGCCAGCGATGGTACCGAGTACGCCAACAACCGTGCCCTGTACAACAAAAATGGCCATTATGGTTTTATCACTTGCTCCCATAGTCCGCAGGATTGCGATATCCGCTTTTTTCTCCGAGACCACCATCACCAGGGTAGAAACAATATTGAAAGCGCCAATTGCGACAATCATCATCAGCATAAACCAGGTCAACAACTTTTCCATTTTCAGGGCGCTGAAAAGACTGGCTTCAGTAATGCTCCAGTCCCTGCCGGTGAATTGTTGATCAGCAAACTCGGATTCCAGTAACGCCACACTGTTGGCAATAATAGTTGCGGCCTGATCGGGATCGCTCACGCGCAGGCGTAACTGGGTACTTTCACCAAGATCATTCAACCCCAGCAATGCGGCACTGTCATGAATATGAATGAGTGCCAACTCCGAGCCAATAGTGAACTGGGGATCAAAAACACCTGATACGGTAAAACGGTGCATATTCAGTTTTAGGGAGCTATTGTCCGCTATCACCGGCACGATAAGGTTTACAGCGTCACCGGTGTTCAAGCGCAGATTTGAGGCAAGGATTCTACCCAGTATGATGCGATTGTCACCGGGAACCAGCGAGTCAAAACTTCCCTGCACCATGTTCTCGGCAATGGTAGAAACAGTGTTTTCGTCATCGGGTGAAATGGCCTTTATTTCCGTTACCTGGTGATACCCCTGACGACTGAGTAAAGCTTCCAGTGCTATATAGGGTGCAATACCCTCGATCTGTGGGTTCTGCCTAAGTAATGTGGTGGCTTCTTGCCAGAAAGCAAAGTTGCTGTCAGCACTAATATTGCCGTGAGGTACGGTGATCAGCGTGCGATCACGCATAATGCCCTGAGAGCCATTAAACACCGAGAGCACGACAATAATAGCAAGCACGCCAAGCGTGAGACCTGCCATGGAGATCAGTGAAGTAAAGGAAATAACCCGGTTATTTTTCCTCGCCAGAAGATAGCGCAGGCCTATGAGAAATGGAGTGGACTTTAACATGACGGCATTATGCAGGGATTAAGCCCCACTGGCTACGCAACTATTTTCTGCGGTTTACTCTACCAGACCTGAAGATATAACCAGACACCAGAAGATCGAAATAACCGGGTGCTAATCCAAACAGGCTTCAGTTTTCCTGCCTGGCTGTAATTTCCGAATCATGGCGCTTGATCAGGCGCTGTACCGTTTTAAAACTGACCGGCATTATCGGTGTACTGACTTCAGCTGAAATTGCCCTGAGAGACTTGCCCTGCTTTTTCATTTCCAGAATTTTTTTCAAAACCCGCTGTTCCATGGGATTTTCGATAAGCCTGCCATTGGAATGAATCATGTATCCGAATGGACGACTGCCCCCCAGAAAACGGCCTTGTTTACGCTGGCTCTGCTTCACGGTTTTAATGCGTTCGGTAGAACGACGACGTTCCAGGCTGTGAAAGATTTTCAGTACCTCGGTAAACTTTGGTGCCAGCTCGAGATCGGTAACATCACCGTTCAAATCAACAACGATTAATCTGATTTTTCGCTTTCTCAATTCGTGTAATGTGTTAACCATGTCATCACAATTACTGAAGATTCGCTCCAGTGTGCAGACCAGAATAATGTCCCCTGCTTCCGCCCGGTTCATCATGGTGGCTGCCTGTGGGCGTTTCATAAAGCTGACATTCCATTTCTGATTATAATCAAGAAAGCGTTCACCGACTTTCATCCCCTCACCCAAGGCATAGGTTTGCAGGCGTAAATCTTCCTTTTCAAGGATGGTTTCAAGGTCCTGGGAAGTTTCCAGGGATTCAATTTGAGATGTTCGGGTATAGCTGTAAACCGACATAACGGGACTCCGGGTCTGCCTGCTGGTATTCAGATGCTAGTCAAAAAATACTCAGGCCTGTTACTGGTTGCTACTAACTGTTTCCAGAATAATGTTGAAACTTCTTTCAATTCGGGCTGTAACTACTTTATATATATGCTAATTGTGTCTCTGTTCGCACATATATCCAACCGGGGTAGGGATTGTAATCACTATGGATTTAGCAATGCAAGCAAACTGCTAAAAATAAGACTGATTTCATAGAGTTATCTGCAATCCTGGCTAAAAAATAACCAAAAAAGCGATGTTGAGACCAATAATGGAGGTTTTTGGTGCTGAGTTGCTCGCGCAGCGTCACGTATTTTGAGCACTGCGAAGCCAGACACTGGTTAATGCCTGAATTATATTAAAACGTACTCGCCAGGCTTTGCAGGGTATCTATCATCGGTGCCGGATAAACGCCCAGATAGATAATGGCTGCAGTCATTGCTGCCATCACGGCGTGTACACCCAGCGGCAGAGAAACGGCGGCCGGATCATTGGCGTCGTCCTCAGCAGGCTGCAACATGATGTAGATAAGACGCAGGTAATAATAAAGGCCGATGGCACTGCCGATGATAAGCATCGTGAGCAAAAACCATAATTCGCTTTCCACCCCGGTTGTGAAAATGTAGAACTTTCCAATAAAGCCGGCTGTGAGAGGAATACCTGCCAGTGATAACAATACCGTTATCAGCACAGCGGAGACCCAACTGTTGCGCCAGAACAAACCACGAAAATCAGCCAGCTGGTCATATTCCTTTTCGCTATTGGATAATGCACTGATAACGGCAAAGCCGGAAAGTGACATAACAAAGTAAGCCAGCATATAAAAGCTTACCCCTTCCACTGATAGCGCACCGGGTATCTTGGCAGCAGCAATGATGATAACCAGTAGATAACCCAGATGGGCGATTGAAGAGTAGGCAAACAGTCGCTTGACGTTTTCCTGCAGCAAGGCAAGCAGATTGCCGAAGATTATGGAAGCTGCAGCCATTACCGTCAGTACGGTGGTGACAACATTCAGTTCTATGGCATTGGAAACCAGTAGCAGCCGAAGCGTTACCGCGAGCATGGCGGCTTTTGAAACGGTGGCAAGAAAAGCGGTAACGGGAACCGGAGCTCCCTCGTAAACATCGGGAGTCCAGATATGAAATGGAACCAGCGACAATTTGAAAGCAGCGCCCGCCACAATCATCAATACCCCGATAAGAAAGACTGGACCAAGATCGCCGGCGGCTTCAAGAGCTGTGGGTATTTCATCAAAGCCCATGGTGCCGATATACGCATAAACCAGCGCAATACCGAACAGTGTAATACCGGAGGTTAACGCCGAAAGGATCAAATATTTAACCCCTGCTTCAAGCGGGAATTTGGCTGATTTTGCGGCGTGAACCGGGTAGGCAATCATTGCATAAAGACTGACTCCCATCATTTCCATACCAAGCAGAAAGGAAACAAAGTGGTTGCTGCATGCCAATACCACAGCGCCCAGAGTGGCGGTCATAAGCAGAATATAAAATTCCTCGTTCTGGACATTGTGATTCTGAAAATAGGGGTAAGCCAGCAACGCCACCCCAATGGCTCCGACAATGATCAGATTGGAGAAAAACAGACTGTATTCATCAATGATGAGCAACTGGGTGGCTTCCAGTGGAAGTACCGGCTGGATAAAGACAAAGGTCAGTAAGGACGCAAACAGGCCGAATACGGTGAGACCACTGATCAGTCCATGATCGCGTTTAAAGGCAGTTGTCATCATAACTACGACTGTACTAATCGTTAGCATGATAATCTGCATCAGATCGATTATGAGATTACTGTACATAGTGAGCAGAACTTTCCTTTAAACGTTTATATAAAAAAATAGTCAGATTTTGTTACTGGAAAAACAAAACACCCAAACTTCTCAGCGTCGGCTCTGACATGTTTAGCATGGACTGGGGATACATACCCATCCATAGCAAGCCTATCATCATCAAACCAAAGCAAATCATCTCTACGGTTGTCAGGTCTTCCACAACCAGATTGTTTTTATTCTCGCCATGAAAAACTTTCTGAATAACGATAAGCGAATAAACAGCAGCAACCACCATGCCGATTGCAGCCAGTGAGGCGGCCGCTATGCTAATGCGGAAACTACCCAGTAGAACCAGGAATTCACCAATAAAATTACCCAAGCCTGGCATGCCGACAGCTGCCACGGTAAAGAACACCGCCATGAAACCCATTTTAGGAGCTACCCCCCAAAGGCCGCCCATTTTATCCATTTGCCTGGTGTGAATACGATGCTGTAAACCACCGGCCAGCATAAACAGTGCCGCTGCGCTGAAACCATGGGCAAGCATGGTCATTACAGCGCCCTGCACACCCTGTGAAGTCCAGGCGTAGACACCCAGCATGACAAAGCCCATATGGCTGACGGAGGTATAGGCTATGAGTCGCTTCAGATCGTTTTGTGAAAAAGCCACCTTGGCGGTGTAAAGAATACTGATTACGCCGAGCAACATTGCAGTGGGGGCAAAATCTGCAGAAACTTCCGGGAACAATGGAATGGTAAAACGAATCAAGCCATAGGCCCCGGTCTTGAGCAGGATGCCTGCCAGAATAACGGAACCCGGTGTTGGGGCCTGGGAGTGAGCATCCGGTAACCAGTTATGAAATGGCACTGTCGGCAACTTGGTAGCAAAGGCAATAAAAAATCCAAGCATGACCCAGAAACCAAAGCCATCAGGAATAGCGGTTCCCAATAAATCGAAATAGCTGAAAGTAAATTCGCCTGTACTCTGATAGTGGAAAAATACCAGCATCAAAATGGCCAGAAGCATCAACATCCCGCTGACCTGGGTAAAGATAAAGAATTTCATCGCGGCATATTCTTTATTTTCATGTCCCCAGATGGCGATGATGAAATACATTGGGATCAGCATGACTTCCCAGAAGAAGAAAAACAGGAACAGGTCAAGGGCGGTAAAAACGCCAATAACCCCGGCTAAAGTCCATAACAGGTTGAAGTAAAAGAAACCCGTGCGTTCCTTGATTTCATTCCAGGCAGAGCCCAGTGACATCAGGCCCAGGAATACAGTCAGGGTGATCAACAATAGTCCCAGACCGTCGGCACCAAAGATAAAGGCAACGCCGAAACGCGGAATCCATTCACTGCTTGAGAGTATCAGCCATTCACCAGTCTGACCCAGTTCTGCCTGTGAGGCACTGTCCAGACCGAGTACACCGGGTGCCACTAACATTAATACCACAAGGAAAAGATCCAGCAGTATTGTTGCCAGAGCAATTACTCTGGGCAACTCAGGATTACGTTTTTCTGATAGCCAGGCTCCGATACCACCGGCAAAAAGTATTGTTATTAACCAAACAAGAATCATAACAGTACTCCTAATACAACCAGCAGCAACAAGCCATAAGCTATGCTGATAGCATACCAGCGCAGTTGACCCGTCTGGGTTTCGCTCATGACTTCATGACAGAAACGCACGGCTCTTGCTGAACCGTTATAGATAGAATCAATGAAATCGTTTTTATTTACTTCTGCCAGCCAGGTGTATGGCGTAACGATAATCTTGTCGTATAACCAGTCCATGCCCCATTGGGTAAACCAGAAACGATGGAGTTTGGCGCCAAAGCCCTGCCCTGCCAGTTTTTCTGTGTCCACCTTGCCTTTGACAAATACCCACCAGGCCAGCAGTCCACCGAGCATGGGGAGCAGTATCATGGCTGCCTGTGCCATGACTGAGGGGTGGTGTTCTTCCATTTCAGGAAATACGCCTTCTACCGGTATATGAATAAAGCCGGCAAATACAGCACCAATGGCCAGAAGAACCAGTGGTCCCTGCAGATGCAATCCCATTACTTCGTGGCCGTCATGGGTTTTCTTGCCATAGAAGACAAGGAAATAAAGTCTGAAACTGTAAAGGTAGGTCATCACCGCGCCCAGCAACCCTGCCAGGTAAAGAATGTAGCCGCCATCATGATTTTCCATGGCCGAGGCCAGAATTTCTTCCTTACTGAAGAAGCCCGAAAAGCCCGGGAAAGCCACCAGTCCCAATGTGCCAATCAGAAACAGTGCGTGTGACCAACGCAGATCCTTTCTCAAACCGCCCATCTTGAATATGTCCTGCTCATGATGCATGGCAAGAATAATGGAGCCCGCTGTCAGGAATAACAGGGCTTTGAAGAAAGCGTGAGTCATCAGATGGAAGATGGCACTACTCCAGGCACCTACACCCAGTGCCAGGAACATATAGCCGATTTGGCTGACGGTAGAAAAGGCCAGTACTTTTTTAATGTCGCTTTGAGTAAGAGCCGTGAAGCCGGCCATCAATAGCGTAATAGCTCCAATCACGCCCACCAGGTACTGCACTTCAGGGGCAAGCAAATAAAGCACATGGGTACGGGCAATCAAATAAACCCCGGCAGTCACCATCGTCGCGGCATGAATCAACGCGGATATTGGTGTCGGGCCCGCCATGGCGTCTGGTAACCATGTTTGTAGAGGCAGCTGGGCAGATTTGCCCACCGCGCCACCCAATAACAACAGCGTTACTGCAGTAGCTACACCGGAACCCACTACCCACTGCGCTTCCGCTTCAAGCATGGCTTCCTGAATATTAAGTGTTCCGGTACTGACAAACAGGGTGAACAGGCCGATAGCCATAAAAGCATCGCCAACCCGGGTCATCACAAAAGCTTTACGGGCACAGTAGCCATTGTTTGGATCCTTGTACCAGAATCCAATCAGCAGGTAGGAACATAAGCCCACGCCTTCCCAGCCCATAAACAGTAAGGCCAGATTGTCAGCCAGAACCAGAATCAGCATGGCCGATACAAATAGATTCATATAAGAAAAGAATCGGGCAAAGCTTGGGTCGCCACTCATGTATCCGGTGGCGTAAACATGAATCAGGAAGCCGATGCCGGTAATGACATACATCATTACCAGTGAGACGCCATCAAGATAAAGCGTAAAGCCAACCTCCAGGTCACCCACAGACATCCAGGTCCAGAGTGTCTGGGAATAGGACGATATTTCTGCACCCAGAAAACTGCTGCCCGCCAGGAAGGCGAAAACAAAAGACAGGCCAATTGAACCGGCACCGACAATTCCCGCAGCGAGCTGTGGCAATTTGCCAAATGTCAGGGTGAGAATCAGAAATCCAATAAACGGGATAACCGGCACTAACCACAATAAATCAAGCATCTTATTCTTTTACCTTTTTAAAACAGGGAATCAGGACCTAGCCTTTCATCTCGCCAAGTACATTGATATCCAGTGTTTTGCGCTTTTGAAACAGCTGCAATACCAGACCGAGGGCAACTGCGACTTCAGCGGCAGCCAGACTCAGAATCATCAGGAACATTATTTGACCATCAACCTGCCCCCAGTGGGACGAAGCAACGATAAATGCCAGGCCAGTTGCGTTCAGCATAATCTCCAGGGACATGAGAATGAACACCAGGTTACGACGGGTCAGCACGCCGACCATGCCCATGATAAAGAGAATAGCCGCAAGCAATAAACCATGCTCCATGGGAATTACCTGCATTGTGACTGTTGGCATCTCCATCAGTTACTTTCCCCTTCTTTATTATTTATTCTCAATATCTGCATTTTTATTTCTGCTTATTATTTACGTGCCAGATGATAGGCGCCGACCAGTCCCGCAAGTAGTAACATGGAGGCCAACTCTACGGCCAACACATATGGGCCAAACAAGGCCACACCAATTTCTTTTCCGCCCACAACCGTGTGCGCCATCTGTTCCTGGTTGAGGTTAATGGCATAAATCACGGCACCCAGCAAAGGAACTGCCATTATGCTTGGTCCTATCCATACCGAGGGCGTAAGCCAGGCTTTTTCCTGATCCTGTGTAACCTGCCCCAGGTTCAACATCATCACCACAAACAGGAACATCACCATAATGGCGCCGGCATAGACAATGATTTCAAGTGCGGCAGCAAATGGAGCCCCCAGCGTGTAAAAAATGACAGCAATTGCCAACAGGGAAACAATAAAATACAGCAAGGCATGAACAATGTTTGTTCGTGTTATCACCAGCAGGGTTGCGAGCACGGCGATAATAGCGGAACCGTAAAATAGTATACTCATGGCATCAGGCTCCTGCGATCTGTGGGAGGCAGTTCATCCAGGGCTTCTCCCTTGCCTTTACCCCCTATGGCCTTGCCGGCGACCTTGTAGAAGTTGTAATCATGGTATTTTCCAGTGCCATCAATAAGCATGTGTTCTTTTTCCCATACCATATCCTGGCGCACATACTCAGCCATTTCAAAGTCCGGTGTTAACTGTATGGCGTGGGTCGGACAGGCTTCTTCACAAAAACCACACATAATGCAGCGTGAAAAATTGATGCGAAAAAACTCCGGATACCAGCGGCCGTCTTCATCTTCGGTTTTCTGCAGCGCAATGCAGTCAACCGGACAAGCTACTGCACAAAGGTTACAGGCGACACAACGTTCTTCACCATCAGGGTCGCGGGTAAGAATAATACGGCCACGCCAGCGCGGAAACATATGAGGCTTGACATCCGGATACTCAACTGTGTCTGACTTGTGGAACAGGTGAAGAAATACCAGCCACAGCGAAACAATCTGCGACCAGATAATATTGAGCTGATGTAAAAATATTTTAAGCAATTCTAACTCCCTTGTATCAGCACGATGGCGCCGGTAATCAGCAAGTTAAGCAGTGACAACGGTAGCATTACCAGCCAGCCATAACTCATTAACTGATCGTATCGAGGCCTTGCTAGTGCCGCCCTGACGAGAATGAAGAAGCAAACAAAAGTCATGGTTTTGGCGCCCATCCAGAACACCCCGGAAATTATTTCATTACCAAATTCCAGGCCAAAAGGGGCGTGCCAGCCACCAAAAAACAATACCGGTATCAGACAGGCCATCAACAGCATGCCTATGTATTCCCCGACGAAGAACAAACCAAATTTCATGCCGGAATATTCGGTGTTAAAGCCGGAAATAATTTCCGCTTCGCCTTCCGGCAGGTCAAACGGCCAGCGATGAGACTCGGCCAATGCGGCGACCATGAAGACAATAAAGCCTATGAACTGGGGAATTACATACCAGCCATCCTGCTGTGCTTCGACAATGCCGCGTAATGAAAAACTGTCTGAAAGAATTACCACGCCGAGGATTGAAACCCCCATGAATACTTCGTAGGAAATCATCTGGCCTGCTGCACGCAGCCCACCGAGTAAAGCAAATTTGTTATTGGAGGCAATGCCACCAAGCATGGCTGAATAGGACGCCAGTCCAGCCATGGCCATGACAAACAGCAGACCGATATTCATATCAACGATGCCTACCCCGGGCGCAAAAGGGATCATGGCAAAGCTGAGCAACATAACTATCGGAATAATCATTGGCGCAACGATGAAAGTCAGCTTGTCAGCGAATGGTGGTACCCAGTCTTCCTTGGTAATCAGTTTCACAACATCGGCAACGGATTGCAGGATGCCGAAAGGACCTACGCGATTTGGGCCAACACGATCATTGAAAAACCCCAGCAGGCGCCTTTCCATCCAGATCAACAAGGCAGCCAGGGTCAGAACGACTCCGAGAATCAGCACTATATTTAGCAGGGAACCTACCTGGAAACTGAACATCAGGCTTCACCCCCGTTTTCCACATTTACTGGCGCTTTGTCACTCACAATAATATTGCCAGCCTGCCATTCAGAAGGACTGGTCCAGTCCGCAGCCTTAGCCAGGGCTATTGCGGCAGGCAAATCGCGGAAATTCAAACCTTGCAGACCAACAGGAACGCCGACGGTACCGGGCGCAATGGAGCTACGAATGATATAGGGAACGGCACCATTGTGTTCTACGCTGACACCATCGCTTGCCTGCAGGCCCAGCTTGCTGGCATCTGCCTGATTGATTGCAATGTAGGCTGAAGTTGCCTTTTCCTTGATTGCGTCGGTTTTGGCGGTCAGTTCTTCACTGCCAAACAGGTGATACAGCGGAAAGACCTCGAAATCGCCGCCTGGCTTTTCCGTCTCGACAAGATCAGACCAGGATTTTTCTGTGGCGCTACTTTGCACCAGACAATGGCCATGACCTGCCTGCTTCAATGCCCCGCCGGTGTGTGTCTGAAATTTGAATACACTCTGGTTGGAGTTCCATCCCCCTGCCCAGGCGGTATTAAATACCGTGGTATCTTTTAGCGCTGAAACCCCTTCCATGGAATAGGTAAGAATTCCTTCTTCATCCTGTTCCTTTTTGGGTTCATGCACATTGATATTGGCTCGCATCGCAGTACGGCCACTGTAACGATGCTGTTGCCGAGGTACTTTCATACCTGAAAAACTGAAGCCTTCACCCGGTGTCAGGCTTGCGATACCTTCGCCACCGGAAATGCTGTCTGCACAGGCCTGGGTTAATTCGGAAAGTTTTTTGTCACTTAACCAGAAGGTACTTGGGCGAATAGCTTCAACTGGCTTGAACACGGAATAATAATGCTGCGCCCTCACCTCGTAATTTACGAAAGTGCCCGAGGTTTCAGCAAAAGTACCCGCAGCAAGAACCAGATTGGCCTGTTCGCCGGTTCGGGTTTTCAGACTGTCCAGCACAGCAAGCTGATCCAGACTACTGATAAAACTGTCAACACTATTGGCCGGAGCGCGTCGATAAAGGTCATTCTCCAGCACGATGGCGGCCTTGGCCTTGCTTGCGATAGCATCATCCAGAGAGTTGGAACTGTTCTCCATTAGTAAGGCCAGTCCCATGCTGTTGGCTTCGGGAGAAACAAGTGCCAGGTTTGCTTTTTTGTCACCATTATTCAATGCCGTCGCAATATTTGCTGCTGCCGCAATAAGCGCCTGGCTCATGGCGCCGGTACCGCTGATGATTAACGGCTGACTGGCCTCTTTCAGCGCACTGGCTATAGTTGTAACCAGTGCTTTTTCATCAGCTTTGAGGTTATTTACTGCGGGTGCGGAGGAATCAATTTCATGGGCTATAGCAAAACCCAGTCGAGCACTATCCGCGGCAGTGCCTATTTCGACTCTGGCAGCGATATCGTCAAGCCGCGTAGCGTGTGCGCTCAGAATGTACAGGGGGCTTTTGCGATCCATGGTGAGCTGGCGAATAGCTGCATCCTGCCACTCCGGAAACTTCATATCCCTGGCCATCTTCTTGCCGAGATTACGGACTGACTGGCGCAGGGCCAGTGCAAGACGCGCTGCGGTGTTGGTGACGTCTTCACCCAGGATAAGCACGGCATCGGAAGCTTCGATATCCTTGATGTTGGCAATATTGACCGGCCTGCTACGATAGATATCGAGAATCTGTTTCGACATTGCCAGCTCATTGGCAGAGATGCCAGCATAAAAGTTTTTCGCACCGACCAGCTCTCTCAGGGCAAAATTGGCCTCCAGAGAGGCGCGCGGAGAACCAATACCGATACCATTGGCGGCCATGGCCTGTAACTGTGCTCGTGCTTCATCAGTACTGGCAAGGTGCGGAGCAGCATCATGAGCGCTGCGGGTCATGCTAACCGTAATGCGTTCGTTGCTGTTGACATAACCGGTACCAAAACGGCCTCGGTCACAAAGAAAATAGCCATTCACTTCATCATTGAAGCGATTTACCACACGACGTAAGGTGCCGTAGCGTTCACCGGGATTGGTATTACAGCCGACACTGCAGCCGGCACACACCGATGGCGCGGTTTGCAGATCCCATTTGCGTACATAGTGCTTACTGAAAGGTTTATCTGTAAAAACACCGGTTGGACAGACTTCAGCCAGGTTGCCACTGAATTCACTTTCCAGCGGGCCTTCCTGCCAGCGCCCGAAATAAGTGTTGTCGTGGGATGCCTGGGGACCAAAATCAGTTCCTCCGGCATAATCCTTGTAGAAACGCACACAACGATAGCAAGTGATGCAGCGATTCATTTCATGGCCTATAAACGGACCAAGATACTGGTTGGTGTGGGTCTTTTTCTTGCCATCATAACGACGGTAGTTATGACCAGACATAACAGTCATGTCCTGCAGATGACACTCGCCACCTTCCTCACAGACCGGACAGTCATGGGGATGATTGATCATAATGCTTTCGATGGCCTGGGCGCGGAACTTGGATGCTTTCTCTATGGAGTATCGTGCGCCCTCCCTTGGTGATGTCATGCAGGCCATATTGAGACGGCCACGCTCATCCTCATCATTGGCATATTCAATAACAGCACATTGCCGGCAAGAACCGACGGAGCCCATGCTGGGATGCCAGCAGAAATATGGCAAATCTTCCCCCTGGGAGAGCACCTCTTCCAGCAGGTTTTTGCTTTCGTCCACTTCAAGGACTTTGCCATCAACGGTAATTTTTACCATTTACCACTCCGATAAAATCAATACTTACAATAAGTTATAAGCAAATATTAATGTATATTATTGCCTACTATAACTGCACCCATGCTCAACATGGGCTTCAAATTCATCAATAAAATATTTCAGCCCGCTCTGCAAAGGCTCCATGGCACCCGGCGCCAGGGCACAGAAGGTATTGCCTATTCCCATATAGCCGGTCATTTCTTTCAATATTTCGATATCTTTCAAGCTTCCGGTGCCATCTTCAAGCTTGTTCAGCATCTGCTCTGTCCAGGGTAATCCGTCACGGCAAGGCGTACACCAGCCACAACTTTCATGAGCAAAAAACTTGATCAGATTGCGGATACAGCCGACCGGGCAGGTCTTGTCATCAAGCACCATGATCAGCGAGGTCCCCAGACGACTGCCAGCTTTTTGCACAGCGCCGGGATCCATTGGCAGATCAAGATGTTCCGGCATCAGGAAGTCAGTGGAACCTCCGCCGGGCAGAAAAGCCTTTAATTCGTAACCATCCTGCATACCGCCGGCATAATCCTCCAGTAACTGGCGGAAAGTGATGCCAACAGGAACTTCCCAGCAGCCAGGATTTTTTACCCGACCACTTACCCCTGATATACGGGTACCGACAAAATCTCCCAGACCCAGGCCCTGGTACCATTCAACACCATTGTTAACGATGCCAGGGATATTGCAGATGGTTTCAACATTGTTCACAACCGTCGGTCTTCCCCATAAACCACTGACCTGAGGAAAAGGGGGTTTGGCTCGGGGATTCGCTCGCTTGCCTTCAAGGGCGTTGATCAGTGCAGTTTCCTCACCACAGATATAACGACCGGCACTGGTGTGCAGATAAATATCAAGATCAAAACCTGAACCAAGGATATTTTTACCCAGCATGCCATTGTCGTAGGCTTCCTTGATGGCAGTCAGTAAGCGTTCTTCGCAAACCGTGTATTCACCGCGCAAGAAGATATAGCCAGTCTGGGCCTGCAGGGCAAAACAGGTGGTAATCATGCCTTCGATAAGCAAATGAGGGTCATGTTCGATAAGCAGACGATCCTTAAAGGTGCCCGGCTCCATCTCATCACCATTAATCACCAGATAACGAGGACCGCCATCGGGTGCCGGTACAAAGCTCCACTTCAATCCAGTATTAAAACCGGCGCCGCCGCGACCACCAAGACCGGCATCTTTCACCAGGTTTACAACATCCCCGGGCGCCATCGTCACAACCTTGCGTACACTTTCATAACCACCGGCAGCTTCATACTGCTTGAAGTTAAAAGGAGCGCGACCTATTTCAATATTCTTTGTTAAGGGTTTATCCGTTGCCATAGTGCTACTCAGTTATCCAGCTCCACCGGTGATCCATCGCGAATGTGAGCAATGATCTGGTCAATCTTGTTAGTAGACAGGTTGGTATAGGTTTCCCGCCCTACCATCATCACAGGTGCTTTATCACATGCACCCAGACAGGGAACCGGAATGAGGGTAAACAGGCCGTCTTTGGTCGTTTCACCGTAGTCGATGCCCAGGGTATTACTGATGTGCTGCTTCAGGTTATCGCAGCCAAGCATCCAACAGGCGACGCTGTCACACAGCAAGATGACATTTTTGCCAACCGGCCGTCTGAAAATCATATTGAAGAACGTCGCAACACCTTCCAGCTCATCCGGTGCAATATCCAGATATTCCGAAACCGCCAATAGGCTCTCGTCGGATACCCAGCCCTGATATTTCTGAACGATCTTCAGGGCTTCGAGACCAACTGCCTGGGTGTAGGGATAATGAGTCTTTTCATGTTCGATCTCATGTATCTCTTCTTCGGTCAGCTGTCGTGCCTTGATCGCTGTTGAGGCTATTAGATTATTCATTGATTCTTTGGTTTCTCTTGCTTCTATCTCTGGCTAGCTCTGGTTTTTACTTATCTGTTCTATTTATCCACGTCGGCCATAACAAAGTCAGTGGTGGCAACGACTGCGGTAAAGTCTGCCAGCATCAGCCCGCGACTCAGGAAAGGAATGGCCTGAATATGGATGAAAGACGGTGTTCGGATACGTGTGCGATAGGAACCACTACCGCCATCATTGACCAGGTAATACATATTGAGGCCTTTCGTTGCCTCAATGGTCATTGATACTTCAGTTGGATCCATAATTGGCCCCCAGCTGACGCTCAGGAAATGGTCAATCAGGGTTTCAATATGCAGCTTGCTTTTTTCCTTGATCGGCGGAGTGGTCAGCGGATGATCGGATTTATAGGGCCCTTCCGGCATATTCTCCAGGCATTGCTTGATGATGCGACAGCTCTGGCGCATTTCCTCAACACGTACTGATGCACGGTCATAACAATCGCCATTGACCGCAATAGGAACTTCAAACTCAAAGTTTTCATAGCCACTATAGGGGCGATCTTTACGGTAGTCCCATTCCAGGCCCGTAGCTCGCAGTGCTGGCCCGGTCATTCCCCAGTCAAAAGCATCCTGGGTATTCATGGCACCTACGCCACGGGTACGCTGGCGAATAGTTGTATTGGCCATGATCATCTTGTCATATTCAGCCAAACGGGCAGGGAAATAATCCACAAATTCCTTGATCAGCTTGTCCCAGCCGTGGGGCAGATCCTGCGCCACACCACCGATGCGGAACCAGCTTGGATGCATACGACCGCCGGTAATGGATTCAATAATATTGAAGGCCTTTTCCCGGTCCACGAAACAGTAAAACAGCGGAGATAACTGTCCGAGGTCAACAGCCCATGTGCCATAAAACAGAAGATGGCTGCAGATACGGAAGAATTCCGCCAGCATTACCCTGATTACCTTGACCCGTTCAGGCACCTGGATGCCAGCCATTTTTTCTACAGCCATAACATATGGCAGGTTGTTCATTACACCGCCCAGGTAATCAATTCGGTCAGTGTAGGGAATATAGGTATGCCAGCTTTGGCGTTCACCCATTTTCTCTGCGCCACGATGGTGATAACCCACATCAGGCACGCAGTCGATGACGTATTCACCATCCAGCTGCAGGGCAAAGCGGATAACACCATGGGCTGCCGGATGATTCGGACCAAAGTTGAGGAACATGTATTCTGACGTATCTGTTCCCCTTGCCATGCCCCATTCTTCGGGCTTGAAGCGCAAGGCTTCCTGCTCACGGTCCTGAATCACGTCGCTCATGGTATAGGGATCCATTTCCGTTGCTCTGGCGGGATGATCCTTGCGCAGCGGGTGGCCTTCCCAGGTTGGCGGACAATAGATACGGGAAAGATTGGGGTGTCCGGTGACATTGATGCCGAACATGTCCCACATCTCGCGTTCGTGCCAGTTAGCAGCCGGCCACAGAGATATGATTGTCGGTATATTCTGATCGTTTTCAGCAAGAGCGACTTTAAGTCTTATATCGCAATTACCGGAAAAAGAAATCAGGTGATAAACAACCGTAAATGCACTTTCAGGTTGCCCTTCGCGGTTTACACGTGCGCGCTCATCAATAGCCGTTACATCCAGCAACATCTCAAAACGAGGGGAGTATTGATCCTTCAGGTAGCGCAGGACTTCCAGCAGTTTATCCCGGCTTAGCCAGAGTGTAGGCATGCCTTCCGCCGTGTACTGGCGGATAAAGGATGACTCACCAAACTTCTGGTAAAGTGCAGTAATAACAGCCGGCAACTGGGCTTGGGCTTGTTGTGATGTTTGTTCGCTTACGTTACTCAAGTGCTTTCTCAATATATGCAGGCAACCTGATAGAACCGGGTACCTGTCTATTAATAATTTGCTTTAGCGGAATTAATTGCCTGTTATCAAACAGCATTAATCAGCTTATGACTGATCCCGCGGCCCCTTTTTACCGGAAACTACATCAAAATATCCTGGGCCCACTTCATCAGGGCTTACCAGCTCTTTGGCACTGATGCGATCCTTCAATCTGCTTTCACGCTGTATTTCGACTTTTTCACGCTCATAGATGCCCTGATCATTAATAACCCAGCTTATCGGTCGGCGTTTCTTGCCAATGGAATCCTGTAACAGCGTGAGTCCCTGCAGCAAGGCTTCAGGACGTGGTGGACAACCAGAGACATAAACATCCACTGGCAAAAATTTGTCGACACCCTGAACCACCGAGTAGATGTCGTACATACCGCCGGAATTGGCACAGGAACCCATACAGATTACCCAGCGTGGCTCCATCATTTGTTCATAGAGACGTTGTACAACTGGCGCCATCTTGCGGAAAACGGTTCCGGCAATAATGATCATGTCGGCCTGTCGAGGAGTGGCACGGAATACTTCGGCTCCAAAGCGGGCGATATCATGGCGACTGGAAATAGCTGTTGCAGCTTCCACATAACAACAGGAAAGACCAAAGTTAAATGGCCATAGTGAATTCTTTCGCGACCAGGCCAGCATATCTTCAAGCCTGGTCATGATTACATTTTTACGAATGTAATCGTCAAACTGCTCCATTCCCGGACGCGGATCGGAAGCATCCTCGGGTCGGACTAATTCCCAGCTCATGTATGCTCTCCAGTGTCTTCAGTCTTTGTTGCGCCCTTGCCTATATTAACAACACCGCCCTCTCCAACAAGGTCAGCTCTGTCGTCAATCTGGCGACGGGTACGCCATTCCAGTGCGCCGCTGCGCCACAGGTAAATCAGCCCTGCGATAAGGATGGCAATAAAGATGAATATTTCAATAAAGCCTACCCAGCCCGCCTCTCGAATGGAGATCGCCCAGGCAAACAGAAAGACCACTTCAAGGTCGAAAATGATGAATAGAATGGCGGTCAGGTAAAAAGGCACAGAAATCTTGATGTTTGGCGAGCCGGTTGGTAACACGCCTGATTCATAGACATCTGCGGTGGCATGATCTGTGCGTTTTTGCCCGAGAAATGCGGATAAAATCAGGAATCCGCCTATAAGAGCCACAACGATTACGGCGTAAACAATCAGTGGAAAAAGATCAATATTCAAGCTTGCCAACCTTATAAAATTATTAGCTTTTTGACTTATATCTTCTAATTACAGCCGGCAGTATTTGACACTTGGTTTTAAACAGCATTCAACACTACAACCTGCTCTCAATAACCTTAACTCTGTCTCTAGCTATCAGATTAGCTTAATGTAAAGCTACCCGAACAACTATAATGCAACTGGCAGAACGGCATTATATAAATCTGCTCTGCGCGACTGGAGTACTGCCAGTGTCTTTGCTTTCTCTGGAATAATTGAACTGACCAGCTAATCCAGTCCACTGCAACGGCCTAATGAACTATGTTTTATAAACTATGTTTTATAAACCAGGCCTTATAAACTAGGCTTTATAAACCTGTGTGGGCAGGAAATCAGACTTAAAAAAAGATTAAAAGTTTGGCATATTTCACTGCATCAAGCGGGGAGTCAATTTACACTTTCAGTTGTTTTCGATCAAGTTTTTTTATGGAAAATGACCAAAGGAATCAAGGCCTACGGGGCATTTGGCATTCTTACATAAACAGTCAGCTCCGATTGTTTAAAAAAGCCTGTTAATTCCGTTCAGCGCCGCCACCTTGTAAGCCTCGGCCATGGTCGGATAGTTAAAAGTCGTGTTTATGAAATACTTCAGCGTGTTGGCCTTGCCACGCTGATTCATAATGGCCTGACCAATATGAACAATTTCAGAGGCCTGGTCGCCAAAACAATGAATACCTAGAATTTCCAGCGTTTCGAAATGGAAAATGATTTTCAACATTCCTACCTCGTCACCGGTGATCTGGGCGCGGGCAATATTGCGGAAAAAGGCCTTTCCTACCTCATAGGGTATTTTTTTCTTGGTCAACTCCTGCTCGGTGTATCCCACAGTACTGATCTCGGGAATGGTATAAATGCCGGTGGCGACATCCTTAACATAATGGAATTCATCGGGATTGATAATGGCATTGCAGGCCGCCCTGCCCTGATCATAGGATGAACTGGCCAGCGATGGCCAGCCAATAACATCGCCTGCGGCATAAACATTTTTTACTGCCGTCTGATAGTTATTGTTAACCTCAAGTCTGCCACGACTGTCAGCTTCGAGCCCAATGGCGGCGAGATTAAGGCGGTCAGTGTTTCCGGTGCGTCCATTCGCCCAGAGGAGAATGTCACTTTTAATCTTTTTCCCGGATTCCAGGTAAGTCACAACGTGGTCATCATGGTATTCAAGTTTCTGAAAATGCTCCTGATGGCGGCAGCGAACTCCCATGTTTTGCAGGTGGTAACTGAGCGCGTCGCTTATTTCAGTATCAAGGTAGGAAAGCAACGATTCGGCAGGATTGATTAGTTCAACCTTGATTTTCATACCGCCAAAAATAGAGGCATATTCGCAGCCGATGACGCCAGCACCGATAATGGTGATTTTCTTCGGCGTGCTTTTCAGCTGTAAAATGGTGTCACTGTCGAATACCAGGGGATGATTGAAATCCACTTCAGCGGGACGGTACGGCCTTGAACCTGTAGTAATAATGAAATTTTCAGCCTCAAGCAGGGTTTTACTTTTCCCTTCCACCAGTTCTATTTGTCTGTCATTAACAAAACTGGCTACCCCGGGAAAGATAGGAACATTGTTGCGTTGATAGGCATCCAGCCTTGATTGGCTTTGTTCGCTCATGACCCTTTCTGCATGGGCAAGGGCCTGCTCGAAGGTCAGTTTCTTCATATCGCCCAGAGCGCGCAGCAGAGGATTACTCTGAAAATGAATGACTTGCTTGACCGAATAACGAATGGCTTTGGAAGGAATCGTGCCAAGGAATGTACAGTTTCCTCCGGGACGCGCATCATCACTGACGATAGCGACCTTTTTTCCGGCTTTGGCTCCATTCATTGCAGCAGCTTCGCCAGCAGGACCACTACCAATCACCAGAAGATCAAACTTGATTCGAGGCTTTGTTGATTTGCGTGCTTTTTTTGCTGTTATCTTTTTAGCCTTGGCCATAGTCGAATAAAACACCCTTGAAGAAATGCCTGAGTAGTTTATAAATATCTTTTGAATGCGTCTGAAGAGTGGCCAGAAAGACCTGCCCTGTCGTCGACGATAAAATAGACAGGCAATTGTAAAGCATTTGCCAGTTTCATGCCTTCTTCTGCTCCCAAAATCAGCAAGGCTGTTGCCCATGCATCCGCAGTCATGGCAGAGCTATGCAAAACGGTGACAGAAACCAGATCATGACTTATGGGCCAACCTGTCACCGGATTTATAACATGGGAATATCGGTGGTTATTAATCACAAAATAATTCTGATAACTCCCTGAAGTGGCAATTGCCATTTTATCCCGGCTGCCTTTTATCTGACGAAACAATTGCGGAGGCGCCTGAACTGGTCGTTCGATTCCTATGCGCCAGTACTTACCATCCGGTCTGAGCCCCCTGCTGATAACCTCCCCGCCAATTTCCACCAGGTAGTTTTGCAGTCCGCTGGATTCCAGCAGCAAGGCCAATTGATCTACAGCATAGCCTTTGGCCAGCGCGGAAAGGTCAAGTGCCACTGCTTTATGTCGGGTCACTGAAAAATTGCCCCCTTCTCTCTGTACCTCGACAGCGTTCATGTCTACCTTGGCCAGTGCCTTTTCAAGTCTCGTTTGATCAGGGATCTCTCTGGCAGTATCTGAGCCACCAAAACCCCACAAATCCACAACCGGTTTCAGGCTTACATCAAAGGCCCCTGCTGATTTTTCATGGATCAGTTTGGCACTCTCAATCACATTAGCCAGATCAGCAGATACAACAAGCGCTTCTCCGACAGTGGCCTGGTTTAGAGTGGATAATTGAGATGTTGACTCATAGGTGGAAAAAATCCCCTTGTCCAGTTGCTGCAGTCTTTCATCTATGGCGGTTTGCAATGCTGATCTTGCCGCGACAGACGCCAGGGAGGACGAGTCAAGGAGTATGCGGTAGCGGGTACCCATGGTATGCCCATTGAGTACCAGAAGAGAATTCCCGGGTAAGTTTACAGCGGCAAGAGCCGCCGCAAGAAAACAGATAAAAAGGACAAGGAAATAAGCCGGCTGTGCCCAGTTGGCAATGGCGCCGGCCTGTTTCATATTAATTGGCCATGAACACATTTTCCGGATAAGTCAGGAACTTTACGCCTGCCATCATATTGACCATTCTGACTACCTGCGCACTGTAGCCATACTCATTGTCGTACCAGAGATAAAGAATCATGTTTTTGCCATTCACCTTGGTAGCGGTGGCATCTACGGTACAGGCTTCACGCGAGCCAATAAAATCACTGGAAACGGCATCCGGCGATTCCGTATAGCCGATCTGGTTTTGCAGTGGCGAGTACAAGGCGAAATTTCTGAGGTATTCATTGATCTCCTCAACACTGGATTCCTTGACCAGGGTGAGGTTTAAAATGGCGATGGAAACATTGGCCACCGGCACCCTGACAGCATTGCCGGTCAACTTGCCTTCCAGTTCCGGAACGGCTTTGGATACCGCTTTTGCTGCACCGGTTTCAGTCAGCACCATGTTTAATGGGGCACTACGGCCGCGACGGTCGGCCTTGTGAAAGTTATCAATCAGGTTCTGGTCATTGGTGTAGGCATGCACTGTTTCTACATGCCCATGGACGATACCGTACTTGTCATTAATTTGTTTTAACACCGGCGCAATGGCATTAGTGGTGCAGGACGCCGCTGAAATGATTTTGTCTTCAGGAGTGATCGTGTTGTCATTAATACCAAAGACAATATTTTTAAGATTTCCCTTGCCTGGGGCTGTCAGCATTACTTTACTAACGCCCTTGGATTTCAGGTGCTGGCTGAGGGCTTCTTCATCTCGCCAGATGCCGGTGTTATCAATAACCAGCGCATCATTTATACCGTACTCGGTGTAATCGATAGTGTCAGGTGAATTGGCATAAATAATCTGAATCACGTTGCCGTTGGCAATAATACGGTTGTTTTCCTCATCAACTCGTACTGTGCCGGAAAAAGTGCCATGCACGGTATCATTACGCAGCAGATTTACCCTTTTTTCCAGATCACCGTCACCGGCTTTCCTGACCACTATTGCCCGCAAGCGCATAAGACGGCCATTTCCGGTTTGTTCTACCAGAAGCCGTGTTACTAGGCGTCCGATTCGACCAAAGCCATAGAGAATGATGTCTGTGGGCTTGTTTACCGGCTGGTAATCAACACCCAGCAGGTGATCAAGTTCCCTGGCGACAAGAGCATCAATATCAACCTCTGGGTCTTTCTCAAGAGCTTCCATATAGCTGACTGTGAGTTTACCGAGGTCAATCTGCGCCGGGCAAAGAGGCAGTTTAGCCAGCGCTTTGAGCACCAGGCTGCTTTCAAACTCTGATAATTCGTTTCGCGCTACTTCTCGCACACGTCGGTGAGACTTCATGATATTTGCCACCGAGCGGTTATTCAGAGTTCGGCCATACAGGAAAATCTGCACTCCTTTCTCATTTTCAAGTTTACCCATAATTGGAAGCATTTCCTGGGCCAGAGCCTCACGTGCTTTCCAGTCACCAAAATAGTCGTCTACACTTGGTCGTTCCACGATTTGTTTTCCTGTAAAATTCCGGTTGAAAATGAGGCGCGTATTATCCAAGGATGCGCAAGAGAAGTCCATTATCTGGGATTGTTAATAGTTTGCCGGCAGAAACTTCTTCTTCGGTCTGTTAAATTTCTTCCAGGCTTCGCCTGACATTGGCAATAAATTCCAGAAAGAAAGCTATGAAAAAATTGCAATTATATGACCTCCCGCGCCTCTCCGGCGCTGGTGACAAACAGCGCTGGGACGGTATGGCAGGTGCTGGTGCCAGCCTGGTACTGGCTAACCACGCGCTGCAAAGAGGCGGCCTTACAGTGGTTGTTACTGAAAATTCCCAGCAAGCAGAGCGTTTGCAACAGGAGACAGCCTTCTTCTGTGGCGAGCGCACCAGTCTGCTGGAGTTTCCTGACTGGGAGATACTTCCGTACGACAATTTCTCACCGCATCAGGATATTATTTCCCAGCGCCTGACCACATTGTCGAAAATTAACAGTGCCAATGACGCCCTGCTGATTATTCCAGTAAGTACCCTGATGCATCGACTGGTGCCGGCCAGCTATATAAAAGGAATGAGTCTGAGTCTTGAGGTCGGCCAGCAGCTTAATCTTGATCATATGCGTCGAGAACTGGAGTCAGCAGGTTATCTCTGCGTTGAATCGGTGTATGAGCATGGGGAATTCGCAGTGCGCGGCTCCATCATGGATATCTTCCCTATGGGAGGAACTCAGCCGGTCCGCATTGAGCTATTTGACGAAGATATAGAAAGTCTGCGTCATTTTGATGCCGAGACACAGCTCTCCAGCGACAAAATCACCTCAGTAAAATTATTACCTGGAAAAGAATTCCCCTTGACCGAACAAGGCATCAGTACTTTCAGGCAAAACTTTCGAGAGATATTTGATATTGATGTCAGAAAATGTCCCCTCTACGAAGATATATCCAAAGGTAATGCAGTAGCTGGCATTGAATATTATTTACCCCTGTTTTTTGAGGAACTGAGTAGTCTGTTCGATTATCTGCCCGAGCAGACCACTATTTTCACCATGGGCGAGGTCCATGAAGCAGCAGAACTATTCTGGCATGACGTTAACCTTCGTTATGAAGACCGAAAGGTAGATCCAGAGAGACCATTGCTGGAACCAGAAAAACTTTTCATTCCTGTAGATCACCTGTTTGCCAGTTTTAATCATTATGCCCAGGTAAATTTGCGCGCTATCGCCTCTGATAACAGTCAGGCAACCTTGCCGGTCCTGCCTGTCCCTGAAATTGACATTGAGCATAAAAAAGAAAACCCTCTTCACAAACTCCAGCATTTTCTTGAAGCAGTGACTGAAACCCCGGTACTGTTTTGTGCCGACTCACCAGGCCGGCGTGAAGCCTTGCTGGATTTGCTAAAAACCATAAATATCCGTGCCGAGAGTATTGATAGCTGGGAAAAGTTTTGTGCCGAAATGCCGTCACTTGCCATAACTGTTGCACCAGTTGAAAACGGCATCTGGCTGGATGATCCGCGTTACATCCTGATCACCGAAAGCCAGTTATTTGCTGACCACGTGAGTCAGCCCAGGCGACGCGGTAAATTTACCGATAATGCCGATTTTATTATCAAGAGTTTATCGGAACTGCATATTGGCGCGCCGGTGGTTCATATTGATCATGGTATTGGTCGTTATCGTGGGCTGCAAACCTTTGAAGTGGAGGCGCAGCTTACAGAATTTCTGGTGCTTGAGTATGCCGACGAGGCAAAACTCTATGTGCCTGTTTCTTCTCTTCATCTAATAAACCGATACAGTGGTGCTGATGCCGATAATGCTCCGCTGAGTAAGTTAGGAAGTGATCAGTGGGAAAAAGCAAAACGTAAAGCGGCGGAAAAAGTAATTGATGTCGCTGCAGAGTTGCTCGATGTTTATGCGCGCAGAGAGGCACAAAAAGGAACCCAATTTAAACTTCCGCATGATGATTATCAGGTTTTTGCCAATGGTTTTGCGTTTGAAGAAACTGAAGATCAAAAAGATACGATCGATGCCGTGGTTGCTGACCTGCAAAGTGAAAAAGCGATGGATCGACTTGTCTGCGGTGATGTCGGGTTTGGCAAAACCGAAGTGGCAATCCGCGCTGCTTTCATTGCTGTCAGCAACAATACCCAGGTGGTGATTCTTGTGCCCACGACCCTGCTTGCCCAACAGCACTATGATAATTTTAAAGATCGCTTTGCTGACTGGCCTATAAACATTGGGTTGATGTCACGCTTTGTCAGTGGCAAAAAAAATGGTGAAAACCTGAAAGAACTGGAAGCCGGCACAATAGATATAGTTATAGGGACTCACAAATTATTACAGGCTGACGTCAAGTATAAAAACCTTGGGCTGCTTATTATTGATGAAGAGCATCGATTTGGGGTGCGTCAAAAAGAAAAACTGAAATCCCTGCGCGCCAATGTAGATATTCTTACCTTAACAGCGACCCCTATTCCCAGAACGCTGAACATGGCGATGTCAGGCATCCGGGATCTTTCCATTATTGCCACTCCCCCGGCAAGAAGGCTGTCAGTGAAAACATTTGTACGCGAGTCTTCTGATGCGCTTCTCAAGGAAGCTATTCAGCGAGAACTGTTGCGTGGCGGGCAGGTTTTTTACTTGCACAATGAAGTAAAAAGTATTGAGAAAACCGCTGATGATATTCGTGCTTTACTTCCTGAAGCGAGTGTCTGTGTTGGCCATGGCCAACTCAGGGAAAGCAGACTGGAAAAAGTGATGTCGGATTTTTATCACCGCCGCTATAACGTTCTGGTTTGTTCAACCATTATAGAAACCGGCATTGATATTCCAACAGCCAATACCATCATTGTGGAAAGGGCTGACAAATTCGGGTTGGCACAGTTGCATCAACTACGTGGCAGGGTTGGGCGCTCCCATCATCAGGCATACGCCTATCTTCTCACACCACATCCAAAATCAATGAGTGCCGATGCTTTAAAGCGTCTGGATGCCATTGGTTCTGCAGATACACTTGGCGCCGGTTTCGTTCTGGCAAGTCATGATCTGGAGATACGTGGTGCTGGAGAACTGCTGGGGGATGAGCAAAGTGGACATATACAGACCATTGGCTTTTCGCTCTACAGTGAGATGCTAGAGCATACCGTTAAGCTAATGAGGCAAGGCAAGGTGCCCGATTTAAATCGCCCCATCCAAACAAATGTGGAAATCAATCTGCATATACCCGCGCTCATTCCCGAGCAATATTTACCGGATGTACATATTCGTTTGATGATGTACAAACGAATTGCCAATGCCGTCGATAAACGCGAGCTTGATGGCCTGAAAATTGAAATGATAGATCGTTTTGGACTGCTACCAGAAGCCGGCAAACTTCTGTTCGAAGTCACCTTGCTCAAACTGTATGCCGAGTCGCTTGGTATACAAAAGATTGAAACCAACGCCCGTTTTGGCAAGGTAATATTCAACAATGATACTGTGGTTGATCCTTACTCCATCGTTAAAATGGTCCAGGACAATTCGCGCGTTTATTCGCTTAGTGGTGCAACCGAATTAAAATTCAGACATGACCTGGATGATGCCCGTGATCGCATCGAATTTGTAAAACAACTGCTGACTACTTTATCTCCCGAATCACTTAAGGTAGCCTGAGTTCATGTCACTTCGCACTCTTCTCGTCATCATGCTTTTCACGGCAGCATATGCTCTCTCTGCCATGCCTTCTGCTATGGCGCAAACCTTTAGTTATGATGGAAATCGCTGGTATGAAATCGAAGTCAGTATTTTTACTAACGAAAGCTCCGATGAGAGTAATGAACTCGTCATTCCAGAGAAAATATCGCTGGGCTATTTCGAACCATCAATAGCGCTGACCCCTGCCAGTAAAATTTACCAAATACCCTTTGCCAATAATGAATCGGTATTTGTTCTATCCGATGCATTGATTGGCACCAGACAAGATGTACCTGCAGCAGAAGCAATCGCGGGAGAGTTTATTGGGCCGAGAGATTATTCGGCTGATGGGGAATTTCGCATTACTGATTTTAATCGGGATCCGTTCATCGCGCTTGGCAATGAGTCCGCCAGATTTTTGAGCTATAACGAAAAAATTAATCAGTCTCCCGAGCACCGCTTGCTTTTTCATGCAGTATGGCGCCAACCAGTGCTGAATCGGGTTCAAAGCACAGGCATTTTGGTGCAGGGTGGAGATCAATATGGCTTGCATCATGAGTTGGAAGGCAGTTTACGTTTCAGCTATAACGTAAATCGTGTCGATGTCGAAGCAAAACTCTGGCTCGCTTCATTTGTAAGTAACGCAGGATTTGTAAATAGCGCAGAATTACCTGTTGGCAATATTCCTCAAACGGGGCTGCCACCTCTTCCTGTTGAGTTAGCTTTGGATGATAGTGTTATAAATTCTGGATTTAAAAATCCATACTCGATCACTGACCTTGCACATACGGAACAGATGCGGGCTATGATCAGTAATGAGCTGCATTATCTGGATCATCCCGCGCTAGGGATCATCGTTGAAGTACGGCCTTATCAATTACCAGAGCAAAGCAGCTTTTTTGACTGAGCAAGCATTAAAGCTCAGCGATTGTTTCCAGCAATACCTTTTTAATGTCAATCATTCCTTTATCAAGCACGGAACTAATGTCCGCAAAAGAAATTGCTTCCTGTGTCAGACCGGCAGCCCAATTTACCACCAGGGCAATACTTGCATAAGCGATATCCAGCTCTCTAGCCAAGGCGGCTTCCGGCATCGCTGTCATACCAACGATATCGCAACCATCATTTTTCATGCGCTTGATTTCAGCGGCGCTTTCAAGTCTTGGGCCCTGTGTGCAGCCATATACCCCTTTCACGTCTCCAAGCTTTACGGGCAAAGCCATTGCCAAGGCATTTGCCGCCAGTAGTTTTGCCAGAGCCATATCGTAGGGCCAGGTAAAATCAATGTGATTTTCCGGCTTATCAAGGATGTCAAAAAAGGTATGTTCCCTGCCCCAGGTGTAGTCAATTATCTGATCGGGAATGACAATGGTGCCAGGAGACATCTGCTCTGAGATTCCACCAACAACATTCACAGCTATAATGGCGTCCACGCCACGTGTTGCCATGGCATGCAGGTTGGCTCGATAATTAATGCGATGAGGCGGGATGCCATGGTTGCTACCATGGCGTGCCAGAAACACTGTTTCATGACTGGCGATTTTGCTTTTGTAGAGGGTGACAGGTTCGTCAGCATAAGGGGTTATTATACTTTCTGACTCAACAGCGTTACTGTCATCAAGTGCATAAAGGCCGCTTCCCCCTATTACTCCAATCACTGATGACATATTGCTAATCGCTATATTATGGTGAGGCTTTGACGCTTCTCTGGGTTGTCATGCAATGCGCTTATTTGTAGTAAGCGTTTTCCTGCACACTGTGATCGGTTACATCCCGGATCTCCTTGATCTGGGGTAACTGTTCCATCAGTGATTTTTCAACACCATCCTTCAGGGTCACATCAACCATACCACAGCCCTGGCAGCCGCCACCGAAACGAAGCACTACAACCGCATCCTCGGTTACCTCTTCCAGTGAAATAAAGCCACCATGGGCGGCCAAGCCGGGGTTGATCTCATTATACAGAATGTAATTGATACGATCTTCCAAAGGACTGTCTTCTGAAATTTTGGGCATACGGGAGTTGGGGGCACGAATAGTAAGCTGCCCCCCCATGCTGTCCTTGGCAAAATCTACAACGGCTTCTTCCAGGTATTGTTTACTTTTGGACTCAATAAAAGCCTTGAATTCAGTGTAGTCAAATACTTCATCATCAGCCTCTTCTTCTCCCGGACGGCAAAAGGCTATGCAGGTTTCTGCCTTGGGTGTGCCACCGTCAAGAACAAATACGCGAATTGCGATACCTTCACAATCCTGTTTATCCAAGAGCTGCTTAAGATATGTTTTGCCTGAATCTGTAATTTCTATCATGAATATTCAATTTCCTGCTAGGAGTATGCGGTGTGAAAAGCGGCTGATTATCTATGTTGTGACGCTTGATGTCACCCTTAGAGTGAGTCTATATAGTGGCTATAAGGCAGTAATCAATGGCTGGGACTATATTGTGGGACAAGTGATCTTATAAAGCAAAACAAGACCCTACATAGTATATGTTTATTAAAGGATTTCATGGACTTACCCATAGCGCTAAACCCTGTCTCGTAGTATCATCGCGGCCCTTGAAAATCATCAATGAGCAGTGCCTCAGGACACTCTCTATAAGATGACAAGGCCTTACTCCATTAGAAGAATACCGGGACCGGGAAATGTATAACTACGATAACTATGATAAGCAAATGTTGCAGGAGCGAATTGTCCAGTTTCGTGACCAGACCAGGCGATTTCAGGCTGGTGAACTGAGCACTGAGCAGTTTTTGCCCTTGCGTTTGCAAAATGGCTTGTATATCCAGCGACTTGCACCAATGTTGCGTGTTGCTATTCCCTATGGTTGCCTGTCGTCTCGCCAATTACGCAAACTTGCTTCCATCAGCAGAGATTATGACAAGGGCTATGCTCATTTCTCCACACGCCAAAATATCCAGTACAACTGGCCTATTCTTGAACAGGTCCCTGATCTTTTGGCCGAACTGGCAGAAGTAGAAATGCATGCTATCCAGACCAGCGGCAACTGTATTCGAAATACTACTACAGACCAGTTTGCCGGTGTTGCTGTCGATGAAATAGAAGACAGCCGTCCCTGGTGTGAAATTATTCGCCAATGGTCTTCATTTCATCCCGAATTTGCTTACCTGCCCCGTAAGTTCAAAATTGCCGTCTGTGGCACGCCCAATGACCAGGCTGCGACCCAGGTCCATGATATCGGCCTCTATATTAAAAAAGATGATAATGGCGAAATTGGCTTTCAGGTTCTGGTCGGTGGCGGATTGGGTCGTACGCCTGTCATCGGCGCAACAATCTGCGAATTCTTGCCCTGGCAGCACCTGCTGACCTATCTTGATGCCATTATGCGGATCTATAACCGTTTTGGACGCCGAGATAATAAATACAAGGCGCGCATCAAAATACTGGTAAAAGAAATTGGCGCAGAGGCATTTCGTGAAAAAGTAGAGGCTGAATGGCTCCATGACAAGGATGGCTCTGCCACCCTGACGCAGGATGAAGTCGAGCGTTGTAAAGGCTTTTTTACCGATCCTGATTATCAGGAACTGGATAACACGAATCAGGCTATTGAAGATGCCGCAGCAAGTGACTTATTGTTCAGTCACTGGCTTGAGCGCAATGTCGCACCTCATAAAAAGTCCGGGTATCGTATTGTTAACCTTTGTCTGAAAGAAACCGGTGTTGCCCCCGGGGATATTACCGATACCCAGATGGAGTTTGTTGCCGATCTTGCTGATAAATATAGCTTTGGCGAAGTTCGCGTTACCCATGAGCAAAATCTGGTACTGACCGATGTGCGCTTACAGGATTTGTATGTGGTGTATAAGGCCCTCAAGACAGAATCTCTGGCAACGCCCTATCTTGGATTAATCAACGATATTGTCTGCTGCCCTGGTGGCGATTTTTGCTCGCTGGCTAATGCCAAGTCGATTCCTATCGCGGAATCAATTCAGCGCCGCTTTGAAGACTTTGATGTTCAAAAGAATATTGGCGATATTACCCTGAATATTTCTGGCTGCATGAATGCCTGCGGTCATCACCATGTTGGCAATATTGGCATCCTGGGCGTCGATAAAAAAGGTGCTGAATTCTACCAGGTAACCCTGGGTGGTTCTTCAGACAGAGACACTTCTCTGGGCAAGGTGCTCGGCCCCTCATTTGCCCAAGCTGAAATGCCCGATGTGATGGAAAAAATTATTAACGTTTATTTGGAAAATCGTCAGGAAAACGAAAACTTTCTTGCCACCTACAATCGTATTGGCATGGAACCCTATAAGGAAAAAGTGTATGCCAACGCTGATTAAAGACGGACAGGTTGTTGATAATCTCTGGTGCCTGCTGGAAAAAGGCGTTGATCTGAATGCAGCGCTTTCTGATAAAGCCGAGCAAATTATTGTGCCATTTGCCTTATGGCAGGATCATAAGGATACCCTTATGGAGAGCAGCAAAAAAATTGCAGTGTGGCTGGATTCCGAAGATGATCCTTATGAGCTTGCCAATGACGTGATTGATCTGCCTTTGATTTGCCTGAACTTCCCGGTATTCAGGGATGGCAGGGCCTTTTCAGCGGCGGTAATTTTGCGGGAACGCCTGAATTATCAGGGAGAAATTCGCGCCATTGGGGATGTCTTACGTGACCAGCTTTGCTATATGAAAAAATGTGGAATGGACAGCTTTGATCTGGCTGATGGGGTTAATGTAGAAAATGCATTGCACGCTTTTAATGACTTTTCTACCAGTTATATGAGCACTATGGAAGAACCCCTGCCCCTGTTTCGACGCCGCTAAAGGGGCACAGTTAAGCCACGAATCAGGAATAAAGTTCATCCTTACTGCGGCCTCGATGCAACCAGCGCAGTAAGGTATTGTCGAGGGTAGATTCCATCATCTTGCCCAGTTTGTCTGCGATGTTCTTTTTCTTCTCATAGGCTACGTGGTAAACCTCGGCGTCCTTGCAGGTATTAATGATAATTTCATCACTGGTGCCAACGGCATCTACCAGCCCCAGGCTAAGGGCGCGACTGCCCAACCAGGTTTCGCCTGTTGCCAGTTTCTCGATATCCATCGCCGGTCGTGACTCCTTGATAAAGTCCTTAAACAAATCATGGACTTCTTTTACATCCTCAAGCATCTTCTCCCGCCCCTGATCCGTATTTTCACCAAACATGGTCAGGGTTCTTTTGTATTCACCGGCAGTGACCATTTCAAAGTCGACATTTTTTTCCTTGAGCAGACGATGAAAGTTGGGTATCTGAACCAGCACACCAATGGAGCCTATATAGGCAAAAGGTGCGGCTATAAGTTTACTGGCTACACAGGCCATCATATAGCCACCACTAGCAGCAACTTTGTCGACACAGATAGTCAGCGGAATATTTTTACTGCGCACGCGGTGAAGTTGGGAGGCAGCCAGACCATAGGCATGTACCATGCCGCCAGGGCTTTCCAGACGCAAAAGAACTTCATCTTTTTCTACACGCGCCATGGCAAGAACGGCAGTGATAGCCTGGCGTAATTCTTCTACCTGGCTGGCCTTAGGATCGCCATCAAAGTCGATAACATAGACGCGTTTTTTTTCTTCTGCAGCTTTGCCTGACTTTTTAAGGGCTTTCTTTTCCTGTTTCAGCTTCTTCTTTTCTGCCTTGGCGGCTTCCTTTAAAGACTGTTCATCTTCAACAACATTTTTGATGGCATCACTCAGATGTTTCAGGTCTTCATTGAGGTGAGTGACCGTAATTGCTCCCTTGCCCTCTTTCTTTTGTTTCATGGCATTGGCCAGCGCTGCGGCCATAATGATGAGTACCGCAGCAACCACAGTCAGGGTCTTGGCCAAAAAAAGTCCGTATTCAGAGAGAAATTCCAACATTAACGCTCCACAAAGTTATAGGCAGTGCTTTTGTTCTTCTGACCTTCTAACTTTCTAAAAGAAACTGAATTGATAAAACATCAATATACTACAAAGAAAAAGGATCTGCCGTTACACGACAGATCCTTTTTTATTGGTAAACATTTTTACCATTTTATGCCTGATGACATAAGGCAACTAATCACTTGTTAGCCACGAGCAGATCCCAGTTCCTAGATGGCACTTGGATCGCTGTAAAAACCGAAAAACGCAGTCATGATGATGGAACAGATGATTAGTGTCAGCACCATAATTGGGGCACCTTTTCTAAACCAGAGCCCCGGGGTAATTGCCAGACTTGGATTACCTTCATCCTTGGCCAGCTTTTCTGAGATAGTCACAATGAATACATTGGCTGTCGATCCCAGATGGCTACCATTACCACCCATACCAACGCCGGCGGCCAGCGACCACCAGAGCGCATTGACATTCACACCCTGCTGCTCGAGACCAAGAATAATGGGAATCATCGCTGCCGTGAAAGGTATATTGTCGATGAAAGCCGACATAATGGCGGCAACCCACATTAACAAGATACAGGCTGTTAACAGATCATCCTGAACAAACGGCAAAATGAACTGACCAATGTACTCAAGGAAATGACTGTGTTCTACACCACCCACGATAATGAACAAGGCCATGAAAAACATCAGCAAGGTCAATTCGACGTCGGCAAAATGTTCGTCCATATCTACATCTTTACCGAAGAACACCAACAAGGTAAGCCCCATGCCGGCAACAAACCAGGCTTCCCAGTGCAGCGTTCGGTGCATGATAAAACCTACGACCATGATGCCAAGAACAATCAGGGAAACTTTCCAGGTGTAAGGGTCTTTCATTTCTTCCTGCTGGCTGAAATCCTGCAGCACAGGGGTCTCGGCAAGCTCTTTCTTGAAGATCAACTTCAGGGCAAAGAGCGTTGCTACCCAGGCCACGAATACAATACCACCCATGTGGTAGAAGAAAGTATTGAAGTCAATGCCGGCAGCAGAACCAATCATCAGATTGGGGGGGTCACCAACCAGTGTCGCCACACCACCGGTGTCTGACAGCAAGGCGGCAGCCAGCAGATAAGGTATAGGATTAACCTTCATCGACTGACAGATAAGTATAATCAGCGGACCAAAGATAACTACGGTGGTTACATTGTCCAGCAATAAAGACAGGACCGTCACCAGCGTACCCATCATTGCCAGCAAGAGGAACAAGCGTCCTTTACTGAAATCAGCAATACGGTAGGCCAACATCTGAAATCCCCCGGTGGGGATCATTATGGCGACAACTGTCATCATCGCACCTAACAGGAAGATAACATTCCAGTCGATGGATTCTATCGCCAAATCAGGGCTGTAAAAACCAAAATACTGTCCTGCTAGGACCATTGCGCCTGCACCACCAAGGGCAAATTTGGCGCGGTGAAAGCCGTGCACACCTTCGGTAAAGATTCCCACAAAGGTGATTACAAGAATAATGCCAGACACCATCATCGCGGTATCCATTTCTAGCACTTCCATAGTGATTCCTTATAGGCTTAGAGGTTGGAATTAAAGGGTTTGTAAAAGATTGTATATCGATTGCTTGTGGTCACAAAGGCAAAGATTATAAGCACGAGAGCGCCCTACTTCAAGAAATACCGGGTTCATAAGCATTAATTTTTCAACCATACACAGCCGTTTTCCGCTGCTTTGTCAATTTCCATGAGACGAGATTCGTGCGCTAAAAGTTCATCCTCTGTTGCGCGAATAACTTTTAATGGTTTACGTTTGGCTGAGAGTCTTTTCAGCTGCTGTGCAGAGCGTTTTTCAGAACTCTCTTCGTACCCCAGAGAAAAGCTGGATTGCCCCCCTGTCATCATCAAATAGACATCAGCAAGGATTTCCGCATCAAGCAAGGCGCCATGGAGATCGCGCTGGGTATTATCAACCATATAACGCTTGCACAAAGCATCGAGATTGTTCTTCTGCCCAGGATGCTTTTTCCTGGCCATCAGCAGGGAGTCCAGAATTTGGCAATAGTCCTGCATCGCCTTGTAGCCTTTTTTCAAGGCGGCAAGTTCATGGTCCAGAAAGCCAATATCAAAGGGCGCATTATGAATAACCAGTTCTGCACCACTGACAAATTCAATAAAACTCTCTGCGACATCGGCAAATAAAGGCTTATCGGCCAGAAAGTGGTTTGTGATGCCGTGAACTTCAAGCGCTGCTGCCTCAATTTCCCGTTGCGGATTAATGTATACGTGGAAATGATTGCCAGTCAGCTTTCTGTTGAGCAGTTCAACACAGCCAATTTCAATAATCTTGTGTCCCTGAGCTGGATCCAGTCCGGTAGTTTCGGTATCGAGTACAATTTGCCGCATGTGTTTGTTAGTTATCCAGTAATCTGCCGTTAATTATTCGTCTGATCGAAAAGCGGAGGAGCAATTACAACTCATCAATGCCCTGATTGGCCAGTTGGTCAGCCATTTCGTTTTCCGGGTGACCACTATGTCCTTTCACCCAATGCCAGGTTATGTCAAAGGGCTGTACCAACTGGTCCAGGCGCTGCCAGAGATCAACATTCATGACCGGTTTCTTGCTGGCACTGCGCCAGCCCTTTCGCTTCCAGCCCTCAATCCATTCAGTTATACCCTGCAGGACATATTTTGAGTCCGAGGTTATTTCCAGGGGCCACTTGTTACCCTTGATACATTCCAGCGCCTTGATCACCGCAGTTAATTCCATGCGGTTATTTGTGGTTTCCTGTTCTCCACCATGGAGTTTCTTGACCTTACCGCCATGCATGAGAACAGCGCCCCAGCCACCGGGGCCGGGATTACCTCTGCAAGCACCATCTGTATAAATCCTGATCGGGTCAGCCATGGGTTTCTCAGGAATTTTCCTCATTACTGGCCACCCGCAGATCTCTGGATACCCGGGTAATGTTTTCCGCAATGGGCATACCAACATTCGCATTGGCAAATTCTCGCCAGGAGGTTTGAATCGGCGTCAGCGGTAAGGCCTGCTTTCTTGCAGAGATCATGTAAACCCCGCCGGTAGGCCAATTCAGCCGTGACGCAAGGGGGGCGAGCAAACTTGAATACTTGATAATAGCGGGCGAATTAATCGGCAATGTGTAAGCGCCATAGCGAATCTGTTCAATCTGAAAATCCAGTAATTTCAACCAGTCTGAAATACGTGAAGTACTTAAAAGCCTGCCATTCCAGGGGTGCACTTTTTCCCCGGGAAACCGGGTTCTAAGCCCCCAGCTGCTGACCGGATTAAACCCGACAATGACAATGTGGCCGCCGGCAATAAGAACTCGTGAGACTTCACGCAATAACTGGTGCTGAATGGAAGAGTAATCCAGAGCATGGTGTAGCAGAACGACATCCACTGATTCACTGGTAAGTGGAATAGCTTCGCCTCTGGCAGCAATGCCATGTCCAGCAAGGTTGTCATTATGGGTAATGGAAAACTTGTGCCCGACGGGACTATTTTCATACATTGGGAAGTTGGCACAGCCTATTTGAAGAAGATGATAGCCAAAACGCCTCGGCAGGCAGCGCTCGAGTAAGGACATTTCAACTTCGCGGAGACGATGGCCAAGTGGTGTTTCATACCACTGACTCATGGCATCATAAAAGCCAGGACTGTCGAGATTTTCCCTGTTACTTTTCCAGATCACTTTGCTGCCCGACATGATTGTTGAAATTGGGTATCATACCTGAGTCTCATTGTGCTGACGAGCAAACCAGTGCCGTCATTAGCCTTCACCAAGATATAAAAAACAGGGGCAATACCATGCTGGAAGTGACACCCATCCGGGCTTTTAATGATAACTACCTTTGGCTGTTCAGAGAGGCCGGAAGTCGTGATTGCGGCATCGTGGATCCGGGCGATGCGGCGCCGGTTCTTCAGTATTTAAAGGAGCAAAACCTCAACCTCGCCGTTATCATTATTACACATCACCACGGCGATCATACCGGTGGCATTAGCCAGTTACTTGAAAACTACAATGTGCCGGTTTATGGCCCTGATTCAGCAAATATTCCTGCAGTGACGCATAGGGTCAAACAAGGCAGCCAGATTGATATCCTCGGCCACAGATTCGAGATAATCGAAATACCTGGTCATACCCTGGATCACATCGCCTACTTCAGTGCATCGGATGAAAACCAAACTCCTGTGCTGTTCTGTGGCGACACACTATTTGCCGGAGGCTGTGGCAGGGTCTTTGAAGGCACATTCCCGATGATGCACGAGTCATTGCAAAAACTCTCAGGCTTGCCTACTGAGACTCTGGTTTATTGTGCCCACGAATATACTCTCGCCAATCTGAGTTTTGCCAGAGCGGTGACTCCGAACAATAAAACGCTGGCCGATCGCATTGCGCAGGAAAAAGAAAAACGCAACAGAGATATTCCTACTGTTCCCACCAGCATAAAAGCAGAACTAGACACTAATCCTTTCCTGCGTTGCGCAGAAGCGGAAATTATTGCCGCAGCGGCCAGGCACAGTGGTCGACAACTAAAAGCTCCCGAGGAGGTTTTTGGCGTGATACGGGGCTGGAAAGATTCGTTTTAAAGTGGACTTTTTGAAGGTACAGCAAGCCCCTCAAGCAGTGACTTGCCGGGGATGGCATCAAGCAGGGCTCGGGTATAGTCCTGGGTCGGTGTTTCAAAGACTTCGCTTACCGACCCGGTTTCAACCAGCACGCCCTCTTTCATTACCACGATCCGGTCAGACAAATAACGCACCACCCCAAGGTCATGGGAGATAAACAGCATGGTCAGGTCAAAGCGCTCAACCAGTTCAAGTAGCAGGTCAAGTATTTGGGCCTGAATAGTAACGTCCAGCGCTGATACCGGTTCATCAGCAACAATGAACTCGGGCTTTGTGGCAATTGCGCGACCAATAGCAATACGTTGTCGCTGGCCACCAGAAAATTCATGGGGATAACGCAGAACACTTTCCCGGGACAAGCCTACAGAATCCATCAATGCGAACACTTCGCCTTCCAGTTCATTGCGCATGCAAATGCGGTGCAATAAAAGCGGCTCAGCCAGTGTGTCATAAACCGTCATGCGTGGGTTCAGGCTTGCATAGGGGTCTTGAAAAATAATCTGCATATGCCGTCTCAGGGGCTTCATCCTTGCCAGAGAATAATGGCTGATTTCCTCGTCGTTAAAATAGATCTTTCCTGATGTCGGGTTAACCAGTCGAGTTATTGCGCGGCCGAGAGTGGATTTGCCCGACCCCGATTCTCCAACCAGCCCCAGGATTTCATGGCGATTAATATCAAGGCTGACCGAATTGACAGCAACTACCGTGTCCTGGTTTTTCCCACCCGGAAATTCGACGACCAGCTCATTAATGCTTACCATGGGGGCATTTGATTCCCCGGTAGCCTCCTTTTGAGTGCCTGGTACAGCCGCCAATAACCTGCGGGTATAATCATCCTGCGGGTTATTGAAAACAGTATCCCGATCCCCCACCTCCATGAATTTTCCATACTGCATGACGCCGATCTCATCGGCGATATCTGCCACTACGCTAAGATCATGGCTGATAAAAATAACGCCAATGTTGCGGCGCACTTGCAGTTCTTTTAATAGCCGGAGTATCTGTGCCTGAACAGTAACATCCAGGGCCGTGGTGGGTTCATCGGCGATAATAATTTCGGGTTCGGTAACCAGAGCCATGGCAATCACCACCCGTTGCCGCATGCCGCCAGAAAATTCGAAAGGCCAGGCATTCATCCGCTGAGCCGCATTTTTAATGCCGACTTCTTCCAGGATATCTATACTTTTTTGCCAGGCCTCTTTCTTGCTCAAACCAAAGTGTAGCCTGAGTGGTTCCATTAACTGGTCACCAATTTTCAGGAAAGGGTTCAGGGTTGTCATGGGATCCTGGAAGATAATGGAAATGCCCTTGCCTCGAACCTTACGGAGTTCTTTCTCCGACAGCTTTAATAAATCCTGCCCCTGAAACATAACCTTGCCAGATTCAATCTTGCCAGGCGGCATGGGAATCAGCCCCAGCATGCTATAACAGGCAACGGACTTTCCGGAGCCTGATTCACCAATTATGGCGAAGGTCTTCCCTGCCTCTACATTAAAACTGATGCCGTCAACCGCCTTCACCACCCCATTACGGGTGTGGAAGTAGACGGACAAATCCTGAACCTGAAGTAATGACATAGTACGGCCTAATCTCTTGAAGCTTTCGGGTCGAGGGCGTCACGCAGTCCGTCGCCAAGAAAATTAAGGGCAAATAATGTAGTGGTTAGTGTCAATCCGGGGAATATAAGCAACCAGGGGTATTCCTCCATGGTTTCCACCCCATAGGAGATAAGCAGTCCCCAGGAGGATTCTGGCGGCTGTATACCCAGGCCAAGGAAGCTTAAAAAGGCTTCCAGCAGCATCACATTGGGAATGGTCAGCGTGGTGTAGACAATGACCGGGCCGAGCGCATTGGGAATCAGGTGCTTCATGATGATGGTGGCTGGCGACAGCCCCAGTGAGATCGCAGCCTCTACATATTCCTGTTGCCTGAGACTTTGAATCTGACCGCGGACAATTCGCGCCATGACCAGCCACTCAACCGCACCGATCGCCAGGAACAGCAATAACAGATTTCGTCCAAATACCACCATCAGAAGAATAATGAAGATCATAAAAGGCAGAGCGTAAAGGATGTCTACCAGGCGCATCATGAAGGCATCAGTTTTCCCTCCGGCATAACCAGCGATAGCACCATAAGTGACGCCAATAAGCAGAGCAACAGACGTCGCTATAAAGCCCACTAATAATGAGACTCTACCGCCATACATAATCCTGGTTAACATGTCTCTGCCAAACGTGTCAGTCCCCAACCAGTGTTGCATCGAGGGCGGAATGGCACCAAGCCGAAGATTTTGTTCTTCGTATCCATAAGGGGCTATCCATGGTGTGAGAAGACAAACAATCATTATGAACACCAGGAACCCCAGACCAATCATGGAGAGTCTGTTTTTACGCAAGCGTACAAGTGCATCTTCCCAAAGCGATGTGCCCTTGGGGATGTCTTGATCAAGTACCTGAGATGTTATTCTTGAAGTCATTATTTTTTAAATTGGTAACGCAATCTGGGGTTAACCCAGGCAGCCGCAATATCTGACAATAAATTAAACACTACAATCAGCGTGGACAGGAAAACCGTGGTACCAAGGATCATCGTATAATCCCGATTAAACGCTGCCTGCACATAAAATCTACCGAGGCCGGGAATCTGGAAAATGGTTTCTACCACAAACGAGCCACTAAGCAGCGCCGCAAATGCCGGCCCCAGATAGCTGATAACCGGCAACAGCCCTCCCCTTAAGGCATGCTTGAGAATAACCACGTATTCCGGCAAGCCTTTTGCTCTTGCGGTACGCAGATAATCCTGCGACATGACTTCTAGCATGCCCGAACGACTAAGACGGGCGATATAGGCGGCATACATCGCGCCGAGCGTAATACTGGGTAACACCTTGTCTCCATAGGAATTCCCCCAGCCTGAGACAGGCAGCCAGTCCAGCATAATGCCGAATACCAGCACCAGTACTGGCCCCAGCAGAAATGAAGGCATGCAGATCCCTACCATGGCGATGCTCATGGGAACATAATCCTGCATGGTATTGGGTTTAAGGGCCGCAATGACGCCTGCGAAGCTGCCGATAATGACCGCGATCAACAAGGCATATAGTCCAAGTTCTGCAGTAATGGGCAACCCTTGAAAAATAAGCTCGTCGACGCTGCGTCCCGGGTAATAAAAGGACGGCCCCATATTTCCCTGAACCAGGTCAGTAAGATAAGAAATATACTGTTGTAGCGCAGGCTGATCAAGGCGGTACTGGGCTTCCAGAGCAGCCTGTACCTGGGGTGATACCGCTTTTTCACTTGAGAACGGGCCGCCGGGCGCAGCGCGAACCAAAAAAAACGTTACCGTAATGACGGCTAAAATGACCGGTATTGCCTGTAAACTACGAAGCCCAATAAAACGCCACATAAAGCTCAGCCTGTTCTATTGGGAAGCGTCAAGATAGACATACTTCCAGTTGTAATAATCCATAATGTTGGGCGGCATGCCTTTAAGACTGGGATGTTTCAGATGTTTACTCTGATAGGTGTAGATGGGAATAATGGGCATGGCATTCATCAAAATAGTTTCAGCTTCCTGATAGAGTTTAAAACGCTCTTGCTGATCAAGCGTGGCCGGTGCATCCCGCAGGATCAGTTGATCGTAACGGGAGTCACTGAAGCCTGTTTTGTTATTTCCGCCATCTGTAATCATCATATCGAGGAAGGTATTGGGATCAACGTAATCGCCAATCCAGCCACGCCTGGAAATTGAATAATTAAAGTTATCCGTTGAATCAAGATAGACCTTCCACTCCTGGTTCATCGGCGTTGCACTAACGCCAAGAGTTTCCATCCACATTTGCTGAATAGCCACGGCAATTTTCTGATGGTTCTCCTGAGTGTTATACAAAATATCAAAAGATGGAAAGTTTTCGCCACCGGGATAGCCTGCTTCAGCTAGAAGTTGTCTCGCCTGTTCCGGATCATAGGTAAATGTTTCTGGAGGTTCATACCCAAGAGTGCCGGGTGGAACCAGAGCATAGGAAGGCAGATAAAGGTTTTCCAGGATGGTTTCCACCAATAGGTCGCGGTCAATAGCCATGGAAAGTGCTTTGCGCACCCGTACATCATCAAACGGCTCCCGCGTCGTGTTGATCAAATAGTAATAGGTCCCAAGATATGGGGCAATCTGAAGCAGTTCAGGCTGCTCACTGCGATAAACAGGCACTTTGTCCAGCGCCACTTCATTGGTGAAATGGATCTGTTCGTCACGAAACATTCTTTCTTCTGTCACAATGTTTTCGGTGGGATAAAAAACGATGGCATTCAGTTTAACTTCGTCAGCATCCCAGTAGTAAGGCGACTTTTCCACTCTGATATGGGAATTAACCTGCCATTCTGTGAGTGTGAATGCACCATTGGTCACGATATTGCCTTCTCGGGACCATTGCGAAAAACGGTCACTGGGTGAACCGAAAGCAAGAACCGTTGGCGGATGTACAGGATAAGTACTGTAGTGATCAAATAGTTGTAACAGGAAGGGAGTAGGCTCGCGTAATGTAACTTCCAGAGTGCGCTCACCCAGTACCTTCACCCCTACTTCACTAAAATCATCAATGGCCCCGGTAGCAAAGCCTTCCGCATTAAGAATCGGAAAAAACATGTAATTATAAAGACTGCCAAGTTCAGGGGTTAAGGCTCGCTCCCATGACCAGCGGAAATCTTCTGCGACTACCGGGTCGCCATTACTCCAACGGGCATTATCCCTAAGCTGAAAAGTATAGACTCTGCCGTCTTCACTAATTTCCCAGCTTTCGGCTACACCAGGCTCTGGTTCCAGGGTATAGGGGTTTTTTGTGACCAGCCCCTCGAACAGAGCGCCGATAATATGATGTTCCGGAACACCGGTAACAATATGGGGGTCAATGCCTTGTGGCTCAGTGCCGTTACCTAAATGAAGAACGCCTTGCTGATTACCCGTTATCACCCGCGATTCATTACTACCACCGCCACAAGAAACAAGGAAAAGTGACAACAAAAGGGCTGGAATCAGGGCTCTACTTAATTTCATCTTGAAAAATACCTGCATGGATGTTGGTGTCATTGGAAACGCCGCCAGGAGGATTTAACGCTTGGATTTGTTCTGGCAGCCAGCACTGGGCAAATAGAATAAACGGCCTGTATGCTTAAGTCTACAAGGTTTAACGTTATTCAGGATAATGCACGGCAATCTTGTTTTGCTATAAAAAAAGGCCGGACTTCCAATGGAAATCTGGCCTTTTTAAAAGTAGCCACCCTGCTTAACGGATAATATCAGCCCTGTTTTGCAGGCCGGTTATCAGTGCTTCAAAATCTGCATTCGCAGACTGCTGGGCAATAAAGCTTTCGAGGCTGTTTAATTCAGTTTCGTCAAAATCTTCCAGCGAGCCGTCTTTGACTGCCTGTAATTCAATAACTACATACTCGCCGCTATTAAGCATTAGTCCGTCGATAACCGTTCCATCGTCTTCAGGAACTGACATTTCAAATATGTAATTAACCAGCTGAGGAGGCAGAACCTGGTCGGACCGTTCCAGTCCGTTAAGTTGGTTCCAGCTCAAATTTTGGGTTTCCAACAAACTGTCGATATTTTGATCGTTCTGATAGTTTGACTTGATAGTCTCACCCAAGCTGAGAGTTTGTTCCTGGATTTTCTCAAACTGGAGCATTATCTCAATTTCACCACGGACATCTTCCATAGCTTGCAACCGCGGCTGATTATGCTCAAGCACCCGAATCACGACACTTCGTGATGGGGTAACAGAGATTAGGTCGCTATTTAGCCCATCAAGCAGTACCTGTGGACTAAAGGCCGTGTTGATTACATCGCTATTGGCTGCTATGCCAACACCACCGCTGCGACTAAACAACCCTGTAGTCTGAATCTCCAGACCCATAAGCTGGGCAGGATCAGAGAGGTCAAAAGATTCAAAGGCCAGATTGCCCAATTCTTCAGAACGTTGTAGAAAAAGGGTATCTACTTCATCTGACTTGAGGTCGCGTTCCAGCCTTTCCCTGCTGTCTTCAAAAGATTCCAGCGCAGATTCACTTCTTTCTGTGAGCTTGATCAGATGAACCCCAAATTCTGTCTGTACAGGCCCTGAAACCTCACCAACATCAAGCGTCAGCAGTGCCTGTTCAAATGGCTCTACAAAATTATCTCCGGTTGTGTAACCCACATCACCGCCATCCTCGGCAGAGCCCAGGTCGTCAGAATATTCAAGGACCAGCGCTTCAAAGCTCTCACCATTATCAATCCTGCTCTTTAATTCTGCGGCAAGTGCCAGATTTTCAGCCATACCGTCGTCATCAAAGGCTTCCAGCAGAATATGAGCGGCGCGACGTTCAATCTGAGTCTGATACTCCAGCTGCTCTTCTTCATAGCGCTGAACAATCTGTTCCTCGGTGACAACGACCTCATCAAAAATAGCGTCTTTATCCAGTTCCAGGTATTCAAGAGAAACCTGCTCTTCAAGCACGAACTGGCTTTCATTGGCGCTGTAGTATTCTTCAATTTCTTCTTCGGTGACATCAATATTATTTAATTGGGTATCAAGACTTACCAGGATGTAACGTAAATCACGGGTCTGGTTGAGCAATTTCGCAATATTTTCTATTTCCGGTGTAGTGACAAAGCCGGATAGCCCATAGGCATAGGAAACCTGGTTAATAAGGCCCTGCGAGGCAAGCGCAGCACGATAGGAGTTAGGCGTATAGCCCATGCTGGCAATCAGCATTTGAGCACGTTCGCCATTAAACACACCGTCAACCTGAAAGTCGGCAGTCTGTGCTATTGAGCGGTCAATCGATCTTGAAGAAATAACCATCCCGGTATTTTCAGCATACTGGAGCAATAATTCCTGCTGTATAAGTTCATTTAAAGCGGCTTCTCTGGCCAGGTCTTCATCAATACTGGAGAGATCCGCGTCTGGACCTAAAGATTGCATCATCTCTTGCAACCTGATCTGGGTAGTTCTTTCTACTTCCAGTTCATCGATATCTGTGCCATTTACAGAAACAGCAGGTGTGCCGTTAATGACAGATGAAACAATCGTACTGGCTCCCCATGCACCGAATATTACGATAATGAACCAGACAAAAATCTTGGCTCCAATACCCTGGGAGTTATCACGAATTTTTTGCAGCATTTTTTATTCCAGAATTTCAAAAATTATTGAGCTAATCAGCAACAGTTAATCACGGTGGAAAAGTAGCTCTTAACAGAGAGCGTGTTCGTTACGTCAATAACTGGCAGTACACTTTATTACAACTAATCTTATCTTCTAATTATCTACTACTAATTCTCTACTACTAACAAAAACAGAAGGCGCATCAATGATGCGCCCTCTAGGAATTTTCCTGATATTTATTTCGGCTGCTTTCAAGAAGCCGAAATTAACGCCATCAGGAATTAACGGCGTCTTTCAGTGCTTTACCAGCTTTAAATGAAGGTACTCGAGCAGCAGCAATCTGGATAGGGGCTCCTGTTTGAGGATTACGACCAGTACGAGCTGGACGGTCTTTTACATTAAAAGAACCGAATCCAACCAGTGCGACTGAGTTACCAGATTTTAATGATGAAGCAATTGCATCAGTCATAGCATCAATGGCGCGAGCAGCAGCAGCTTTTGGTAAGTCGGCAGTTTCAGCAACAGCATCTATTAATTCGGATTTATTCACGTTGTCCCCTTGTTATCATTTACATTTCGGTTATTGTGGAGTTTTATACTACGTTTTTGGAAGCGATTCGCCAGCCTTTAAATCAGTAAACTTTATACCAACTGTGTTGAAGCAATGTCAAGGAATACAAAGTTTTCTAGTGTGTATTTATGGATTTTTTTCTTTTATCTTTGACTTCATTCTCAGTTGTTTTTGAGGAACCTTTTTCAAGTGCTTGAGTTTTATTATCTTCCGCTGGTTCGGGCATAAAGGTAAGCGCAATTTCCAAAACTTCATCAATCCACTTAACCGGTTTTATATCCAAATCCGCTTTTATGTTATCCGGAATTTCTTTAAGGTCCCTTTCATTTTCTTTTGGAATAATTACAGTTTTTATGTCACCACGATGAGCAGCAAGTAATTTTTCTTTCAAACCGCCGATGGGAAGTACCTGGCCTCTGAGTGTAATTTCACCCGTCATGGCAACGTCTTTCCTTACCGGGATGCCTGTTAACACAGAAACCAGTGCGGTACACATTCCAACACCTGCGCTTGGACCATCCTTCGGTGTCGCGCCTTCTGGGACATGAACGTGTAGGTCGTTGTTTTCATGAAAGTTTTCTTTAAGTCCGAGCGTGCCGGCACGACTCCTGACCACGGTTAAAGCTGCCTGTATGGACTCCTGCATAATATCGCCGAGGGATCCAGTCATAGTTGTTTTTCCCTTACCTGGTGTAGCAACGGCTTCAATAGTTAACAGCTCGCCGCCAACCTGTGTCCATGCCAACCCATTCACCTGACCAATGGCATCATCCTCTTCTGCCCGACCGTAATCGTATTTTTGTACACCCACATACTGCTCAAGGTCTTTGGCAGTCAGCTTCAGTTTTGGTGGATTTTTTTCCAATACATGTTTTTTTACTATCTTTCTGCAAATTTTTGCAATTTCTCTTTCCAGGCCTCGAACACCTGCTTCACGGGTGTAATGTCTTATCAGGTTGAGTATTGCATCATCCGTTAACGTAACTTCATCTTCTTTCAGCCCATTATTCTCTTTCTGCTTGGGTACCAGGTAGCGGCTCGCAATATTGAGCTTTTCATCTTCCGTGTAACCAGGTAAGCGAATCACTTCCATTCTGTCGAGTAATGGTCCAGGAATATTCATGGAATTTGATGTACAAATAAACAACACATCGCTTAAGTCATAATCGACTTCCAGATAGTGGTCATTAAAATTATGATTCTGTTCCGGATCCAGTACTTCCAGCAAGGCAGAGGCCGGATCACCACGATGGTCCATACCCATCTTGTCGACTTCATCAAGTAGCACCAAGGGATTGCGAACACCGACTTTTGCCATTTTCTGTATTACCTTACCTGGCAATGAACCAATATAGGTTCGACGATGACCGCGGATTTCAGCTTCATCGCGAACTCCACCAAGAGCCATACGGACAAATTTGCGGCCTGTAGCTCTGGCCACAGACTCGCCAAGAGAGGTCTTGCCCACACCTGGAGGGCCCACCAGACACAGGATGGGGCCTTTCAGTTTCTTTACTCGTTTCTGAACTGCGAGATACTCAACGATTCTTTCTTTAACTTCTTTCAGTCCATAATGGTCATGATCAAGTATTTCCTCTGCCTTTGTCAGATCGGTACGGATTTTCGATTTCTTTTTCCATGGCACGCTGATCATCCAGTCTATATAAGTCCGGACTACAGACGCCTCTGACGACATTGGCGACATCATTTTCAGCTTATTCAGCTCTGCGGTCGCCTTTTCTTTGGCATCCTTCGGCATTCCCGCTTCTTCTATTTTATTCTTTAGCTCTTCGCCCTCATTAGGCACATCATCAAGCTCGCCCATTTCTTTCTGGATGGCCTTCATCTGCTCATTCAGATAGTACTCGCGCTGGCTTTTTTCCATTTGTTTTTTAACGCGCCCACGTATGCGTTTTTCAACCTGGAAAATATCAATTTCAGCCTCTATCAATGACATTAAATGCTCAATACGAGGTTTCAGATTGGCCAATTCAAGGATGTTTTGCTTTTCCTGTAACTGGAGAGACATATGCGTTGCAATGGTGTCTACAAGTCGGCTTGGCTCATCAATACTGGTAATGGATGTTAATACTTCTGGCGATATTTTTTTGCTCAGTTGAACATACTGGTCAAACTGGGAAAGTAATGAGCGCACCAGAATTTCAGTATCTTTCTCTTCAGTTGTGCTGCCATTCATACTGCTGGTGTCGGCGGTATAATAGTCACCGTCAATATGGAGCTTTCGAATCTGAACTCTTTCCACGCCTTCGACGAGTACCTTTACAGTTCCGTCATTAACATGCATAAGTTGAAGCACGGAGGCCACAGTACCGATTGTAAAGACATCATCCTTGCCAGGCTCGTCATCGGAATGCTGCTTCTGTGCTGCCAGAACCACTTTCTTGTCACCAGCCATAGCGGCTTTCAGGGCTTTGATGGATTTTTCCCTGGCAACAAATAGTGGGTGGACAATTTGCGGGTATACAACAACCCCTCTAAGAGGCAAAAAAGGAAGGGTACTGGAAGGATTACTTGCGTCCTGTTTGTCCATAAATTGTGTCAGACCTGTGGTATTAAAATTAAGTTACATTGAATTACAAATTCATCATATTTACCAGAGAGTGACAGTAAATGCTGATGAAATTGAGACGCTAACTTGGCCAGGGGGTTATAGCTGCCCCGGATACTGATCGAACCTTGCCAGTAGTTATTACCATACTGATCTATGTGAGGGCGGAATTGATTATTTCAAGCTGGATCTTTGCTACCGGAGATACTTTGTGCAGATTCTCCGGTTTCATACATCAACAAAGGTTCTGACTCGCCATTAATAACAGCTTCATCAATAACCACTTTTGTTACCCCTTCCTGTGAGGGTATGTTATACATGGTGTCAAGTAACACCGACTCCATGATTGAGCGTAATCCCCGGGCTCCGGTCTTTCTTTCCTGAGCTTTACGGGCGATCGCCTTGAGTGCGTCATCGCGGAATTGAATCTCAACCCCTTCCATCTCAAACAACTTCGCATATTGTTTGGTTAGTGAATTCTTTGGTTCTTTCAGGATTTTAACCAACGCATCATCGTCGAGCTCATTGAGGGTGGCTATCATGGGCAAACGGCCCACGAATTCCGGGATCAGGCCGTACTTAACGAGATCTTCGGGCTCGACATCCTGCAAGGTTTCACCGACCTTCTTCTCTTGTTCCGGACTACGCAGTTCAGCGGCAAAACCAATACCACTTTTATCTGAACGATCACGTATGATTTTGTCGAGACCAGCAAAAGCACCACCACAAATAAACAGAATATTGGAGGTGTCTACCTGCAGAAACTCCTGTTGCGGATGCTTACGTCCGCCCTGGGGCGGAACCGAAGCAACCGTTCCTTCAATTAGTTTAAGTAAGGCCTGCTGAACACCTTCACCAGAAACGTCTCGTGTTATTGAAGGATTGTCGGATTTTCTGGAAATCTTGTCTATTTCATCAATATAGACAATGCCAATCTGAGCTTTGTCGACATCATAGTCACATTTTTGCAGAAGCTTCTGAATGATGTTTTCTACGTCTTCTCCAACATAGCCCGCTTCTGTAAGCGTGGTTGCGTCGGCAATGGTGAAAGGGACGTCCAGCAGGCGCGCCAGCGTCTCTGCAAGAAGCGTCTTGCCTGTGCCGGTAGGGCCAATGATGAGGATGTTACTTTTGCTAAGTTCTACATCATCACCTTTTGCTTCAAAATTCAGCCGCTTGTAATGATTGTAGACAGCGACAGACAAGGTTTTCTTTGCCTTGTCCTGCCCAATTACATATTCATCGAGCGTGTCCCTGATTTCTTCAGGGGTGGGTAATTTGCGTTCATCCTGGCCTGAAGACTTTTCCTGGATCTCTTCCCGGATAATGTCATTGCACAGATCAACGCATTCATCACAGACAAAGACGGAAGGACCAGCAATGAGCTTCCTTACTTCGTGCTGACTTTTGCCGCAAAATGAGCAATAAAGCAATTTTCCGCCATCGTCATCTTTCTTGTCATCAGCCATTTGTCGTTGTCCTGTTTTCCCGGTTATATAATTAGCGAAACCACTATAAAGATTTCTTTCAGATAATCAAAACTTCTTAAATTTGTGAATCAATCAGCAAATAAGATGAAGGCAAATGGTGTATTTTACAAGTAAAAAATTGCGCTTTTGCACAATACTACAATCTGTCCAGATCCTGGAATAAAACACTCAGGGTGGCATCCAGTAGTATCAGGATTCCACTCCCGAACCGCCTTCATTTGATGGCAGTATACGTTTATCAAGTACGCTATCGATTAGCCCGTAGTTCACTGCTTCATTTGCATTCATGAAATTATCGCGATCGGTATCCTTGGCGATGACATCGATTTCCTGATCAGTATGCTGGGCCATTATCTCATTGAGGCGGCTTCTTACATTAAGGATTTCCTGTGCCTGAATATGGATGTCAGAGGCCTGGCCTTGTGCTCCGCCACTAGGCTGATGAATCATCATTCTTGAATGAGGCAGCGCAAATCGCTTGCCTTTTTCTCCGCCGGTAAGCAACAAGGCGCCCATGCTCGCAGCCTGGCCAATACACATGGTGCTGACATCTGGCTTGATAAATTGCATGGTGTCATAAATAGATAGCCCTGCAGTCACAGAACCACCCGGGGAGTTGATATAAAGATGGATATCCTTGTCAGGGTTTTCAGACTCCAGAAAAAGAAGCTGAGCAACAACGAGATTGGCCATGTGATCTTCCACTTGCCCAACCAGAAATATTACCCGCTCTTTTAAAAGTCGCGAATATATATCATAGGAGCGCTCACCACGTGCGGTCTGTTCTACAACGATTGGGACGAGGCTGCCAGTTTCCTGTTCAAACCCGGTTTTGTGATCAATATTCTTCATGCGTTTGGTTCCTGCAGTCCGCTTATGCTTGGTAAGTAAATGTTCCGGATTTTTCGGTTATTCCTGGGAATCGGCTTTTACCTCAGCTTCTTCCTTGGCCTGGGGCTCCGGCTCTTTTTTATCCTTGCTACCCTTGCCTTCCTGGTCTTTATCTTTTGCGGTTGCCGGCTCCGGCTTCGCAGCAGGTTTCAGGGCTTCTTCATAAGATACGCTGGATTCAGTCACTTTGGCCTTATCGATCACCATGTCGATAACTGCATCTTCAAGTGCCATTGCTTCTATATTGGCCAGCTGTTCCTTGTCACTGTAATACCACTTGATCACATCTTCCGGCTTTTCATAGCTTTCTGCCATTTCTTCTATCAAGCCACGAACTGTATCAGCATCGGGCTTCAGGTCATTTTTGCTTACAATTTCACTCATCACCAGGCTAAGAATGACCCGACGTTTTGCCTGTTCTGCAAACAGGTCATCTGGCAACATTGAAGGATCAATATTCTTGCCACCGCCAAACTGCTGCATCGCCTGCTGTCTGAGGCCATTAATTTCATTGGCTACCAGCGCTTTAGGGGCATCTACGTCATGAATTTCCAGTAAGCCTTCGATTACCTGGTTCTTGATATTATTACGATTGGCATTTTTAAGTTCCCGGGTCATATTGGCGCGCACTTCAGTTCTGAATGCCTCCAGCCCCCCTTCTGCTACATCAAAAGAGGCAAAAAACTCATCATCCAGTTCCGGCAGAGTCGGCTCACTTACATTATTTACGGTAATAGCAAACTCTACTTTCTTACCAGCCAATTCCTTGTTCTGGTAATCTTCAGGAAATGTCAGGGGCAAAGTCAGATTGTCACCACTACTCACACCCACAAGTCCTTCTTCAAAACCCGGGATCATGCGTTTGGAACCCAGAATCAGGTTAGTCCCCTTTGCTTCGCCACCGTCAAACTTTTCACCGTCAAGGGTACCAACAAAATCTACATTGACCTGATCTCCTTCCTGGCTTTTTCGATCCACTTCCTTGTACGTCTTACGCTGCTCACGCAGGGTTTTGATCATTTTGTCTATGTCTGTGTCGAGAATCTCGGCTTGTTTCTTTTCGATAGTCACGGCCGAAAAATCCTTTAATTCAATTTCCGGATAGACTTCAAAAGTAGCAATAAACTCCAGGTTTTGGCCTTCTTCAAGGTTTTTCGGCTCTATACTGGGCTGACCGGCAGGCTTAACATTTTCCTTGGTGACCGCCTCAACCCATGACTGACTGATTACCTCGCCTACAACTTCCTGACGCACACCTTCACCAAACCTGTTTTTGATAACCTTTACTGGTACCTTTCCTTTTCTGAATCCTTTCATATTAAAGGTCTTCGCGGCTTCCTGAAGACGGCTACGCACCTGGCTTTCCACTTCTTCAGCCGGCACCTCGATAGTCATACGTCTTTCAAGGCCTGTAAGGGTTTCAATAGAAACTTGCATGGTGTAATCCTGATTGTTAGTTGCTAATACACATTAAAAATACTCACGAGTCAGGCACGAGTTGCCGGACTGAAAGTCGCTAAACTTCATTTATTCTGGCTGAACAGATTCGGCTACTGAATAAACGATATTGCCAGATTCAATAAATCTCGAGATTGTTCTTCCGGGCTGCTGGAAACAGTGGTTTTAACCGTACACATCAAGGAAATAGCAAAGAAAACATGATGTACGGATATTTAAAAATACTACTTATAAATCAGATAGTTATTAATACAGCACCGGTATGCAGGGCGGGATTGTGCCATATCAAAAAAGCATATTCAATAGCCCATCCCCTGGCGTTCTTGCTGAGCAATTAGCCACATTGGCAAGTTGTTGACAGAAAATCAGCAATTGCTGAGCAAGGTCTACAAGTTAAAGCGAAAGATTTATTAAAAAATCATATATTTCAGTAGGATAGGTTATTTTTGGAGAAATAATATCAGGCCTCTTGTTTTTGAACAGTCAGTTCAGCAAAAAAAAGATTTTTAAAGATTTTGTAAGTCCCTATTGGTAAATAAGATTTTTTTCACTGACCTAAGCTAAGTGTATTTCTGGCTGACTCTGATGTACAAATAGTAACCATTTTCATACATTAAGTTC
>Ga0181597_10000346_pt1 | contig 51001 bp, 46 predicted proteins | sample 041ome_5_FD_148647 | JGI IMG/M metagenome (GOLD analysis project Ga0181597, IMG submission 148647) | Coastal salt marsh microbial communities from the Groves Creek Marsh, Skidaway Island, Georgia - 041403US metaG (spades assembly) | ecosystem: Environmental > Aquatic > Marine > Intertidal zone... | reverse complement strand
TACATAAATTTCCTTCTGAAGGACCATCTAGTTCATTGTTTTCATTATCTACTAGAACCGGCTTTATTCCAAAAAATGGTTTTGTTGCAGATCCTGGTTTTGTAGGAGTAGCTCCTGGAAGAGGAGTGATTAATATGCCACCAGTTTCAGTTTGCCACCATGTATCAACTATTGGACATTTCCCGTCCCCCACAACATTGTTATACCAATTCCATGCTTCAGGGTTAATAGGTTCTCCAACACTGCCTAATATTCTTAAACTAGAACGACTTGTTTTTTTTACAGGGTCATCTCCTTCAGCCATTAGCGCTCTTATTGCTGTCGGTGCAGTATAGAAAATATTTACTTTGTGTTTATCTACAATTTCCCAAAACCTGCTAACAGTAGGATAATTTGGAACGCCTTCAAACATTAGAGTTGTAGCGCCGTTAGATAGTGGTCCATACACTATATATGAATGACCTGTTACCCACCCTACATCAGCGGTACACCAATAAATCTCATTTTCTTGATAATCAAATACATAATGGTGTGTCATAGAAGCATAAACCATATACCCACCAGTAGTATGTAATACACCTTTGGGTTTTCCAGTTGATCCAGATGTGTATAATATAAACATCGGATCTTCAGCACTCATTTCTGTGGGCAAACAATCAGAGGATGCTAGTGCCATCTCTTCGTGGTACCAGATATCTTGGCCATCTATCCAATTAATTTCTCCGCCAGTTCTTTTAACAACTATAGTAGTTTTGCACATCTTTGCTTTGGATATGGCTTCGTCAGTATTAGTTTTAAGAGGAATTTTTTTTCCTCCCCTAATACCTTCATCAGCGGTAATAATAATTGATGAATTACAATCTTCTATGCGTCCAGCTAATGCATCAGGAGAAAACCCTCCAAAAACAACAGAGTGGATTGCTCCTATTCTTGTGCAAGCCAACATTGCAATTGTTGCTTCTGGTATCATTGGCATATAAATTGTTATACGGTCACCTTTTTGGGCACCAGCTTTTTTTAAAACATTTGCAAATTTGCAAACGTCTTTATAAAGCTCGTTATAGGTTATGTTTTTACTTTCGCTTGGGTCATCGCCTTCCCAAATTATCGCAGTACTTTCTCCTTTAGTTTTTATATGTCTATCAAGGCAATTAAAACTTGCGTTCAGAGTTCCATCCTCAAACCATTTAATACGAAGGTCATCTTTATTATATGAAACCTCATTAACTTTTGAGTAGGGCTTTATCCAATCAATTCTTTTTCCATGTTTTGCCCAAAAAATTGAAGGAGAATTTATAGATTCTTCATACATCTTTTCGTAGACTTCATGGTTTACATGAGAGTTTTCAACAATATTAGATGATGGTTTATATAAATTTATATCTGACATTTAATGCTCCCTAATTTACAATTACTCTTCTAAAATTAAATTTGCATTATTGATATCGTTAATATCAATAACTTTCTTAATGGTTTCTAAAGAAAAACCTTTCCTTGACAGAGAACCAAGCCATTTCTGTTTTAAATTATATTTATCTTTTTCATCGGCAATTGAGTTTTTACAGGAAAATATTCCAATACTTTTCTTTTTCATAAATTGAATAGCAGCTCTTATTTCTGGGTTTTCAAGCCCATTATCAACCATTTCAATAGAAGATTGGATTATTTCATTTGATATTCCTTTTTCTTTAAGTTTGGCATAAATAAACTTAATAGATCCACCTTGTCTTCTAAGAGACCTAGTTTTAATTTCTGCATATCTTGCATCATCAATAAACTTTGCTTTAAGCATTTCTTCTTTAATTAAGTTTAGTATATTTTTTTTCTCTTCTTCTTTAAGATCATTTTCGTAGTAAGACATTTTTCTTTTAAGGGTATTTTCGAATTGATATGTTGAAACTTCATAACGTGCTAAATATGACATTGATGAGTTTCTTAATTTTTTGATTATTTTATCTTTATTATTCATAAAAAGATCCATTAATGTTAATTAACTTTAACAGCATTATTTTTAATAAGATTATAAATATTTTAATTATAAGGACAAGTTATTGAAAAATTATAATGTAAATCTAGGTGTAAAACGTGAAATTGGTAAGGTCAATTGGAGTGGTTTTTTTACTTTATATTTAAAGGAAGTTAAACGATTTACTAATGTTTTTTTACAAACAATAACTGCCCCCATGGTAACTACATTACTTTTTGTAATTGTATTTTCTATAGCAATTGATAGGAGTGCGGGTTTTCAAGGAATTCCATTTATTACTTTTTTAGTGCCTGGATTAATTATGATGAGCGTTATTCAAAATGCGTTTGCTAATGTCTCTTCAGCTTTTATGACTGCCAAGGTACAGGGGTCAATCGTAGATCTTTTGATGTCGCCACTTGGACCAATAGAGATTTTAATAGCACATGCTTTAGCTGGAGTAACAAGAGGGTTATTTGTTTTTATGGGATCTTTTTTATTACTTTGGTCCTTGGGAATACTCAGTTTACCAAATCATTTTTTTTGGATGATTTTATTTTTATTTCAAGGAGCTTTTACATTAGCTATTATTGGCATGCTGGCAGGAATATGGGCTCAAAAATTTGATCAATTAGCAATAATTTCTAACTTTGTTATTCAGCCATTAGCTTTTTTGTCAGGAACATTTTACTCAATAGAAAGATTGCCAGAGACGCTTAAACTAGTGGCTTATTGTAATCCTATTTTCTATGCTATAGATGGATTGCGATATAGTTTTTTAGGAATAAGTGATGCATCGCCTATACAAGGAAGTTTGATTTTATTTTTATGTAATTTAGGGCTTAGTTTTTTTGCATGGTATGTTCTTAAATCAGGTTATAGGCTAAGATCCTAGAATGTTAAAATTTTGGAAAACATATTATGAATGACATTAAAAAAGTACCTGGTGTTTTGTCTGGACAAGAAATAACTGAATTAGTTGCTAAAAACATTATTAGTAGTGATCAAGAAATTGATAAGGATATTATTCAGCCGGCATCAATTGACCTAAGGTTAGGTATAAGAGCTTGGAGAGTGCCGGCGTCTTTCTTGCCTGGGAAAGGCAATTTAGTTTCAGAAAGATTAAAAGATTTTGCAATGCATGAATTTAGCCTCCTAGATGGAGCGGTTTTAGAATGTGGTTGTGTATATATAGTAAAACTTTTGGAAAATGTTTCCTTAACAGATAATTTGTCTGGTATTGCAAATCCTAAAAGTTCTACTGGTAGATTAGATGTTTTTACCAGGTTAATCGTAGATGGAGCACAAGAATTTGAGGATGTTCCTGCTGGATATAAGGGTCCCCTTTATGCAGAAATTTCACCGAGAACATTTTCAGTCCTTGTTCGAACAGGTTCCAGGCTCAATCAACTTAGAATAAGAAGAGGGTATTCAATTACCACTGATAAGGAAATGGAAATTCTTCAGAAGCATGTAGGACTTGTGAGGACTGAAGACAATGATAGTCTCCCTGATAAAATAAAAAATGGAGTTCCTTTGTCAGTTGATCTTGTTGGTGAGAATGGATTAATTGGATATAGGGCACGAAAGCATACAAGACTTATTGACGTTGATAAACCTGGTTTTTATAAAAGAGAATCTTTTTGGGAAAAAATTACAACTGAAGATTTAGTTTATCAAAATAGTAATTCTAAAAATGGGACTTCTTCATCTGGATTAGTACTGAGTCCAGATGCTTTTTATATTTTAGCAAGTAAAGAATATGTTTCTGTACCCTCTAATTACGCTGCTGAAATGAGAGCTTATGATACGAAAGTTGGAGAATTTAGGGCACATTACGCTGGTTTTTTTGACCCTGGGTTTGGATTATCAGAATTGGGAGCATCTAAAACAAAAGCTGTTTTAGAGATAAGGTCTCATGATGTTCCTTTTTTGATAGAACAAGAACAAACAATCTGCAGATTAGTTTATGAACCAATGGCGAATGTACCAAGTTTTTTATATGGTGAAGCTGGAGGTACTAGTAATTATCAAGCTCAAGGACTAAAATTATCTAAACATTTTATATAGTTTTTTCTTCATTGTTTGTTTATGTTTAATCTTGTTAATATGTTTAATTATAAATTTATAAAAGAGTTCTAAAATGCCTATCAGCCCATCTATAATGACTACATATGGAAGAATTGACATTGCTTTTACTCATGGCGAGGGTAGTTTTTTAATTTCCGAAGATGGAAAAAGATATTTAGATTATGCCAGTGGGATAGCTGTAAACGCATTTGGTCATTGCCATCCTAAACTTGTAGAAGCTCTTCAAGATCAAGCATCAAAATTATGGCATACATCTAATCTTTATAGAATACCAGAGCAAGAAACAGTGGCTGAAAAACTTGTTGCAAATTCTTGCGCAGATAGAGTTTTTTTCTGCAATTCTGGAGCTGAGGCTACAGAAGGAGCAGTTAAGGTGGCGAGAAGATATGCCTGGGCAAATGGAGATAAAGATAGAACAGAGATAATTTGTGCAACAGGCGCTTTCCATGGCCGCACGTTAGCAATGTTAGCTGCAAATGATAGACCGTTATTTCGAGAAGGTTTTGGTCCATCAGCACAAGGTTTCACTCACGTTGAGTGGGGAGATATAGAAAATCTTAAAAAAAATATTGGGAAGCATGTTGCAGCCATTCTGGTCGAACCTGTCCAAGGTGAAGGAGGTGCGAGAAAAGCTCCTCCAGGTTATCTTAAATCGCTTCAGGAGATTGCTAAACAAAATGGTTCTTTATTAATTTCAGACGAAGTGCAAATTGGAATGGGAAGATCAGGGTCTTTGTTCGCTTATCAACAAGAAGGAATTGAACCTGATATCATTGCTCTTGCAAAAGGTCTTGGAGGAGGGTTTCCTGTAGGTGCTGTTCTAGCAAGAGCTAATGTTGGTGATGCAATGATACCTGGAACTCATGGAAGCACATTTGGAGGAAACCCTTTAGCAATGCGATCCGCAAACGCTGTTTTAGATCTTTTGTTAGAAAATAATTTTCTTGATGATTTAAAGAAAATGGTTACCTATTTTGACAAAAAAATGGATGAACTATTAAAACATGATTTACAAAATTCACCAATTTTAGTTCATAAAAAAGGTTCAGGAATGTTAAGGGGCTTTCAATTAGATGAGAAAGTTACGGCTGGAAATTTTGGTAATGTTGCAAGAGATAAAGGTTTATTGTTAGTAGGAGCTGCCGAAAATACTATTAGATTACTACCTCCTCTAAATACCTCGAAAGAGGAAGTCGATAAAGCCTTTGATATACTCAAAAACGTTATTATAGAAATGAAAACAAAGTAAAAATGCCTAACTTTATTGATTTAAAAGATCTTTCAAAAGATCAACTTTTAGATTTGATCTCTCTTTCTTTAAAGTGGAAAAAAGAGCCTTGCCCAAATTTTATGAATAATAAACACGTGGTGCTCATATTTGAAAAGCCTTCTCTAAGAACTCGAGTTTCTTTTGAAATTGGAATTAATCAATTAGGTGGAAAAAGTTATATTCTTAACGAAAAAGAAATGCAGCTAGGCGAAAGGGAGACTATTGAAGATACTGCTCGAGTTTTAGAAAGGTATGCTGATTTGATAGTTATAAGGTGTTTTGGTCATAATCAGTTGATTAAATATGCTGAGACCTCTTCTATACCTGTTATAAATGCGTTAACAGATTTCAGTCATCCTTGTCAGGTTATAGCAGATTTAATTACAATCAGAGAGAATCTAGGGAACTTTGAAAACCAAAAAGTTGGATGGTTTGGAGATTGTAATAATGTTTTACAAAGTTGGATTGAAGCCTCAGCATTATTAAATATAAGGCTCTATATAGCATGTCCTGAGGGTATTAACCCTGATAAAGAGACTTTGGCCTGGGCCCAAGATAGGAATAAAAACATTATTGTAACACATGATCCATTAGAAGCGGCTCATGGAGCTAATTGTATAATTACAGACACTTGGAACTCCATGGGAGAGACAGATCCATTGCCTGAGGAAAAATTCATTCCATTTCAAGTAAATGAAAAAATTATAAAGTTAGCAGATAAAGATGTTATTTTCATGCATTGTTTACCAGCTTACCGTAACAAAGAAGTTACTTCAGAAGTTATTGAAAGTGCTAATTCAGTTATTTTTGATGAGGCAGAAAATAGGTTGCATGCACAAAAAGCTATTATGCAATTTTGCTTTAATTAAAAATATTACATGAATAGTACAAATCACATCATTCCATTTCAACTAGCTAATAATGAAGTGAGAGGTTTAATAGTTAGATTTGATACGGTCTTATATGATATAATTAGTCGCCATAAATATTCCAGCAATATTGAAGCTTTACTTGCAGACACGCTAACTATAACAGCTTGTTTGGGTTCAAGAATGAAACATGAAGGTGTTTTTACAATACAAGGAAAAGGTTCAGGAGAGGTTCATACTTTGTTTGCTGATATAACAAATGATGGATGTTTAAGAGGCTATGTTGGTTTAAAGGAGGGTTTTAAAAATACAGAGGCTAATTTATTAAAATTAATGGGCTCTGGTCATATTTCATTTACATTAGATCAAGGTAAATATTCTAAAAGATACCAAGGCATTGTTGCTCTTGAAGAAGAAGGGGTCTCAAAGGCAACAGAGTCGTATTTCTCAAACTCAGAACAATTAGAAACTAAATTTGCTACTTTTAACTATTATGATTTAGATCAGCACAAAAGAGAGAATTTATTCCCGGGTGGTTTGATTATGCTGCAAAAAATGCCAATGAAGGATAAATTTTCTGAAGAGGCTAATAAAGAAGTTTGGGAGCTTTCAAAAAGCTTTTTGTCAACTTTAAAAAAAGAAGAGTTTTTATCCACAAAACTTTCTTCTAAAGATATTCTTTTTAGATTATTTCACGAAATTAAAGTAACGACGTATAATGAAATTGAAATCAAAGATAAGTGCCGTTGTTCTCAAGATAGAGTGCAATTTGCTTTGAAAAAATTAGATAAAAAAGAATTAAGTGAAATTGAAGATGAAAATGGAGACATTAAAGTTGTTTGTGAATTTTGTAAAAAAGAACGTTTTTTTTCACGGCCTAACTAATTAAGATTTAATTTTTCCAAAATAGTGGTGAAAACATAACCAGAATTGCAAAAATCTCTAACCTACCTAAAATCATTCCAGCACATAAAAAAAACTTTCCCATGTCGGGTATTGTTTGGTAGGAACCTGATGGTCCAATTATGTCGCCTAACCCGGGACCAACGTTTCCAATTGCAGATGCAGCACCAGAAAGAGCTGTAATTAGATCCAGTCCAAGCATCCCTAAAAGACAAGCAATAACAGCAAAAGATATAATGTATAAAAAAAAGAAACCCATAACTGACTCTGCAACATTTTCTGGAATAGGCTTTTGGTTGTAATAGGATACTATAACAGCATGAGGTCTTATGAGTTTAGAAATTTGAGCTTTTGCGTTTCCAACTAACACCTGTATTCTTGCCATTCTTAACCCACAAGTTGTTGACCCTGCACAACCGCCAACGAACATACAAATAAGAAGGATAGCGGTTGGGAAACCTCCCCAATTATTAAAGTCTGATGTTCCAAAACCAGTTCCAGTAATTATAGAGATCACGTTAAAAGCTGCCAGTCTTAAAGCTTCTGAATACGGTATATCCTGAAAGCTTAAATATATTGATATTATGAACACAACAAAAATTATTAATGTCAAAAATAATTTAACTTGATCGTCTTTTATTAAGTTTTTAAAACCTTTTTTAGTTATAGATAAATAATGCACAAAGGGTAGCGAACCAACTATCATCCCAAAAATCACTATTATTTCTATAGAAGATGATCCAAAAGCTGCTAAAGAATCAGATCTTGTAGAGTAGCCACCTGTTGCTAGAGTTGTCATTGCATGTGCTATTGAATCAAAAATAGGCATGCCAGCAAGCCACAGCATCATCGCCCAAATACTTGTTAATGATAAATATACTAAACTTATTCCAGCAGCAAAGCTTGCTGCTTTGGGTACAACTTTATCAGGAGTTTCATAAGATTCTGTTTTAAATAGCTGCATTCCACCAATTGACAACATAGGTAAAACTGCCAATGCCATTACAATAATACCAACGCCTCCTAACCACTGAAGAAGAGCTCGCCAAATTAAAATACCATGTGAGGTTGAATCTAAATTATTTATAACTGTTGCTCCAGTAGTCGTGATTCCAGAAGTAGATTCAAAAATTGCATCAGTAAAACTCATATCAATTTGAGAGAACATAAAAGGTAGAGATCCAAATAGAGCAATTGATATCCAAGCACTATTAGTTAATAGGAAAGCTTGTCTTAATTCTAGATGTTCTGTAACTATTCCTCTATTGGACAGGAAACAAACAGCACCGACAAATAAAGTTATAAATGAAGAACCGACAAAAGCTGGCCAGTCATCATTACCATAAAACCAATCTACAAAAGCTGGTACCATCATAAACAAAGATAGTATGCACAACAACATGCCTATTAGATAAATTATTGGTGCAATTTTCATGATTTTTTCTGTAAATATTTATTAAAAAGATAATATTTAAAAAATTAGTTGGCCATTTTTAAAAATCTGTCTTGTAAATTTATATCTTCTAAAAAGCAACCGCTAAATTGATTAGTAGTCATAGTTACATCATTTTTTAAAACACCTCTTGTGCTCATGCAGTGATGTTCGGCATCAATAAAAACTGCTGTACCTTTAGGCAATAAAGCAGAGTCAATACAGTTAAGTATTTGTGCAGTCATTGTTTCTTGTGTTTGAAGTCTTTTAGCAAAAACATCGAGTACTCTTGCTAACTTAGAAATACCAACTACTCTTTTATTAGGGTAATATCCAATAGTTGCTCTACCAATAATTGGGACCATATGATGTTCACAATGACTTTCAAAATTAATATTCTTTAGTATTACAATATCGTCATAGCCTTCTATATCCTCAAAAGTTTTTTCTAAGAGTTTTTTGGGATCTTGATTATAACCGGCATAAAACTCGTTAAAAGACTTGATAACTCTTTTAGGAGTTTCCATTAAACCTTCTCTATTAGGGTCTTCACCAATATATTCTATCAGTATTTTAATTGCTTGTTCTGCTTCTTCTTGCGTGATGGTTCTTTTTTCTTGTTCGTCAATTATCAAACTAGAAGCATTAATTGAAGAATTCATTGTACACCTTGAACTTTTTTTATTTAATCTGTAACAAATATTACTAGTTAAGCAAAGAATTAATCAGTATGTAGAATTTTATTTTTGGAAAAGAGTTAAATTTAGAGGTGTTTTATCACTTATAACCTTATCACCTTCATCGTGAGTAACAAGTAGACATGGGATGTTGGCTTTCTTAACGTGTTTTACAACAAATTGTCTAAAGCTATCTCTTTGCGAAGGGTCTAAAGATGAAAATGGCTCATCTAGGAGTAATGCATCAGGTTCTGATAAAATAGCTCTGAGACAAGCTATTCTTGCTTTTTGTCCACCGGACAAACTATTTGGGTACCTATCTTGAAAACCTGACATGTTAGCTTTATCAAGATACTCTATAATTAAATTATTTTTTTCGCTTCTTTTTAAACTTTTATTCATCCCAAAAAATAGGTTTTGTTCTACTGTCAAATGTGGGAACAAAGTGCCATCTTGAAGAAGGAGTCCAATTTTTCTTTTTTCTGTAGGGGTATTATTAAGGTTTTTTCCATTTAATCTTATTTCTCCTTCAAAACTAAAATTTTCATCATGAACTCCCGAAATAACGTTTATTAACGAAGATTTTCCAACCCCACTTTCTCCAAAAACACATAAAATCTCACCATTTTCTATTTTAATGTTTAGGTTTTCTATAAGGATTTTTTCTACTGGTGAAATCCATTTTAATGTTATATTTTTTAATTCAAGCAATTGTTTTTATTCCTTAAACAATAATTAGATATCTTATTTTAACTTAAACAAAGAAATATGATTAAAACAATTTTGAAAATTAACAAACTCTTTAATTCAGTTGGAGTTTCAGCTGCTCCTAAAAAGAGACCAAAAGATTTTGAATTTTTTCAAAATTTCTTAAAACTTGCTAGATCTCAAATGAATAAACACGGCCTTATTGACTGGAGTTTAGACCTTGATTACGCAAAAGTTAGAGCAGGGGCTTGTTTTTTTAATCAAAAGAAAATTTCTTTTTCTAGAAATTTTGTAAAAAAATCTTCTCATGAGGATATTAATGATACTATATTGCATGAGATTGCCCATGCCTTAGTTGGCCCCAAACATGGACACAATAAAGTTTGGAAAGAAATGGCACTAAAACTAGGCTGTTCCGCTCAACGTTGTCATACTTTAGAGTTCTCTGAATATAAGTGGGTTAGGTCTTGCGTAAATGAATGTTGGCAACAAAAGGTTCATAGAAGAAGATCTAACTTAATTTGTAAAAAATGTGGTTCTAAAGTTATTTATAAAAAAAATAATTAAAATTATTTTACTTCTTCTAATTCTATTAATGTTCCAGAAAAATCTGATGGATTTAAAAAAATTACTGGATTTCCGTGGGCGCCTATTCTTGGTGTTCCATCACCCAAAATTTTTGCACCACTCAATATAAGCTTTTTTGATGCGGTTAGAATATCTTCAACTTCATAACAAATATGATGCATTCCTCCATTAGGGTTTTTGAGTAAAAATTTACTAATAGGGCTGTTTTGATCCAATGGTTCAAGTAATTCAACTTTTGTATTAGGCGCTTCTATAAACACTACTTTTACTCCATGCTCGGGTAGTATTTGTGGTGAGCTAATCTTTGCGCCTAAGGCCTTTTTCCAAGCGTTGGAAGCTTTGTCTATATCGGGTACTGCAATAGCGATGTGATTTAATCGTCCGATGTTAGAAACTTTTTTAGACATAAAAACTCCAAATAAATATATTTATTTTAGGTAATAAAGATTTAATTTTTAAACAAATTTAATAATTTTTCAATTAACATAAATAGATTATTGCTAGTTAAAATTTCGAAATTTTGGTAAATATGTCTTCTATAACATTCTGTGGGGAGTTTATTATTAAAAAATCTGGTAGAGAAATTATAGCTGAACTTCAGTCTAGAAGAGAAAAGGCTCGCCTAGGGGGTGGGCAGGCAAGAATTGATAAACAGCATTCATTAGGAAAACTCACAGCAAGAGAGAGAATTAATGTTTTGCTGGATGAAGGTTCGTTTGAAGAAACTGATATGTTTGTTGTTCATCGTATCAGAGACTTCGGTATGGATGGGAAGACTATACCTGGCGATGGTGTTGTTACAGGTTCAGGTAAGGTAAACGGGAAGTTAATTTACGTTTATGCTCAAGATTTTACAGTATTTGGGGGTTCTTTATCTTCAGACCATGCAAAAAAAATAGTTAAAATAATGAAACTTGCTATACAAAACAAAGCACCAATTGTTGGCCTAAATGACAGTGGTGGTGCCAGAATTCAAGAAGGAGTTGAATCTCTTGGGGGATATGCGGATGTATTTCTCCAAAACGCACTTGCGTCTGGAGTTATTCCACAAATTTCAATGATAATGGGACCTTGTGCTGGTGGTGCTGTTTACTCTCCTGCTATGACAGATTTCACGTTTATGGTTAAAGATACTAGCTATATGTTTGTTACTGGTCCAGATGTTGTAAAAACTGTTACTTCAGAAGAGGTTACAGCAGAAGAGCTTGGGGGGGCTGAAACACATACGACTATTTCGTCTGTAGCTGATGGTGCGTTTAATAATGATATAGAGGCATTAACTATTTTAAGACAGTTTTTAAATTTTTTACCTTCAAATAACTCGCAAGGCGCAAATATTAGACAAACTCAAGATCCAATTAGAAGGGTATCTCTTTCATTGGATACCTTAATACCAGAAAACCCTAATTTGCCTTATGATATGAAAGAGTTAATAAAATCAATTGCAGATCAATATGATTTTTTTGAGTTACAAGAGAATTATGCTAAGAATATACTAATTGGTTTTATAAGACTTGCTGGCCAAACAGTTGGTGTTGTTGCAAATCAACCAATGGTTTTAGCAGGTTGTTTAGATATTGACTCAAGTCGAAAAGCAGCCCGTTTTGTTAGGTTTTGTGATGCCTTTAATATACCTATATTAACATTAGTTGATGTGCCTGGTTTTATGCCAGGTACAGCTCAAGAGTACGGCGGAATAATTAAGCATGGAGCAAAACTTCTATTTGCATATGCAGAAGCTACAACTCCAAAAGTTACTTTGATTACTAGAAAGGCTTATGGCGGTGCTTATGATGTCATGAGTTCCAAGCATTTAAGAGGGGATGCGAATTATGCCTGGCCTACAGCAGAAATAGCAGTAATGGGCGCTAAGGGTGCGGTCGAAATTTTATTTAGAGATGAGTTAAATAATCCTGAACAAATAGAAAAAAGAACAACCGATTATGAAGAAAGATTTGCCAATCCATTTATTGCCGCAGAAAGAGGTTTTCTTGATGACGTAATCATACCAAGTAATTCGCGCTTTAGATTAATACAAGCTTTTTCAAAATTAAAAAATAAAACACAAAAAAACCCCAATAAAAAATTTGGGAATATTCCGCTTTAATAGAAAATAGAAATTAAAATGTTTAAAAAAATCTTAATAGCAAATCGTGGTGAAATCGCTTGCAGAATAATCAAAACTGCCAAGAAGATGAATATTAAGACAGTAGCTGTTTATTCTGATGCAGATAGATCAGCAGAACATGTGAGTTTAGCAGATGAGTCTGTTTACTTAGGTGGATCTTCTGCATCACAGAGTTATTTACGTTCAGATCTTATAATTAAGGCCTGTAAGGAAAAATCTTGTGATGCTTTGCATCCTGGGTATGGTTTCCTATCAGAAAATGCAAATTTTGCAGAATTATTAGAAAAAGAAGGTATAACTTTTATTGGCCCATCTAAATCTGCAATAGCTTCTATGGGTGATAAAATTGAATCTAAAAAAATTGCTAAAGCTGCAGGTGTTAACACTGTTCCAGGTCATATTGGAATTATTGACAATGAAGATGAAGCAATTAAAATTGCGAATGAAATTGGTTACCCAGTAATGATTAAGGCTAGTGCAGGCGGTGGCGGCAAAGGTATGAGAATTGCCTTTTCAAAAGATCAAGTTGCAGAAAGCTTTGAACGAGCTACTAGTGAAGCAATTAGTAGTTTTGGTGACGAACGGATTTTTATAGAAAAATTTATAACAGAACCAAGGCATATTGAAATTCAAGTGTTGGCAGATAATTTTGGGAACACGATTCATTTAGGTGAAAGAGAATGTTCAATACAAAGAAGAAATCAAAAAGTTATAGAAGAAGCTCCATCGCCTTTTTTGGATCAAAAAACAAGGGAGAAAATGGGTGAACAGGCTATAAAATTATCGAGAGAAGTAGGTTATTCTAGCGCTGGAACAGTAGAGTTTATTGTTGATAAAAATAAAAACTTTTATTTTCTCGAAATGAATACTCGTTTGCAAGTGGAACATCCTGTAACTGAATTGATTACGGGGATAGACTTAGTTGAACAAATGATAAATATAGCTAGTGGTAAAATATTAGAGATAAAGCAAGAAGATGTTGAGTTAAATGGTTCAGCTATTGAATCTAGAATATATGCAGAAAATCCATATAAAAGTTTTTTGCCATCGATTGGTAGGTTAACAAAATATGATCCACCAAAAGAAAAAAAACACGATGATAATACAGTCACAAGAAATGATACAGGTGTAAAAGAAGGTGATGAAATTTCTATGTATTATGACCCAATGATTGCAAAACTTTGTTCATGGGGAAAAACAAGAGAGTCTGCAATAAGTAGAATGGAATCTGCGCTTGATAATTTTTTACTAGAAGGTATTGATCATAACATTCCTTTTTTGTCTGCAATTTTAGCGAATAAAAGATTTAAATCAGGCGACTTGAGCACATCCTTTATTCAAGATGAGTATAAAGAGGGTTTTAATGGTGTTTTTCCAAGTGCAAACGAAGAGTGGACGCTAGCTTCTCTTTTATTGGCTTATCATATAACAGAAATTTATAAAGACACTGAAAACGTTCATGAAATTTCAGAAGAATGGGAGGTTCAGTTAAAATATAATTCTATAGAAGGTGGATCTAGTCTTTTTAAATTTAGAACAGAACAGCTTGGTAATGATAAAAATCAACTTAAACTGAAACCATTACCAAGCAAAAAAGTGTCTGGAATTGTAGATGAGTTTGTCCCTATTTATTTGCATAAAGATTTTTCTAAAAAATTAGTCAGTGCTAATGTTGAATTGTTCAGTAAACCTAAATCTGAAATAACTTTCCCTGAAAAAATTGAATGTAGAATTAGTTATCATAATCCATATTTATATTTATCCTACAGAGGTATATCAATATCAGGGCTTGTCTTGCCTCAATATGTTGCTAAGCATATGAAGCACATGAAACCAATGAAAATTATAGATAAGTCAAATCTTTTGATTTGTCCTATGCCAGGTAAATTAATTAAAGTTTTAGTCAAAGAGGGTGACGTTGTTGAAGATGGTCAAGCTTTATGTGTTGTAGAAGCAATGAAAATGGAAAACACTCTTATTGCTCCCAAAAAATGTAAAATTGGTAAAATAAAGTTCAAAGAAAATGATACTCTATCTGTCGATCAAGTGATAATGGAGTTTGCATTTAACTAGATTATTAATAGTTAGAGATATGTATGGAAAAAGATAAAAGTTTAGAAAATTGGAAAAAAAATGCTCTTAGTGAACTTAAAAGAACTGAGATAGATAGCTTTGTTGTAGAAACCCCAGAGGGTATTAGTATTAAACCTTTATATACTTCCTTAGATAATAAAGGCTTAGAGCATCTTGATACTATTCCAGGAGAAGCTCCCTTTTTAAGAGGCCCAAAGGCAACAATGTATACTGGTAGACCTTGGACTGTAAGGCAGTATGCTGGATTTTCTACAGCTTCTGAATCAAATGCATTTTACAAAAATAACTTGGCTTCCGGACAAAAAGGACTTTCAGTAGCCTTCGATTTAGCTACTCACAGAGGATACGATTCAGATCATGAAAGAGTTTATGGAGACGTTGGCAAAGCTGGAGTAGCTATTGATAGTGTAGAAGACATGAAAATTTTATTTGATGGAATTCCATTAGATAAAATGTCTGTTTCAATGACAATGAACGGTGCTGTTCTTCCAGTTCTAGCAGGTTATATTGTGGCAGCAGAAGAACAGGGTGTAGATGTAGCAAAATTAAGTGGAACTATTCAAAACGATATTTTGAAAGAATTCATGGTAAGAAATACCTATATATATCCGCCAGAGCCTTCTATGAGAATTGTTTCTGATATTATACAATTTACATCAAAAAAAATGCCCAAATTCAATTCGATATCGATTTCTGGTTATCACATGCAAGAAGCTGGAGCTTCTTTGGTGCAGGAATTAGCTTTTACCTTAGCAGATGGTCTTGAGTATATAAGGGCAGCCACTAAAAGAGGTTTGTTGGTTGACGATTTTGCACCAAGGTTGTCTTTCTTTTTTGCTATAGGCATGAATTTTTTTATGGAAGCTGCCAAATTAAGAGCTGCCCGTTATTTGTGGTCAAAATGGGTAGAAAAATTATTTGATTGTAAAAACCCTAAATCAAAGATGTTAAGAACACATTGTCAAACATCTGGTGCCAGTCTTCAAGAACAAGATCCATATAATAATATTATAAGAACTACAATAGAAGCCCTTTCAGCTACCTTAGGTGGAACGCAGTCATTGCACACTAATTCATTTGATGAAGCTATAGGCCTGCCTACAGAATTTTCTGCTAAAATTGCAAGAAATACTCAACTAATTCTTCAACATGAGACAGGGATTACCGATACAGTTGATCCACTTGCAGGAAGTTATTTTGTTGAGAATTTGACTAAAGAATTGATTGAAAAAGCTGATACCCTTATTCAAAAAATTGAAGATATGGGTGGGATGACGGTAGCTGTCATCAATGGTTTTCCTAAATCAGAAATCGAAATATCTGCTACTAAACGTCAGGCTAAAATTGATTCTGGTGAACAGGTTATTGTAGGAGTAAATAAATTTAAATCTGATGAGCAAGATCCAATTGATGTATTAAATATAGATAATAATATAGTTCGTGAAGAACAAATTATTAAATTAAAGCAAATAAAAGAAACTAGGAATAGTGCCAATGTTAATAAAGCGCTGGCTAATTTAAAAAATGCTGCAGAAAAAAATACTGGAAATTTGCTAGAACTATCAATTGAAGCGGTGCGAGAGAGGGCAACTGTAGGAGAAGTTTCTTATGCCTTAGAAGAGGTTTATGGAAGATACGGAGTTGAACAAAAAGTCATAAAAGATATTTATAAAAAATCCTACTCTAATAAAGATGATTTTGTAGAAGTAGACAACGCATTATCAAAGTTTAAAAAAATTGCTGGTGAAAATCCAAAAATTTTTATGGCAAAACTTGGTCAGGATGGTCATGATCGAGGCGCTAAGGTAATTGCATCGGCATTTACTGACATAGGCTTTAATGTTGACATAGGTACTTTATTTCAAACGCCTTCAGAGGCAGTCGAGCAGGCGATTAAATCTAATGCTCATGTTATTGGTGTTTCTTCATTAGCCGCTGGACATAAAACTCTTATACCTGAGTTGATTGAAGAATTAAAAAAACGGCAGGCTGACGATATTTTAGTTGTATGTGGTGGCGTTATCCCATCACAAGATTATCAGTTTTTATATGATGTTGGCGTTTCTGCAATTTTTGGGCCTGGCACTTCTATTCCATATGCTGCCTCAACAACTATTAATAAGGCATCGGAACAATTAATGAGAATGCATAACTTTAGAAAGGCAAGAATAAGCAAATAAATTCAGGGAGGAAGTTTTTGGGATCTTATAAAAAAATTTATCAAAGTTGGAAAGAAGATCAGCTTAAATTTTGGCAAATACAAAGTGAAGGTATTGATTGGGAGAAAAAACCACAAAAAATATTAGATGATTCAAACTTACCTTTTTATAAATGGTTTCCTGATGGAAGGCTGAACACTTGTTACAATGCAATTGATCGACATGTGTTATCAGGTAAAGGAAATCAAACAGCTATTATATACGATAGCCCTGTTACAAATATTAAAAAAAAAATATCCTATAAGCAATTACAAGGACAAATTATACAATTTTCTGGCGCACTTAAGAAATTAGGTGTTTCTAAGGGTGATAGAGTAATTATCTATATGCCTATGATTCCAGAAGCGATAATAGCCATGTTAGCCTGTGCTAGAATTGGCGCAATTCATTCTGTGGTTTTTGGGGGTTTTGCTTCAACTGAGCTAGCAACTCGTATTGATGATTGTGAACCTAAGCTTATCGTTTCAGCTTCTTGTGGTCATGAAGTTAACAAAATAATTAAATATAAACCCCTTCTTGATAAAGCAGTTGAGCTAGCTAAACATAAAGTAGAAAAATGTATAATTTTTCAAAGAGAATCTCATCAAGCCCCTTTAAATACAGGACAAGATATAGACTGGAATGAGGCCATTAAAAACGTACCTTCTCCTGAACCCTTGCCAGTTGAGGCTAATCATCCTTTATATATTTTGTATACTTCAGGAACAACAGGTAAACCAAAAGGTGTTGTAAGAGACAATGGAGGGCATGCTGTATCTCTTAACTGGTCAATGAAAAATATATATGACGTAGAACCTGGAGATGTTTATTGGGCAGCATCCGACATAGGTTGGGTTGTTGGACATTCATATATTGTTTATGCCCCCCTAATCTATGGTTGTACCTCTGTCTTATTTGAGGGCAAACCGATTGGAACGCCTGACGCAGGAACTTTTTGGAGAATTATTTCAGAATATAAAGTGAGTGTTTTATTTACAGCGCCAACAGCATTAAGAGCGGTAAAAAGAGATGATCCAAATGGCGATTTTATAAAAAAGCATGATTTATTAAGTTTGAAATCTTTATTTCTTGCTGGAGAACGTGCAGACCCTGACACAGTTTCTTGGTTAGAAAATAAATTAAAAATTCCAATTATTGACCATTGGTGGCAGACAGAGACAGGATGGCCTGTTGCTTCAAATCCTATGGGAATAGAGGCTCTACCTATCAAAAAAGGTTCTCCAACTGTTGCTATGCCAGGCTATAATATTAATGTGCTATCAGAAGACAAAATTGAAGTTGAAAGAGGGTCTTTAGGAGCAATCTCAATAAAATTACCATTACCCCCTGGTTCGTTGCCAACATTGTGGAATGCTGATGAAAGATATATAGCATCATATCTAACCTCATTTCCTGGATATTATGAAACAGGTGATGCAGGATATCAGGACGAGGATGGTTATTTATATATAATGTCAAGAACTGATGATGTTATTAATGTTGCAGGTCATAGACTTTCAACGGGGGCAATGGAAGAAGTTTTGTCTAATCATCAGGATGTTGCAGAATGTGCGGTTATTGGGGTATCAGATGAACTTAAAGGTCAGGTACCAATGGGTCTTGTTTGTCTAAATAAAGGTTGTAATAAATCCTATGAAACTATATCAAAAGAAATCATAGCTTTAGTCAGAAATGAGATTGGTCCGGTCGCCTCTTTTAAGTTAGTTGCTATTGTTCCAGCCCTCCCAAAAACAAGGTCAGGAAAAATTTTACGATCTACAATTAGAAAAATAGCAGATAAAACAGAATGGGAAATGCCTGCTACTGTAGATGATCCAATGGTCTTTCAGGACATTGAAAAAGCAATAGATGCTCTGAGATGATAAATCTAATATTATGAAACTTTCATAATATATTTCCCAACGTGCTCACCTTTTTCAAGAGCTTTGTGTGCATCAACAGCTTCACTTAATTTAAATTCATTCTCAATAATTGGTTTTATTTTTCCTGTTTCCAACCATTGCCAAGCATTTTTGATTAGATTATCTACGTAATTTGCTTTTGCGTCAGTTGACTGAGGTCTTAGTGTAGAACCAGTTATTGTTTGTCTTTTAATCATAAGGTTTGCAAAATTAATCTCATCTTTTATACCGCCTTGAACAGCAATGATTACTAACCTGCCGTCAAAACTCAAACATTTTAAATTTCTAGGAACATAACTTCCGGCAACCATATCTAAAATTACATCAACCCCTTCATTATTAGTAATTTTGTTAATTTCATCTTCAAATTGGGTCGTGTTGTAATTAATACATTTAATTGCACCTAGATTTTCAGCTGCTTCACATTTTTTTTCATTTCCTGCCGTAGCGTAAACTTTAGCACCATATTGTTTTGCAAGTTGGATTGCTGTTGTGCCAATACCACTTGTTCCTCCATGAATAAGAACTTTCTCATTTTTAGATAAGTTTCCTCTCATAAACAAGTTGCTCCACACAGTTATAAAAGTTTCAGGTATACATGCGGCTTCTTGCATTGAATAATTTTGTGGTATTGGCATGCAATGCCCTACGTCTACTGCCACGTATTCAGCATATCCACCTCCATGACAGAGAGCGCAAACTTTGTCTCCAATATTGAATTTAATATTAGATCCATTTATAGCTGTGATAATGCCTGAAACTTCTAAACCGGGAAGATCAGAAGCAGTTTCAGGCACTTTATAATTCCCTTGCCTTTGTAATAAATCAGGTCTGTTAACGCCAGCGTAGGAAACTTTAATTAAAACCTGATTATTTAAAAGCTTTGGAGTTAATCTAGAGCAAATTTTTAGGTTTTCAGGACCGCCATATTTAGAAATTTCTACTGCCTGCATTGTTTCTGGAATTATAAAATTTTCTTTAGTCACAATAAACTCCTATAAAATAAATTAAAATGCCCTAATTCAGTCCTTATTTGTCAAACTATAGCCACTTATTTATGTTTTATATAATATAAAGGAGTTTAGAATGATATTTTTTATTGCAATTATCTCAATGGTAGCTTTACAAGAGCCGCATGTTAAAAATTTCTTGATAGAAGCGTCTAATGCTGGACCTATTGAGTATAAGTTTATCAAGCCGGTTAATTGTAAATCTGGAAAATATAAAAATACTTATGTCATATCTCAAAATGAAAGAGTAATTTTAAAACAAGTATCAAAAGATGGAAATGTAGGGCCTATATGTGTTAAATAAATAATTCTATATTGATTTTTCAATCATTTTTTTAACTCTAAGTCTTAAAGCTTGTAACTTTATAAATCCTTCAGCGTCATACTGGTTATAGTCAGCTGTTCCTTCTTCAAAAGTCACTAGACTCTCACTGTATAATGAATATGGCGATTTTCTTCCAGTTATGATTACGTTTCCTTTATATAGTTTAGCTCTTACAGTCCCAGAAACATTTTTTTGGCTAAGATCAATTGATGCTTGAAGCATTTCTCTTTCAGGAGAAAACCAGAATCCATTATAAATTAATTCAGCATATTTGGGCATTAATTCATCTTTAAGATGTGCGGCTCCTTTGTCTAAAGTAATAGATTCAATAGCTTTCCTCATATGAAAAAGTATCGTACCTCCTGGTGTTTCATAAACACCTCTTGATTTCATTCCGATAAATCTATTTTCTACCAAGTCGATTCTGCCAATGCCATTTTCACCACCTAGAACATTTAACTTATGTAGCATTTTAGCTGGGGACAAATTTTCTCCATTTAAAGAAACAGGATCACCATTTAAAAATTCTAATAATATTTCTGTTGGTTTATCTGGAGCTTCAAATGGAGATTTTGTTCTAGAGTAAACAAACTCTTCTGGTTCTATCCATGGATCTTCAAGAATTTTACCTTCTGCCGAAATATGTAAAAGATTTGCGTCTACACTAAATGGCGCCTCACCTCTTTTATCTTTTGGAACTTTGATTTGATTTTTCTCAGCATATTCAATTAGACTTGTTCTACTGGTAAGATTCCATTCACGCCATGGTGCTATAACCTTTATATTTGGCTGCAGGCTATAATACCCAATCTCAAACCTAACCTGATCATTTCCTTTTCCTGTTGCGCCATGGGAAACCGCATCAGCACCAGTTATGTTAGCAATTTCTATTTGTCTTTTTGCAATTAGGGGCCTCGCTATAGAAGTTCCTAATAAATAAACTCCCTCATAGAGAGCGTTGGCTCTAAACATTGGAAAAACAAAATCTTTAACAAACTCTTCTTTTAAATCATCTATAAAAATTTCTTTTACACCTAATCTTTTAGCTTTTTCTCTTGCAGGCTCTACTTCTTCTCCCTGACCAATATCAGCTGTAAAAGTGACAACTTCACATTGATAATTGTCTTTTAGCCACTTTAATATAACTGATGTGTCTAACCCACCAGAATATGCCAGTACAACTTTTTTTATATCAGAGTTTTCTTTTAGCATTTTGTTCCTTTAATCATTTTATTAAATATATTCACACAAAATATTCCGCACATAATTACTTTAAATCGTAATTTTTGTAAAAAAAATAATTATATGGTTAAATTTTAAGGACAATAAGGGTTGTAAGTAAAGTGAATAATTGTTAGTTAAATAGTATATATTTTAATGAAAACTGTGGTCTTAAAATTGCATTTACTGATAGAATTGAATGGGAACCAAAATGAAAGTATATAGGTTACTTTTTTTATCTTTAATTTTAACGTCCTCAATTTTTCTATCTAAAATGTCTTTTGCTGAAACTACTTTGCTTGGTTCAGAAAAAAAGTGGAAAGCTTACTCTACTATTAAAGGTAAATCCAAAACTTGTTTTATTACTTCTGAACCAACTAAAACAGTAGGTAAATTTAATAAAGATAATAGAGGGAAACCATATGTTTTTGTTACAAACATTAAGGGTGGAAGTACCCATGAGGTTTCTATAAAAGCTGGGTTTAACTTCAAACGCAATAAAGATGTTATTTTTGATGTAGATGGCAAAAAAACAAACTTATTTCCTGTAGATGATAGAGCCTGGTCAGAAAGTTCTAAAATCGATAGATTTCTTGTGCAATCAATGAGAAAAGGTAAAGTTTTAAAAGTAACAGGCACTTCTACTCCAGGAAATAAAATTGTTGATACATACTCATTACTTGGTTTTACAAAAGCACTAAGACTGATTGATAAAAGTTGTTCTTAATCAATTTTTTAAGAAAGCATAAGTGAGATGTCTAAGTTGAAACAAAATCTTCTAGACTTCAGTTTTGATGAATTACAGACTTTTTGTATTTCTAATAATCTTCCAAAATTTAGAGCTACTCAAATATGGAGGTGGATCTATTGTTTTGGAACTCAATTGTTTCATGAAATGAAAAATATTTCAAAATCTGACAAAGCATTTTTAGATCAAATTGCATATGTTCCAAGATTAAACGTATCAGAAATTTATGAAAGTAAAGATGGTACTATCAAATGGTTAGTGAAGCTTGATGATAATTCAGAAATAGAAACTGTTTACATACCTCAAGATGATAGAGGTACTGTTTGTTTATCAAGTCAGGTTGGGTGTACTTTGAATTGTTCATTTTGTCATACTGGAACGCAGGCATTAGTTAGGAATTTAACTGCTGGTGAAATAATTGGACAGTTAATGCTTGTTATGGATCATTTGAAAGATTGGCCCTCTGGTAAAAATGGAAGAAAAGTTACTAACATAGTCATGATGGGTATGGGAGAACCATTATTAAATTATGAAGAAGTTAGTAAGTCTATAAAAATAATGATGTCAGATGATGGTATTTCTATTTCAAGAAGAAGGATAACTTTGTCAACTTCAGGAATCATTCCATATATAGATAAAGCTGGAACTGATTTAGGGGTAAATTTAGCCATTTCCCTTCATGCAGTTAATGATCCACTAAGAAATAAATTGGTTCCAATAAATAAAAAATATAATTTACAAGAATTAATAAATACTTGTAGAAATTACCCTAACTTATCAAATTCTCGAAGGATTACGTGGGAATATGTCATGTTAAGAGGTATTAATGACACAGAAGATGATGCTAAAAACTTAGTTAAATTAATCTCTGGAATACCATCTAAAATTAACTTAATTCCATTCAATCCTTGGCCAGGATCATTTTTTGAAACTTCTACAAAACAAAGTATAGATAATTTCGCAAAAATAGTTATGGATGCAGGCTTTGCATCACCTGTCAGAAAACCCCGAGGACAAGATATCTATGCGGCATGTGGTCAATTAAAATCAGAAACAGAGAAAATTAGAAAGTCACAAATAAATAAGCTTGTACCTCTACACACTATTTAAAATAGACTTAAACATTAAATTTTTATGAAACTATTGCTTTAGAGACAATTAGTCACTACATTATTGAAAGATACATTAATTTTAATAAGGAAAATATGAAAATGAATAATAATCGTTTCATGTCAAGTTCGAATGCTCAAGCTACCCAGATAGATTTGGGTCTTAGATCATATATGCTTGGTGTTTATAATCATATGACAACAGCCCTAGCATTGACAGGTTTCATGGCTATGGGATTAAACTTTCTTGCTATTTCTGATGGTGCATTAACACCTATTGGAGAATTATTTTTCTTAAGCCCACTTAAATGGGTGGTAATGTTAGCACCTCTTGGAATGGTTTTTTATATTTCAGCTAGAATAAACAGTATATCAGCTGAAAAAGCTAGAAGCTTATTTTACGTATATGCGGGTCTTATGGGGCTTTCAATATCTTCATTGTTATTAGTTTATACTGGCGCCTCGGTTGTTAGAGCTTTTTTTGTAACTGCGGCCGCTTTTGCTGCCCTTTCTATTTATGGATATACAACTAAAAAATCTCTTTCAGGATTGGGATCATTTTTAATGATGGGTGTTTTTGGTCTTATCATAGCCCAAATAGTTAACATTTTTATGGCATCAACACAGTTAGACTTCATGATTTCAATAATTGGTGTTCTTATATTTGCTGGTTTAACCGCTTATGACACTCAAAAAATTAAGAATATGTATTTAGCTGGTGATAATAATGAAACAGCTGGTAAAAAATCAGTTATGGGTGCATTAACACTTTATCTTGATTTTATATTGATGTTTCAATTTTTACTTATGTTCCTAGGAAATAGGGAATAAGATCTATTGTCAAAATAAAAACTAAAGCCATCTTTGATGGCTTTTTTTATTTATAAGCCACAATCTCTTTTATTTTTTTATTTATCTTTTTTGAATTAGGATTTGTTGTGCTAGCGTACCAAGAAACTAATTGCCCATTTTTATCAATTAGATATTTATAAAAATTCCATTTAGGAAAAGCTAAAAATCCAGCTTCTTTTTTTATCCATTTAAAGAAATCATGACCCTTTTCACCTTTAATAGTAGTAATTTCTGTTAACAAAAAACTTATATCAAAGTTGATAGAACAAAATTCTTTAACCTCTTCATTAGTTGATAGCTCTTGGTTACCAAAATCATTTGAGGGTATCGCCAATACAATTAGATCATTTTTTTTATATTTATCGTATATTTTTTGTATGTCATTGTATTGATTAGTAAAACCGCAAAGTGACGCTGTATTTATTATAAAAATTGGTTTACCTTTAAAATCAATTAATTTAATTTCTTTACCATCAATGGATCTAAATTTAAATTTATATGCATTGCTATTTGCATTTGAATTATTAGACATAACAATTCCTAATATAATAAATACAAAAACAAAAATATTTTTCATATTTCAACTTGCCCAAACCTGATTTATAATATTATCTATCATATCTTTGCCTTTAGATTGAATTAACAAATCCCTAATATGTTTGGTTAGTTTTTGTGAGTTTAATGCTTGGCCAACGATTTCAGATTTTTTTGAGATCAAATTTCTTTTTAAAGTCCTTTTTTGAATAAAAGTCCTTACCATTTCATTTAAATTATCATTATTTTCTAAGAAATTTTTTAAAAAAACAGCATCCTCTAGAATTTGGTTTCCTCCTTGTGCTAAGTGTGGAAGCGTAGGAAAAGCTGCTTCACCAAATAAAAAAACATCTTTTTTGAATATTGATGTTTTTTCATTCATATCATGGGGAACAAAATTTGTTATCCAATTCAAGTTTTGGGGGATTAAATAGAGTAAAGACTTACTTGTAATCTGGGGAGGTAAAAAGTTGTTATTTGATGGAACAAAAATATAGTTAGTTGCTTTTTTATTTTTAATTATTGTTGGGTAAATAACAAAATACCCTTGTGAATGAAATAAAATTTGGAGTACTCTTTTTGTCAGATTATAAGGGTTATTATCTACCGATACAGATCTAAAAATTTTTTTAAAATTAATATTTTTATTTGATCCAACAACAAACCTTCTTGATACTCCATCGACACCATCAGCGCCAATCACGAAATCTGTTTTAAAAACTCTTCCCTCAGAGTCTACAAGTTCTTTATTAAGTTCGTTGGGTATTATGTGATCTATTGTAGATTCAAAAATTTTTATATTTTTATTAGAAAGTGCTTTATTTTTTAAAACTTTAATGAGGTTTTCTCTACTAATTGATCCATAAGCTTCAACATTATTTATTAGTTCATAATTAGACAGCAATTCTAAAATTTCTTCAGAATTTATTCTTTTAATGTGAATAGCGTTTAAGGGCTCAAATGATGATTTAATGTTGTTAATATCAATAATTTGATTTAGAGCCAGCCAGCCATTAGGAGCAATTTGTTGTGAACCAAAATTTTTACTTTTACCTTCAAAGATGTTTACAGAGAATCTTTTCTTTGAAAAAATTGCTGCAATCAACCAGGCAGAAAAACCTCCGCCAATAATAGATATATTTTTCATCATTAAAAATTTAATTTCTGTAATATTTATTTAAGGCAATCTCTTTATATTTTAGAAATAACAAATATATTCAATCTTATAATATATATATTTTGGACTATAACAAAATATAATGTTATTTATCATAAATTAATGTTTCTAATATTTGAAATTTAGACATAATTTACTTGATGTTTTATAATAAATACTAAATATATATTTTCATTTTTTTAATTGCCTTGGAAAATTTAATGAGCACTAAATTACACAAACAACTTCAAGACATTGGCATAAAGAATATTCAAGAAATTTTCTATAACCCGAGTTATGAGTTTTTGTATGAAAAAGAAAATTCTACAGAATTAGAGGGGTTTGAAAGAGTACAGAACACTGAGTTTGGTGCTGTGAACGTTATGACTGGCATTTATACAGGTAGGTCACCGAAAGATAAATATATTTTAAAAGATGAAAACACAAAAAATAATTTATGGTGGACTTCTGATACTTCAAAGAATGATAACAAACCAATTAACAAAGAAGTTTGGAATAACCTAAATGGTATCGTAACTAAACAGCTATCAAATAAAAAGCTATATGTTATTGATGCTTTTTGTGGCGCCAACAAAGACACTTGCTTGAAAGTAAGGTTTGTTATGGAAGTAGCTTGGCAGGCTCATTTTGTAAAAAATATGTTTATTAGGCCTACTGAAGAAGAACTCAAAGACTTTATTCCAGATTTCCATGTATTAAATGGTTCAAAATCAAACAATAAAAACTTCAAAAATGACGGATTAAACTCAGAAACGTTTATAGCATTTAATTTAACGGACAAAATTCAAATTATTGGAGGTAGTTGGTACGGTGGGGAAATGAAAAAGGGTATGTTTTCAGTTATGAATTATCTACTCCCTCCCAAAAATATTGCATCAATGCATTGTTCAGCTAATAAAGGGAAAGATGATTCCGTTGCTTTGTTCTTTGGGTTGTCAGGCACGGGCAAAACAACTCTTTCTACTGACCCCAAGAGAGAACTAATTGGAGATGATGAACACGGATGGGATGAAGATGGTGTTTTTAACTTTGAGGGTGGTTGTTATGCAAAAACTATAGATCTAGATAAAGATAAAGAGCCAGATATATATAAAGCTATTAGAAGAGATGCTCTTCTTGAAAATGTAACTGTGAATGCAAAAGGCGAAGTTGATTATAGTGATACTTCAGTGACTCAAAATACAAGAGTATCATATCCAATTCATCATATAGACAATATAGTAAAGCCAATTTCAAAAGGTAAACATGCATCCAAAATTATTTTTTTAACAGCCGATGCTTATGGCGTGCTTCCTCCGGTTTCCAGACTTTCTTATGAACAAGCAGAATATCATTTTCTTTCTGGTTTTACGGCAAAACTAGCTGGTACTGAAAGAGGGGTAACTGAACCTCAACCAGCTTTTTCGGCATGCTACGGCGCAGCATTCTTAATGCTCCACCCCACTATGTACTCTAATGTTTTGTCAAAAAAAATGAAAGCTGCCAATTCAAAAGTTTTTTTGGTTAATACAGGTTGGAATGGTCAAGGGGAAAGAATATCACTAAAAAATACTAGACTAATTATTGATGCGATTTTGAATAACGAATTAGATGAAGTTGAAACTGAAAACATACCATATTTCAATTTAGAGATTCCAGTTAAGGTTAAAAATGTTCCAACAGAATTACTAGACCCTCGAAATACATGGTCATCTTCTAATTTGTGGAATAATAAAGCCAAAGAATTAGCCGATTTATTCATTAATAATTTTCGTAAGTTTTGTGATAATGATCATGGAAAGAACTTACAAAAAGCAGGCCCTATTCTTTAAATTATTAGAAGACTTTATATAAGTTATGAAGGAATAAAATGAAATATATTTTATCTATTATTTTAGTTATCTTCTTTTCGATTTCTAGTTCTCAAGCTCAATATTCTAAAAAAAATAAAGGAACGAGAGTAACGTTGGTTGATGTTGCTAATGTTCAAAATAAAAATGTTGAAGAAAAGACAACTGCTATTGGAAGACTTGTAGCACTCAATCCTATTATAGTTTCATCTAAGATAAGCCAGGAAATTTTAAAAATTCATTTTAAAATAGGTGATGAAGTAAAAAAGAACGATGTATTATTTACCTTAGATTCAAAAAATATACTCAGGAATATTAAAAGAATATCTGCTGAAATAAAGTATGAAGAAGACACGTTAAACTTTTTAAATAAGAAGCTTGAATTGAGGGCTTCTAAGGCCAAAAATGCAAAAAGTTTAAGGTCACAAAATATTATTACACAAGACACCTTAGATAATGTTGAAATTACCTTGATTCAAAATCAGCAAGAAATTTCTCAAAGAAGTTATAATATCAAAAAATTAAGAATATTACTTGATGAAAACAAAGAAAACCTTAGCTATACAAAAATTTTATCACCAGTTAATGGGAATATAACTGATATCAAATCTCAAGTTGGTGCTGTAATAGCTAAAGGTAAGGTTTTAGCTTCCATATTAGAGGATGAATTTTATGAGATTGAAACAGATTTACGTTCAGATATAGCATCAAAAGTAAAAATTGGTTCGAACGTTGATATTTTTAATAATAAACAAAAATTTAGTGGTAAAATAAGAGGTATTGTAAACTCTGAAAATATTAGAACTGGAACACGCAAAATAAGAATTAGTGTGGGTAATTCACTACCTAAAAATCTTACTGCTTCTGGAACTAGATTTTCTCTTGAAATTTCAGTTGGTAATAATTTGAAGAGAGTGTTAATTCCTAAAGATGCATTAACACCTATGGGTGAAAGACAATTTGTCTACTTATATGAAAAAGGCCTGGCCAAAAGAACGTTTGTCAGAACTGGAATTTCAGTTGGTGATAATATTGAAATTCTAAATGGTTTAAAAGAAGGTGAAATTGTTGTTATTAAAGGCAACGAAAACTTAAGACCAAACCAACCAATAAAAATTAAAAAGAAACAATAAAGACATAGCAGGGTATCATAAAAAATGAATGGTTTGATTAAGTTAGCAATTAAACAACCGATTGCTGTTGCAGCAATGGTTTTTTTGATAATTGCCTTCGGCCTCGTAGCTCTTCAAAAAATTCCTATACAAATGACTCCCGACATAGATAAACCTATCCTTCAAGTAAGAGTTTCATGGCCCGGAGCATCTCCTGAAGATGTCGAAAGAGAAGTAGTTACTAGACTTGAACTAGCAGTTGCGTCTTTGTCAGGAATAGAAAATGTAGAATCTGACAGTAGATTTGGTTCTGGAAGGGTAACTCTTACCTATTCTGTAGGACAGGATATGGATATTGCTCTTATACAACTTTTAAGTAAAGTGTCGGCAATTGATGGCCTGCCTTCTGAGTCAAAAAGGCCAACCGTCCGTACTTCTAATTCAGACGATAGTCCAATTTCGAGGTTGGCAATGGTTAAATTGCCTAATTCTGAAGTAGATGATTTAGCTTCACTAGGGGATTTTGTAGAGTTTGAAATAATTGAAAAACTATCTCGTATTGAAGGGATATCAGAAATTACATTCCGTGGTGGAGAAAAAAAAGAACTAAAAGTGGCAATAGATACTCAAAGGTTAGCAGAGTTTTCAATTTCTATACCCACCGTTTTGGAGGCTTTGAGAGCAAGCTCTGCCCAAGTAACTGCTGGTGAAATTATAGAAGGTAAACGAACTTATTCCTTAAGAGCTGAAGCAATTTCTTATACTCCTAACACTGCTAAAAATATTGTTCTTAGGTCAGAAACAGGTTCTGATGGCATACCTGTAAATGTAAGATTAGAGGATGTAGCAAAAGTTTATATGTCCTACAAAAAACCTACTAGTTTTAGAAGAATGAACGGCCAAGATGCTATTACATTTGCTGTAATAAGAGAACCAAATTCAAACGTAGTAGAGATTATTGATAACTTAAAAATTGAAATAGAAAAGTTAAATAAAGGTGTACTTTCTGAGAATGGACTCATTTTAAAAAATGTATACGACGAGACAGTATATATAAATGCTGCTATAGCCCTTGTTCAGCAAAATATAATCATAGGTGGTATACTTGCTATTTGTATATTAATGCTTTTTTTAAGAAGTTTTAGGCCAACCTTAATCATTATGCTTGCAATTCCAGTATCAGTTATAGGTACTTTTGTAGCAATTTCATGGCTAGGTCTTTCAGTAAACGTAATCTCGTTGGCAGGGTTAGCTTTTGCTGTCGGAATGGTTGTTGATGCCTCTATTGTGAGCCAAGAAAATATTTATAGGTTAAGGCAATCAGGTATGTCTCCTATTATGTCATCTTATCAAGGAGCAAGACAAGTATGGGCACCAATTCTTGGTTCTGCACTAACTACAGTTGTTGTTTTTATACCTATTTTATTAATTGAGCTTCCTATAGGACAATTGTTTAGGGATATAGGTATTGCGATTTCTGTATCTGTTTTAATTTCTGTTTTCATTTCTATTACATTAATTCCTACAATAGCTTCTAAGTTATTAAGTAAGAATATGGACGGTCAGAAAAAGACATTTTCAATATTATTTTTAGATTCATTTGCCTCTAAATTTGCAAAGTTAATACAAAGTTATGCTCTCTGGTCAACGAAATCTCTTAATTTGGGTCTTTCTGTGGTTTTGGGATTGATTGTAACCGCAGGCTCAATTATTTTTTACTTTCTTCCACCACTTGATTATTTGCCAGATGGTAATCGAAATTTTGTTTTTGCCCGAATTATGGTTCCTCCTGGCTATAATAAAGAGGCAACTGTAGACATTTCTCGTGCAATGGAGAGGGCGGCAAGGCCTCTATGGGAAGCAGAAAGCGATGGTCCTTATGGTAAACCTAAAATTGACCGTTTTTTCTTTGTTGCATATTCAGGAGGTGCTTTCGCTGGTGCAGCTACTGAGGACCCCAAAAGAGTTAAAGAAATTTTACCTGTTCTTACAAAACCTATAAGGTCACAACCTGGAGCCCGTGCTTTTGCTCAACAAGCTTCTTTGTTTGGAAGGTCTGTAGGCGGGGCTAGGGTAATTAAATTAGAAATAACGGGGCCTTCTTTAGATTTAATCCAACCAACGGCTCAAAAAGTTATGAGAGCTGTAAGAAGTCAGTTTCCTCCTAGCCAAGGGCATCAGATACGTTCTGTTCCTCAAATGGGAACAGGTTCCCCTCAAGTAATGATTAGTCCTATTCCTGAAAAACTAGCAAATATTGGAATGTCCGCAAGAGATTTTGCCCAATCTATAGACGTTTATAACGATAGTGTTAGAGTTAGAGAAATTCCGTTCGAAGGAAAATTAATAGATTTAGTTTTAACATCAGATAAAGCTAATGTTAGTAAAATTGATAATCTAAAAGACCTACCTTTAATTACCAAAACAGGTGAATTAGTAAGGTTGTCTCAAGTTGCAGATATTAAGTTAATAGGTGTTCCAGAACAAATCAAAAGGTTATCTGGAAGAAGAGTAATAACTCTTCAACTACGACCTCATGAAAGTATATCTCTGGAGGATGCTGTATTAAAACTCCAGAATTCGGTTGTAACTCCTATTTCAAAAGATATGCAAGAAGGAGTTTCTATAAATTTATCTGGTGCTGCTAGTGAACTTGAACGTACTTGGGTGGCAATGAAAAATAATGTGTTGATAGCTCTATTTGTAATTTTTTTATTGCTAACTGTTTTAATGAGGTCTTTTATTCTTCCACTTGTTATAATGATTACAGTTCCTATAGCTGGAGCAGGTGGTGTAATAGCGCTTGTTGTTTTAAATAAGTTCCAACCACAACCTCTAGATATGTTAACTATGCTAGGTTTTATAATATTGGCAGGTATTGTAGTCAACAACTCCATTTTGATGGTTGAACAAACTTTGTGGCATATTAGATACGAAAGTATGAAAATTTCTGAAGCGATTACCGAAGCCACAAGAAATAGAATTAGACCAATATTTATGTCTACTCTTACTAGTTTATTTGGACTAATTCCTTTAGTTATTTTCCCTGGCTCTGGATCTGAATTATATAGAGGAATTGGTACAGTTGTGTTTGGAGGGTTAGCATCATCTGCAATATTAACACTACTGATGGTTCCTCCATTATTAGCTATTGCTCTTAAAACTCAGAAAGTTCAACCCGTTTTAGATGATAAGGAAGACTTGCTAGTATAGTATTCAAAAAGTTTTTGCTTATACCCTACTTATTATTTTTATTTAGTGACAAGAGGCTAATTAAGGGGCTATATAAGCCTCTTTAAATTAAATAAGTAAAATTGAGTTTTGTAATGATTGATAATAAAACTGCTGAAGATAAAATCAAATTAATAAGAAATATTGCAATAGTTGCTCACGTAGATCACGGTAAAACAACTCTTGTTGATACCCTGTTGCAACAATCTGGTACTTTTGCTGCGCATACAGAAACAGTTGAAAGAGTAATGGACTCAAATGATTTAGAAAAAGAGCGTGGTATTACTATTTTATCAAAAAATACGGGTCTAAATTGGAAAGATTTTAGAATTAATATCGTGGACACTCCTGGTCATGCTGACTTTGGTGGAGAAGTTGAAAGAGTTATTTCTATGGTAGATTCTGTTTTATTGCTAGTTGATGCAGTTGATGGTCCCATGCCGCAAACTGGTTTTGTTACTAAAAAAGCTTTACAAGCTGGTTTGTGTCCGATTGTAGTTATTAACAAAGTAGATAGGGAGGGTGCAAGGCCAGACTGGGTTCTTGATCAAACATTTGATCTTTTTGATAGATTAGGTGCGGATGAAAACCAACTAGATTTTCCAGTAGTTTACGCATCAGCTATTCAAGGCTGGGCAACTGATGATTTATCAAACAAAAAAGATAATATGGATACTATTTTTGAAACTATAATCAAAAATGTTTCGTACCCTAATGTAGATGTTTCGGGTAACCTACAAATGCAAATATCAGCTTTAAGTTACTCAAGCTATGTTGGGATAATTGGAACTGGCAGGATAAGAAGAGGACAATTAAAGAAGGGACAGCAAGTTTCTATTGGAAATGTGAATGGAGATGTACGTGCTGGAAAAGTTTTACAAATTATGAATTTTCATGGTCTTGAAAAAAAAGAGGTCGATGAAGCAACAGCTGGAGATATTGTAGCAATAAGTGGTTTAGGAGAATTAAAAATCTCCGATACTATTTGCGAATTTGGTAAATTTGATGTTTTAGAAAAACTTTCAGTTGATGAACCAACTCTCAGTATGATTATACAGGTAAATGATAGTCCTTTTGCAGGACAAGAGGGTAAGCTAGTAACTAGCAGATCTATTAGAGATAGACTGCATCAAGAATTAAAAACAAATGTGGCTCTCAGAGTTGAGGATACTAACAACCCAGACAAATTTAGAGTTTCTGGCAGAGGTGAACTTCATTTATCAATTTTAATAGAAAATATGAGAAGAGAAGGATTTGAATTGGGGGTATCTTCTCCTGAGGTTATTACAAAAAAAATAGATAATGTAACTAAAGAACCATATGAAAACGTAACTATAGATGTTGAAGAAATTCATCAAGGTAAGATTATGGAAAAAATGGGAGAAAGAAAAGGCCAATTATTAGATATAGTGCCTGATGGGAAAGGAAGAGTTCGTCTAGATTATAATATGACGAGTAGAGGTTTAATAGGCTTTAGGTCAGAATTCTTAACATTAACGTCAGGATCTGGATTATTATATCATACTTTTGATAAGTATGGTCCAATAATCCAAGGCTTAACTACAGGAAGAAGAAATGGTGCATTAATATCCATAGGGCAGGGAAAAGCACTACCCTACGCTTTGTTTAACCTGCAAGATAGAGGTAAAATGATCATTGAAAATGGGCTGGAAGTTTATGAGGGAATGATTATAGGCATCCATAGCAGGAATAATGATTTAGTTGTCAATCCTCTTAAAGGTAAACAATTAACGAATGTTAGGGCTTCAGGTAGTGATGAAGCTGTCACCCTTACAACACCTATAAATGTTACTTTAGAGTTTGCTTTAGAGTTTATAAATGATGATGAATTAGTAGAAGTAACTCCAAACAGTATAAGAATAAGAAAAAAATTATTAAAAGAACATGAAAGAAAAAAAGCTGCTAGGGCTGCTTCATAAATTATAATTTATAATTTTTTTGTTTATTGAATTCTTCTTTGGTGTCTATATCTAGAGAAGTTCCTATATCAGTGTTTACTGTTACATAATCTTTATTCTTAATTTGAGATCTTGCGCCAAAGTCGCCTTCAAGATTTTTAAGAGTTTCAAAATAGCTTTTGGGGAGGATGACGGGGTTTCCAATGTTAGAGTTATATTGGGGAAAAATTACCTTTTCAGAATTCAATTCAAAAAATTTGTCTTCTAATTTTTTTATATCTTTCTTTGATAAAAGAGGCATGTCTGCAGGGATAATCATAACACCTTGGATATAGTTTTCTAATTGTTTAACTGCGCATGAAATAGAAGTTCCTATTCCTTTTTCATAGTCAATATTATTAACAATTTTAATGCTAGGATTATTGATTAGCTTAACAATTTTTGTATGCTCATGTCCTACTACAACTAATAATTCTTGTGGCTCAAATATTTCTAATAAAGCATCTATTGTATGGTTTATAATTGGCTTTTTTTGAAAAATTTGAACTAGCTTGTTTTCTTCACCATATCTTTTACTAGAACCAGCAGCTAAAATAACTTTTTTTACTAAATTTATTTTTTTCTTAAATTTTGTCATAACTTCTACGTCTAAAGCTAATTATTTCGGCAATAATAGATACTGCTATTTCAGCAGGGGTTTTAGCTTTAATATCAAGACCTATAGGAGCATGAATTTTGTTAATGTCATTTTCAATAAAACCAAGTGATGATAACCTATCAGATCTTTTTTGATGAGTTTTTTTACTTCCCAAAGAACCAATGTACCCAATGTTTTTTTTAAGGGTATAAATCAGTGCAGGATCATCTATTTTAGGGTCGTGTGTCAAGGTTACCAAGTGTGTAGACTTATCTAAGCTATAATGTGATAAAGCTGTATCTGGCCATTCATTCAAAATTTTGCAATCGGGAAACCTCTCATTGGTTGCAAAATGCTCTCTTGGGTCTATTAAAATTATTTCAAAGTCAGTTGTTTTTGCTAAAGATACAAGAGCTTGTGCAATATGGACGGCACCAACAATAAAAAGCCTTGGTTTAGGGTCTATAATATGTATGAACTCGTTTTGTAATTTATCAAAATAGCTAGTTTGATTTATCAACGAGTTATCAATAGTTCTTGAACCATTTGCACAGTTTACTCTTAACTTGATTTGCTTTCTATTCTTTATGCTATTGACTAAAGAAAATATTATACTATCTTCAATTTCTAATGGTTGGATAAGAACTTTCAACTCACCTCCGCAAGCTAAACCAACCTCCCAAGCCATATCATTTGAAATACCATAATCTTTAATCCTAGTTTTACCGTCATGAATTGCATTGATGCCCTCTGAAATAACTGCACCTTCTATACAACCACCAGATACAGATCCTATTATTTCACCGTTACTATCAATTGCCATTTGCCCACCAACAGGTCTTGGAGCACTGCCCCAAGTAGAAATGACTGTTGCTAAAGAAACTTTTCTCTTTTCTTTTAGCCAAACACTTGTAGGTGTTAAAATATCATCAATTTCATTCATTATTTAACCTATAAAATATAATTTTATTAAAAAATAATATATGATATACATTTATCCCATAAATATTAATTTTTAAATTATTATAATTATAAGGTTATTGTTATGGATGATAAAGTTTTTAGAGTTACTTGGATTGAAAGCTTTTTATTAAGAGATAAAGCTGATGCAAAGTTTTCAATAGTCACTAATGTTTTGACTGTAATATTTTGTAGCTTGTTATTAATCTTATCCGCAAAAATCAAAGTGGACTTATATCCTGTCCCAATGACATTACAACCTTTAGCAATTTTAATGATTGCAATGCTTTGTGGAAGAAATATTGCTGTTTCTTCGGTAAGTTTATATTTGTTTCAGGGAATGATAGGTTTGCCTGTATTCGCTTATGGAGGAGGTTTGCCATACTTTATGGGACCAACGGGTGGTTTTTTATTTGGCTTTTTAGCAGCAGCTTTGGTTTTAGGTGAACTAGCAGATAGAGGTTGGGGAAAGTTATTTATAAAATCAATCTTAGCAATGTTGATAGGTATGTTTATGATATACTTTTTTGGAATTCTTCAATTAAGCTTTTTGAAAGGTTTTAGTTTTTCAATTTTAGAAAGCCTTTCTCCTTTTATGATTGGGGATCTATATAAAATAATACTTGCAGCACTATTGATTCCACAAATTTGGAAATTAACTAAAAAATAAACTAACTTAATTAATTTTTTATTTTGAAATACTAAGCGTCATTTGAAGCTTGATTTTGTGCTTCTTTAGTTGTTAACCCTATAGCATCATTATCAAGAGCGTCTTCAAATGCTAGCACTTCATTGTTTTGCATAGCTTCAAGCTGATTTATAAAAAAATCTTCAGGACTAATATTTTCAGGATGATCAATTTTGATAGCAATGATTGCCGCAATTGTAGAGCTAACCATATCTGGTTTTTTGTCTTTGAATTTTTTAAATGAAACCACATTAGAACTTAGATCGTTAGCATCAGGATTGATTTTCATAAAACAAACTCCATAGACTTGAAATATATATTATTCATATGATATTTTTAATATAAAATACAAGATTCAACATATGTTTTGTATTGAAATATTATTCACCAACTCTTCTTATAATAATTCTGCCTGAAGGCCTGTTGTTTACATTTTCAACTGTACGTGTTGCTTGGCTGTAAAGAATAGTTTCAATACCAAAATTATCAACGACGGCAACCCTTGATCTAATCTGAGATCCTACCAATGACTGGTTTAGAGCTAGTATAGGACCACTTAAGCTATTCACTGCAATCCAATTTCTTCCATCTTTAGATGTTTCCCAACTAATCGAAATAGATGCTATACCATCTTCATCTGAAAGTGAATCTGACAATGCTCTGAGGGTAACGCCTTCTATAGGTTTACCAACAATAACCACTTCACCTTGAACGGGATCATCTAAATTATCAATTGTCTCTGATGGATTCGTGTAAAGAACTTCTCTTGTTCCATGTCTATCAATATAAGAAACGACAGCTCTATATGAATAACCGACTTGGCTCTGTCCAAGTCTAAGAACTTCATTTTGACCTTGGGCGTAAGCTTGCCAGGTTGATTTTGTTGTAGATCTTTGCCATGAAATGTCAAAGCCACCTATTCCATCTTCATCAGCAATACTTGAAGTATCTACCACAAGAGCACTGTCTTCAACTGGTGCACCTATAAGTCTTGCAGATCCAGTTGGTTTATCATTTACATTTTTTACGGGAGTGGAAGGAGGGCTAATTAATGGTTCTAAATTACCTTGACCATCAACATAGGATATTGCAACCCGAAGTTTTCTTCCAACATGAGTTTGTCTAGGTGTAAATGACTGGTTTGTTGCGCCACTTATATTAGTCCATTTATTATCATCAGATGAAATTTGCCATTGAACGCTTACTGTTCCCATACCATCGGAGTCTGTAACGGATGACAAGTCAATTATTAGTGGAACATCTTCGATAGCAGCAAAGCCTGCCGTTTCAACTTTACCATCTTGATTAGGATTATTTTTTGAATTTATTTTTTCTTGGTTTTTATTTGCTTTTTTAGATGATGATAATTTTTTTTGATCATTAACATATACTTTGTCGTGATCATGTTGCTTTATATTGTTTTTATTATTAGTAACTTTTTTATCTTTAATGGATGGGTCGCCGCCTGCAATAGCTTTTTCTGAATTTATAGCTACGACACTTGCCAAAAAACAAAAAGCCAAAAGCAAAAAATTGTTTTTAACAAAACGCATGTGAACCTCCACTAATTTGGTAACTAGCAGTTAATATATAACACGGTACCAAAAAAGATACAGTTTTTTTAATATCAATATTTTACTATTAAAATTTAAGATTTTCATCAAACTTTAACATTAATTAATTGTTTTCATCTAGTTTTAATAAGATATCTCTAAGAATTGTATCTTGTTTAGCAAGAGTAATCCTTATATTTTTTAATTCTTCGGAAATTTCTTCTAATCGATGTTTATCAAAGTTATTAGATACATTATCGACTATTTTAGTAAGGGTAATAGTATCACTTTCTAATTTTTTAAAATCATCATGATCATTATCCTCTAATTCATTATTTGTATTAGATGATACTAGTTTAGAAATCTCTGAAATTTCAGACTTTATGGCTTTTAATTTTTTTTCTTTAACTTTGTTCAAAATTTCTCTCACTATATATGTAATGATGTTTTTGTGTTAAAAATTAACTTTTTATAATATAACATATCTAGAAAATAATAAAATTACATAATTTGGACAATTCCTAAATTAAAATTTCGGTATAAATAAGATGAATATTATAGATTCTATTAAAACATCGGTTATTACTCCTATACATCCAGCAGGCATTCCATTTATTGCTATTTTTTTTGTTTTTACGGTGATAGTTGGATGGCTATGGAGCCCATTATATTTTGTTGGGTTGGTGCTAACAGTTTGGTGCGTTTATTTTTTTAGAAACCCAGATCGTATTACGCCAGTATTGTCAGGCGCTAATAAAAACAATCTTATTATTTCACCTGCAGATGGAAGAGTTATTGAAATTTCAAAAGTAACACCGGATCAAGAGTTAGGTTTACCTGATGGAAATTGGACTAGAGTCTGTATTTTTATGAATGTTTTTGATGTTCATGTTAACCGTTCACCAATGTCTGGGCAAATTACTTATAAAAATTATATTCCTGGAGCATTCTTTAATGCAAGTTTAGATAAGGCTTCTTCTGATAATGAGAGACTTATTCTTGGCATGGATACTGAAAATGGAAAAAAAATAGCATTTGTTCAGATTGCAGGATTAGTGGCAAGAAGAATTATTTGTGATGTTGATATCGGTTCTGATTTAAAAGCTGGTGATATGTTTGGTCTCATAAGATTTGGTAGTAGAGTAGATGTGTATTTCCCATCAGAAGCCTCCACAATGGTTTTGGTCGGTCAGAAAATGATTGCCGGAGAGACTATTGTTGCTGATTTTACTAAAAGTAGTAAGTCAGTAAAGAGAAATATTGATGAAAAATAAAGGAATCAAATTAGCTAAAAAAGCATTGCAAGCCAGACCTAGACGTTTTTCTGTTGTTTGGATGCTGCCAAATTTTCTTACAATCTGTGCACTAATCTTTGGCTTGCAAGCAATGTATCAGGCTATTTTTAATAATTGGGATAATGTTATTATAATGATTATAATAGCATCGGTATTTGATATGCTTGATGGAAGAGTTGCAAGATTATTAAAATCTACAAGTGAATTTGGAATGCATCTTGATTCACTCTCAGACTTTGTTGTTTTTGGAGCTGTTCCAGCATTTAGCATCTATCTATGGATGGATAAACCTCAAGGAAATTTATTTTGGATTGTGATTGTTTTATTCGTCATTTGTTCAGGTCTTAGACTGGCTAGGTTTAATTCAGAATTATCCGAAAGGCCAAGTTATGCTAAGAATTATTTTAATGGTGTTCCAACCCCTGCTGCTGCATTTTTGTTGTTGTTTCCAATTGCAATTGACGAATATTTACAATTTCATAATTTGAAAACTTTTGAAGTAGTTGGGTTATGGATAGGTTTTATTTCAGTTGCTATGGTAAGTAATTTGCCAACTTTTTCGGGTAAAGTTTTCCAGATTCCTAAATCTTTTGTGATACCACTATTAATAGTTTTGGCACTTTTAAGTAATGCTATTATTAGTAATCCAATCAGAGGCTTTATAATTTTGGTACTTGTTTATATATTTAGTCTACCTCTTGCATCAATTTTTTACTGGCGTTTGAAAAAAAAAGCACAGGCACTTAATTTAAAAGATTAGATAAAAATCTTATTCAACTTCAAATAGACTCTTCCAGCTTGGCTTAGATTTTCCTACTTTAATAGCCTCGTAAATAGCCTTATTGCATGCTCTGGCTAAGCAGTCACTGGCCCTAGCACCTAAAGCTAAAATATCTGTACTTTCTAAAATCTCTTTATTTATTACTTCGTTACTAGAGATGGCAAAAATTGTATCTCCATCCATTGGGGTATGAGCTGGACTTAATGATTTAGCGATTCCATCATGAGCCATCATTGCCATTCTTTTTAGATTGGCTCTTGTAACAGGGGCATCAGTTGCAATAACGGCTATAACCGTATTACTTGCAATATCATTAAAGGTATTTGAAAGGCCAAGAGAAGATGGAACTCTTTTTGCTCTAAGAATATGGTCGTAATTTTCAGAAGAAGCACCATAACCTCCAAACTCATTTGCAATTTCTAAAAAACCAGATAAAAAATGAGGGCCTTCATTTAGTAATGGATTACCAACAGCGTTATTTATAACAAGAGCTCCAATTGTATATTCTTCTTCATTTGAAAGTTTTTGTACCCAAGATGAAGAGCCTTGCCCGCCTTTTAATGTAGCGGTAGTTGCACCGCAACCTGCACCATATGATCCCTGCTTAAAGTTCTTGCTAAGTGAGTTATAAGCTTTATTTGCTAATTTTCTCCATGGAGAGTGTTTTCCTACTTCATTAACATGTGGGTTTTCGTTGATATTAAGATCAAATATAACAGCACCTGGAACAAGAGGAATAATAGCCTTACCTAACTCATAGCCTTTTTTATCTTGTCTTAATAAATCTTGTACCTCAGAACAAGCATCCAGCCCATAAGCAGATCCTCCAGAAAGGACAATAGCATCTGAACGTCCAATAGAATTTTCTAAACTTAACATATCAGTTTCCCTAGTGCCTGGCCCTCCTCCTCTAACGTCAACTGCTGTAGAAAAAGGTTTGTCACCAGAGATAACTGTTACACCTGTCCCAATCATCATGTCCTCTGCATGACCTACTTGCACTCCAATAACATCTGTAATAAGGTTTTTTGGTCCGGGGCCAGAATACCTTTTCAAATCTATCTCCATCAGAAATTTTTTGAAAGATTATTTAATGAAGTTAATATCATCTCTTTATAAAGACAATAAGTAGTTGCAATTAGATAAAAGAAATACGCTTATACTTTCAATTGCCCAAGGTTTATCTATTACAACCACTAACATTAATATGATTAATACGGGCTTGGTTGGAACTATTTTATCGACTAATTCAGCTTTGGCTACTTTACCTCTATCAATTCAGTTTCTTACTATAGCGCTTACTTTAATACCAGTGTCTCTCTTGATGGGTAAATTTGGAAGAAGGCCTATGTTTTTATTTGGAGCGCTTTCTGCATTAATAGGTTGCTTAGTTATAGTTTTTTCAATTTATGATAGAAGCTTTTCATTGTTTATTCTCGGATCAATTTTATTAGGTTTTTCTCAAGCCAATCAACAGTTTTATCGTTATGCAGCAGCAGATAATGTCCCCATAAATTTAAAAAGTAAGGCTATTTCATTAGTTCTTGCGGGTGGTGTGATTGCAGCTGTGGTAGGGCCTGAAATCTCAAAAAGCTCTTTTGATTTTTTCCCTGATTATATTTATTTAGCGTCTTATTTGCTTGCAGCGTTTATTCAGGTTTTGAACTTCATAATTTTATTATTTATAAAAATAGAAAAACCATTACCAAACAAAAATCTATTAAGACCTCTAAGTCAAATTTTATTTAGAAAAAATTTGCTAATTGCGATACTAGCTGCCGCAGTAGGGTATTCTCTAATGAGTTTTATTATGACGGCTACCCCGCTTCAAATTGTTAATGTGTGTAAATTAGGAGATGAAGCAAGTGCTACAGTAATTCAGTGGCATGTAATTGCAATGTTTGCACCCTCTTTTTTTACAGGGTTTATTATAATGAAATTTGGCAATAAGAACGTAATGATGGCAGGTGTTTTACTATATGTTATTTCAATTTCATTTGCTATAGTTGGAGAAACGGTTCTAAATTTTTGGATTGCTCTTTTCTTATGTGGTTTAGGTTGGAATTTTTTATATGTTGGTGGTAGTGACGTTATAGCAAAATCAGCTTCTCCGGAAGAAAGACCTAAGGTACAAGGTGTAACAGATTTCATTATTTTTACATTTGTTGCCACTGGATCATTTTTGGCAGGAGCTTTACATAACACACTTGGTTGGGAAGTAATGATGTTTTATACAACTATTCCTATTATAACTTTGTTTATTAGTATTTTAGTGATTAAACCCCAGGAACTTAGTTTTAAATAACTTTATCCACCAGTAAGAGACATGTGCCTATTTACAGAAACATTAGTTGATTGACGAGAGATCTCAAAATCATGACCTTTAGGCTTTCTGCCAATTGCACTTCTAATAGCATCCTCTAGAGCTTCAGCACCTTTATCTCTTAGAACTGTTTTTAGGTCAGCGTTATCATCTTGTCCTAAACACATATAAAGAATACCAGTGCAAGTCAGTCTAACCCTGTTACAACTTTCACAAAAATTATGTGTCAGGGGAGTTATAAAGCCTAATTTATTTTTGGTTTCTTCAACGGAAACATATCTTGCAGGACCACTAGTTCTTTCTGGCAGATCTTTTAAGGTAAATTCTTTTTCCAAATCTTGACGAACTTGTGAGAGAGGTAAATATTGCCCATATCTAGTATCTCCTCCAATATCACCCATGGGCATAACTTCAATAATAGTCATATCAAAACCTTCTTGACCACACCATTTAAGGATATCTGGCAAATGACTTTGATTAAAATTACTTATTGCTACAGTATTAATTTTTATTTTTAATCCTACTTCGCGTGCCTTATGCAACCCTCTTTTAACTTTCTCAAGGTCACCCCATCTAGTTATTTCTTTAAATTTTAATGGATCAAGATGATCTAGAGAAACATTTATGCGTCTTACACCTGCATTATAAAGATCCTCAGCCTTTGTTTCTAATTGGCTACCATTTGTTGTTATAGTCAATTCGTCAAGAGAATTTCCAACTTCTTTACCCAAGTTTTTGATAACTTGCATAATTCCTTTTCTTACAAGAGGTTCACCACCAGTAAGCCTAATCTTTCTAGTACCAAGTTTCATAAAAACTCTACAAACTGTTTCTAGCTCTTCTAGACTCAGAATATCTTTCTTAGGAAGAAATTGCATATCCTCAGCCATGCAATAGGTGCATCTAAAATCACATCTGTCAGTAACAGAAACTCTTAAGTAATTTACATCTCTGCCAAATGGATCGATCAATTTATTTGAGTTTTCAAAAATATTTTTCATTAAATTTTAACTAATTAATTAAGATTAAATAAATAACATATCATAACATCAAGTAATACTAGTAACATTTTTTTGATAGGGATATATTCATGTAGTGAAATTAATAATAGGGCTCAAATGAAAGATAATACTAATATATATAGACAAGCACCTGCAGCTGGAGGGAACCCAAGCAAATTAGTAATTTTTTTACATGGTTATGGTGCAGATGGAAAAGATCTTATTGACCTTGCAAACCCATTTTCTATGGCATTACCCAATGCTACTTTTATTTCTCCAGACGCTCCTTTCCCATGTGCAATGTCGCCACATGGTAGACAATGGTTTCCTATAGAAGAAATTCCCATGGGAGCGATCCAAGCCTCAAATAATTTATTATCTTTAATTGAAAAAGAGACTATGAGTGTTGGTCTTAACTTCAAAGATGTAATTTTGATTGGTTTTTCGCAGGGTGCAATGATGGCTATGCAATGTTTACTTATTAGCAAGCATCAATTAGCTGGTATAATCGGATATTCAGGTGCTCTTAGGTTAGAGAACGTTCAAGCTTCAAAAGATAATATCATTGATGATAAACATAAATTTTTTTCTACTCCTGTTTTATTAGTTCACGGAGAACAAGACGAAGTGGTTCCTTTTATCTCATTGGAGAAATCAAAACTTCTATTAGATCAAGTTGGCTTCGATACAAATATTTTCGCAAGGCCAAATTTAGGTCATGGAATTGATCCAGAGGGTATAAGCAAGGGTATGGAGATGTTAAAAAAACTAAACTAATTAAATAAATAAAATTTCCTATTTAATAAAAATTTAATATTGTTAATCTAATTTATAATAAAAAATTAATCAAAATAGAGTTTATGACAGCTTATTCTTTTTCACCCACATTAGTTTTGAATGCTGATTATCAACCCTTAAGTTATTTTCCATTATCACTTTGGTCTTGGCAAGACACTATAAAAGCTGTCTTTCTAGATAGAGTTAATATTGTCTCAGAGTATGATGAGATCATAAGGTCTCCTGGATTTTCTATGAAACTACCAAGTGTTATTTCTTTAAAGGAGTACATTAAAAGTCAAAAATCACCCGTGTTTTCAAGGTTCAATGTTTTTTTGAGAGACAAGTTTTCGTGCCAATATTGTGGAGTTCTTAAAAAATCTCATGATTTAACTTTTGATCATGTAATCCCAAGATCTCATGGTGGTAAAACGAACTGGACAAATGTTGTTGCAGCATGTAGGCCATGTAATTTTAAAAAAGGAAGCAAGAACACAAAAGAGATTAATATGTTTCCTCTAATAAAACCTATTCCACCAACTTCACAAATATTAAAAAATAATGGAAAGAATTTTCCACCCAACTATCTTCACGAATCTTGGCGTGATTTTTTGTATTGGGATTCTGAATTAGAAAATACTAACTAAAATACACTAGATTTTTTCAGAAATTTTTATAGCTGTTCTACAACCCATTTGAACAACGGCTTTCATTAATTTATATCCAGGTGCGTTTTTGCCATCGTGCTCTACACCGGTTTCAAGATGATCTAATTCATCGTCTCTAAACTTTATTAAAGTAGATTTAAGGTCTTTGTGATCATCATCTAAGATCTCAGCCTGTTTAGCATAATGTTCGCCAATAACTTCCTCAACAGCTATAGTACAAGCCATTGCAGCTTTTTCACCTAATACTGCACTAGCAACACCTAGTCCAAATCCCATTACATTCCATAATGGAAGAAGAGCTGTTGGTCTTGTATCATTTTCTACCAAAAGTTTATTGAAAGTGTCTAAATGTTCTTGCTCTTGGTCTTTCATATGTTGGATTGTTGGACCAACTGGAGTATTTTTTAAAATAGCTAATTGACCATCATAGATTTTGGCTGCTGCAGTTTCACCTGCATGGTCTACTCGTAAAATAGAATCTAGTTTTTCTTTATTTAAACTATTGCTCATATGCTTAATGACCTTTTGAAAATTATAAAATAACTTATTGTCAAAGACATCAGGAATGATAGTAGAGCATTCCAGCCTGCAAGAGACAATCCTAATATTTTAAACATTATTTCATCACATTTAATAGGTGACTTATTTAGTAAGTATGTAAGTAGATCTTTTGAAAAATCAATATTCGAAGAGCAATCATCTGGTCCTAACCAGAAATTCATTTCAATTCCGAAATGATATAATCCAGCTATGGCACTTACCAGCCAAGTAAATGAGAGGACTATTAGTATAAAAATTTTTACATTAATAAATTTTTCTAAAATAAAAATTGATATTAGTGAGTAAGTAATAATTAAACCATGAAACCATCTTTGAGTTATACATAGCTCACATGGTAAAGCATCTTCAAAATATTCAAGATAAAAAGCTGAGAGAAGCATTAAAGAAGATGCTAATAAGGATATTTTATATATATTATTGTTAGTCATTTAAAATATATAAATTGAAAAAATTATTATTACTATTCCTAAAATACTTGATGCAAATACTAGATGTTTTTTTAAGAAAAGTAGCGCTGGTTTTCCAAAAAATTTTACTAAATATGCTACAATAAAAAACCTAATACCTCTTCCTACAATCGACATTAAAATAAAGGCAAAAATATTTACACCAGCAACTCCACTTGTAATTGTAATGATTTTATATGGAAGGGGGGTAAACGCGCCTAAGAAGATAATCAACATACCATTTTCTTTATAAGCATTTTGAACAGCAGTAAATTTTTCTTCAGTGAACCAAGGAATTTGCATAAAAATATTTTCTATAGATGTGCCCATCAAAAAACCAAGAAGCCAACCTATTATCCCACCAACTACTGATCCTAAAGTACAAACTAACGCAAATCGAAAAGCTTTTTGAGGAGCGGCTAAAGTTAAGCCAGCTAATAAAGGATCTACTGGAATTGGAAAAATAATTGATTCAATAAGTGAAATAAATGCAAGAACCCTATCAGCCATTGGTTTAATTGCATTTTCTTTAGCTTTTAAAATTAAAGCATTAATTTTGTTTTTATAATTTTTTGGATTCATCGCTATAATTTGTTAAAACATATTAATATCTTTTATAAATTTCTTTCAATTTGATATCATTGATATATATAATCATCCAATACTTATTTATGGGGATATGGTGAAATAGGTAAACACGCTGGTCTCAAAAACCAGTGCCGCAAGGCTTCCCGGTTCGATTCCGGGTATCCCTACCATATTAATTAGTTTGGGATTTGTTATGGAATTAAAAGATGAAATAAAATTGCCCGCCAAATTAAACTATGTCTATGACTCTTTAAACGATCTCGAAGTTCTAAAGATTTGTATTCCAGGATGTGAAGAATTATTAGAAAATGAAGATGGTTCTTTATCAGCTAAAGTTGTTTTAAAAATTGGTCCCATAAAGGCTAAATTCAAAGGAAAGGTTGTATTAGACCTCTCAGGTGCTCCAAATAAATACGCTCTTAGCGGAGAGGGTGATGGTGGAGTAGCTGGATTTGCTAAAGGTGGTGCAGATGTTGAACTCTCAGAAATTGATAATGAAACTATTCTGAAATATACTGCCAAAAGTGAAGTTAAGGGTAAAATAGCTCAGCTTGGTAGTCGCCTAATACTAAGCACAGCAAAAAAATTATCTAAAACTTTTTTCGAAAATTTTAGAAAACATATTTCTGAACAAACACATTAATTATTAAAATATTTTCAATAAGATATTTTAAAAATATTCATTGTTATATAGAACGTTTCCAATTAAAATCTTTATGTTTTGGGGTTGATATTAATCTCCAATAATAGACAAAATTTAATTTTAAATTCTTGATAATTAAGATTGCAAGGGAACTCATGACTTTATATTCAAACTACTTAGCAGAAATTGAAAATCGTAAAAAAGATGGTTTAAATCCAAAGCCTATTGAAGATGGTGAATTGTTAAAAGAAATTATTTCACAAATAAAAGACACAAATAATGTTCACAGAAAAGATTCAATTCATTTTTTAATTTACAATACTATTCCTGGCACAACTACTGCTGCAACAGTGAAATCAAAATTTTTAAAAGAGATAATTACAGGCATAACTAAAGTTGATGAAATTTCAAAGTCATTTGCTTTTGAATTACTATCTCATATGAAGGGTGGTCCATCAATAGAAGTCCTTTTGGATATAGCTTTAGGTAATGATCAATCTATTGCTTTAGAAGCTGCTGAAATATTAAAGACTCAATTTTTTCTTTATGAAGTAGACACAAATAGATTAGAGACTGCTTATAAAAGTGGAAGTAAAATAGCTGAAGATGTACTGAGGAGTTACTCTAAAGCTGAATTTTTTACTAAACTTCCTGAAATTGAAGAAGAAATTAAAGTTGTGACTTATGTTGCGGCTGAAGGAGATATTTCAACTGACTTGTTATCTCCAGGTAATCAAGCACATTCTAGATCAGACCGAGAGCTACATGGTAAATGTATGATTTCTGAAAAAGCACAACAGGAAATTGAACAACTTAAAAAAGAAAATCCAGACAAACAGGTAATGTTAATTGCTGAAAAAGGAACAATGGGAGTTGGTTCTTCAAGAATGTCTGGTGTTAATAATGTGGCTTTATGGACGGGAAAGCAGGCAAGCCCATATGTGCCATTCGTTAATATTGCTCCTATCGTAGCAGGAACAAATGGAGTTTCTCCAATTTTTTTAACAACTGTTGGGGTAACGGGTGGAATTGGTATTGATCTTAAAAATTGGACAAAAAAATTAGATTCTGAAGGAAATCCAATAATTAATAATGACGATAATCCTGTACTTGAGCAAAGATACAGTGTTGATACAGGAACAGTTTTAAATATTAATACTAAAGATAAGAAACTTTATGATGAAACTGGGGACAACGAACTTGTTGACTTGTCTTCTTCTTTCACTCCACAAAAAAAAGAATTCATGAAAGCAGGTGGATCATATGCGATCGTCTTTGGAAAGAAGCTCCAAAGTTTTGCATGCAAAACACTTAATGTTGAACTAAAATCTGCATTTGCTCCTTCAAAACAAGTATATAATCCAGATCAAGGTTTTACGGCTGTTGAAAAAATATTTAATCAAAATGCTGTGGGTATTGAAGATGGTGTCAAGCTACACGCAGGTTCTGATGTTCGTGTAAAAGTGAATATTGTAGGTTCGCAAGACACTACAGGTCCAATGACTGCGCAAGAATTAGAGGCTATGGCAGCAACTGTAATCTCACCTACAGTAGATGGTGCGTATCAATCTGGATGCCATACTGCATCTGTATGGGACTTTAAAGCGCAAGAAAACACACCAAAGCTAATGAAATTTATGAACAAATTTGGTTTGGTTACAGCTCGTGATCCAAAAAATTCTTACCATGCAATGACAGATGTGATCCATAAAGTTTTAAATGATATTACTGTTGATGATTGGTCAATAATTATTGGTGGAGATTCTCATACTAGAATGTCAAAGGGTGTTGCTTTTGGTGCTGATTCTGGAACAGTTGCTCTGGCTTTGGCTACTGGAGAAGCTACGATGCCTATACCTGAATCCGTAAAGGTTACATTTAAAGGTAAGATGTCAGATCATATGGATTTTCGTGATGTAGTTCATGCTACTCAAGCCCAAATGCTTAAAGAATTTGGTGATAATGTTTTTCAGGGTAAAATAATAGAGGTGCATTTAGGAACTCTCTTAGCAGATCAAGCTTTTACTTTTACAGATTGGACTGCTGAGATGAAAGCAAAAGCTTCGATCTGTGTTTCTGAAGATGAAACACTTATCAAGTCTTTGGAAATCGCTAGAGACAGAATACAAGTTATGATTAATAAAGGTATGGAGAATAAGGATAAAATGCTCCATAAGTTAATAAGTATTGCTGAAAGGCGAATGGCCGAAATTAAATCTGGAGAAAAACCAGCTTTAGCCCCAGATGATAATGCTAAATATTCTGCAGAAGTTGTGATTGATTTAGATTTAATAGACGAACCAATGATCGCAGATCCTGATGTAAATAATATTGATGTATCAAAAAGATACACTCACGATACGATAAGGCCTATTTCATATTATAAAGCTGAGAAAAAAGTGGATCTTGGTTTTGTTGGATCTTGCATGGTTCATAAAGGAGATATAAAAATTGTAGCTCAAATGCTTCGTAATCTTGAAAAATCATCTGGTAATGTAAAATTTCAAGCTCCTTTAGTTGTTGCCGCTCCGACTTATAATATTATTGATGAACTTAAAGAAGAAGGTGACTGGAGTATTTTGCAGAAATATTCAGGGTTTGAGTTTGATGATAATAGTCCTAAAAAATCAGCACGTTTAGATTATGAGAATATACTATATCTCGAAAGACCTGGTTGTAACTTATGCATGGGTAACCAAGAAAAGGCAGCTAAAGGTGATACTGTTTTAGCTACATCAACAAGATTGTTTCAAGGCAGAGTGGTTGAAGATTCTGAACAAAAAAAGGGAGAATCGTTACTTGCATCTACCCCAGTTGTTGTTCTCTCGGCTATATTGGGAAGAACCCCAACTATAAATGAATATAAAACAGCAGTGGAAGGGATTGATCTTACAAAATTTTCACCACCAGTTGAAAAAAATCAGAACACATTATCAGCACATTTTTAATATTAATAAATTAAATGATTGATTGTTTTTAACAATTTTTTTTCAATATGGTTTTTAAAAATGAAAATAAAAAATCTTGAACAACTTAACACTCCTTGTCTAATTTTAGATAAAAAAAAGCTTGAAAAAAATTGTAATAAAGCTAGACAAAAATGTCGTGAATTAAATACAACATTAAGGCCACACGTAAAAACCCCTAAAAGTATTGAAGTTGCCAAGATAGCTCTTGGAAAAGAAACTGGTCCTATAACAGTATCGACAATAAGAGAAGCAGAGTATTTTGCAGATGCAGGCTTTAAGGATATTTTATATGCAGTTTGTATAATTCCAAAAAAACTTGAAACATTACATTTCATTCAAAAAAAATATAATTGTACAATAAGAATAGTAATAGATTCTGTTTTTGTAGCAAAAGAGATTTTAAAATTTGCCAAAACATTTAATGCTAATTTCGAAGTTTTGATTGAGATAGACTGTGGAGAAGGAAGAGGTGGTATAAATTTTCAAGATGAAAATATAAGAGAAATATCTAAAATTTTTGATGAATGTAGGTATTCAAAACTCGTTGGTGTTATGTCTCATGCTGGTCATAGTTATTCAACAAATGATAAGAATGAGATTGTGTCTATTAGTAATAAAGAAAGAGATGATGCTCTAGCTTCTATCAATAATTTTACAAATATTAATCGAACACCACCTTTTGTTAGCATAGGTTCTACTCCAACGATGTTTTACGCTTCTCATCTCAATGGCGTCTCAGAAATTAGAGCTGGAATTTATATGTTCTGGGATTTGGCCCAAGCATCTAAAGGAATATGTGAAATAAAAGATATCGCTGTCACTGTTTTAACTAGTGTGATCGGTCATAATCATCAAAATAAGAAGATTATAGTGGATGCAGGAGCATTGGCTTTATCTAAAGACATAAGTGCAAATAAGTTCATGCAAGAAGTGGGTTATGGTTTGGTTTGTAATCCTAATACAGGCCTACCCTTGTCAGACTTAGCTATTTCTGAAGTTCACCAAGAGCATGGTGCAATAAATATAAGTGATACTAGCTGGTTTGATAAATTGCCTATTGGCAGTTTACTTAGAGTTTTGCCCAATCATGCTTGTCTTACATGTGCAGCTTATGAAAATTATAATGTCCTTGAAAATGAAACTATAAATGATAGATGGGATAGAATTAATGGTTGGTAAAGGGTAACTGTTTAATTTA
>Ga0181597_10000338_pt1 | contig 51551 bp, 42 predicted proteins | sample 041ome_5_FD_148647 | JGI IMG/M metagenome (GOLD analysis project Ga0181597, IMG submission 148647) | Coastal salt marsh microbial communities from the Groves Creek Marsh, Skidaway Island, Georgia - 041403US metaG (spades assembly) | ecosystem: Environmental > Aquatic > Marine > Intertidal zone... | reverse complement strand
ACGGCTGGATCTCACGCGAGAAGATCACTTCCTCTTCGGCAAAAGACATTGCGGGTGAGAGAAATACAATGCCGACAATAATGATCATGGTGCGATTCATGGTGAATGCAGCCTTTATGGAAAGAAACTAAGGTCTCTTGAGGTTCGTAATGGCCGCGCGGACCGTGGCCATTGGTGAGATTTTTAGTATAAGCGATCCTGAATGTGAGGGAAAGAATTATTCAAGACCGAACGAATGGCGGTTACTCCTCAGAGAGCCTGGCTGTCTGTGATGTTTTGATTTGACGAGCTTCCGCGACCGCGCTCTCGGCCTCAGGATTATTCTGGTACAGAACCAAGATGGCGTCACAGATACCAATGGCCTCTCGTGGGTTTCCATCTTCCGCCGCCTGTTCCGCGCGAGCCAGAGCTCGCTCCAGAAACATGGTGAGACTTTCACCATCCACGCTGGCAATCTCGATCTGTTTCAGACGAACATTGATCTTGGCCTTTAAGCCTGAATATTCTTCGTCATTCGGTAATAGTTCATTCAGATTCGCGAGGATCTCCCAAGCTTTCTCATAGTTGCCGATCTCGCGATAGTAGTCGGCCTGCTTGATCAATCGTTCGGGCTCTTTGTCGGCCAGGCTTGTCACTTCCTCGGGAACTGGCGTGGGTGGAGCCTCTCGTAGAAAATAGGCGGTCCCCAAGACGACAATGATGAGCAGCATCACCAGCACCACGGTGTTATCCAGTAAACTGCCAATCGTTCCTTTTTGAGTCGCTTCTTCAATTTGAGCACGCATCATGTCGCGCATCAGTGTTGCGTTGGGATCATTGGAATCAATCACTCCCGCGGCAACAGTCGCCCCCAAGTCTGTTTGGCCGCTCGAGTTTTGAGTCAAATCCTTGTTGCGCAGATGATGCTGATTCAGTTTCTCCTGAATACGTCGTGAAAGAACATAGGCATCAGGAAATCGTTTATCAGGTTCCTTTTCGAGTAACTGGCAGATGAGGTCGTTCAGCCAGAGTGGTATCTCGGGAACGTACATATTCGGGCGATCAAACTGACCGAATTTATGTTTCTGAATCACTTCCAATGTTGTTTTTCCACTGAAAGGTGGACGCCCGCAAATCATGGCGTACATCACGGCACCCAATGAATAAAGATCGCTCTTCTTCGAGGCCCGCGTTCCCTGCGCCTGCTCGGGAGACATATACTCGGCTGTCCCGATAATGCCACCGGTGACTGTCAGTTTGCCGGCGGCAAAGACTTGTGCGACTCCGAAGTCGGTCAGCTTGATTTGATCGTGTTGATCGATCAGCAGGTTAGAGGGTTTGAGATCGCGATGAACGATTCCCGTGTCGTGTGCTGCTTTGAGTGCCGAGCAAATCTGAATGGCATAATTGACGCACTGTTCCCAGGGAATTCTTTTTTCTCGTAAGATCACACTGGTGAGAGTGTCTCCCTCGACATATTCCATAGAATAGAAGTAGGTCTCGTCTTGAGTACCACTGTCGATGAATTTGACGATGTGGGGATTGTCAAGTGACTTCATCGATGCAATTTCGCGATTGAATCTTGCCACGAATCCGTCTTCTCGCGCCAAGCTCGCCGGCAACACTTTAACAGCCGCCTGATCGCCGGTTTCTTCATGGACTCCCAGATAGACGGTCCCCATACCGCCTGCACCGATTTTCTTCTCGATCTTCCAGGGACCAATTTGTTCTGGCATCGGCATGCTGCTGGTCGCGGCTGGCTGACCAGAGGGATATGTTTCTGGATCGGGCGTCTCGGGATGCTGAGGCGTGGTTGGCTGGTTATCAAATTCATCGGTCATGGCGGGATTCCCCCAGCATCGAAAGTCGAATATGTCGCGGTTTCTCTTGCGGGATTACCTTACCACATAGGCCATCGAAGTACAGAATTTCATCTCACCGGAAGTGGACAAGAACCCGATTCGTGAAATAATGGTTTGCAGAAAGAATCTCACACTGGCTAAACTGGGAAGACCTCGTGTGTTGTTGTGTGGGTTTCCTTCCCCAACCCGACTCCTTCACACCAATTCACCCACCTTGATTTTGGAGACATTAAATGAAAGTTCTACTTTGTTCCGCATTGTTGGCAGGTTTTATGTTGAGTGTCGATGCAAATGCTGAAGAGAAAGCTTCTCCTGTGTTCGACATTAAGATGAAGTCCCTCGACGGAAAGAATGTCGACTTTTCCAAATACAAAGGGAAAGTCTTGTTGGTTGTAAACACTGCCAGTCATTGTGGCGCGACACCTCAATACGAGCAACTTCAAAGTTTGTTTGAAACATATGGGCCAAAAGGGCTCGAAGTGGTCGGCGTTCCCTGTAATCAATTTGGATCTCAGGAACCGGGAACAGCCAGCGAAATCAAAGAGTTTTGTACCAATAACTACAGTGTCACTTTTGACATGCTCGAAAAAGTAGACGTTAATGGAAAAGATGCCGCTCCGCTCTACCAATACCTGACTTCTCAAGAGTCAAACCCCGAGTCACCCGGTCCTGTCAAATGGAACTTCGAGAAGTTTCTGATCAGTAAAGATGGCAAAATTCTCGCCCGCTTTCGCACCGGTGTGAAACCCGACGATCCCAAAGTCGTTTCGGCGATTGAAACGGCCTTGAAGTAATTTTGAGTTGGGATCTGACCGCTGAACACGTGGATCCTGAACTTCCGAAAAACCTTGAAATGACCGCTGAATGAAAAATTTCAGCGGCTTTTTTTTCAAAAAAAACGGAAATTCTCTCGATTTTCGTGGGTCGAGATCTGTTTTGAATGACGTAAGTCTATTCATAGATTTCCTTTGCGCACTACGCCAAGTGCGTTGAAAGTGCTCCAAAAAGCACTATACTGAGGGATTCCTTCATACAAGCCATTCTCCACGCGGAGTACAGGCCAAATTGTCACGATGTCTACCGATCACGAGGTGAATCAGGTGAGCGTAGCGGAATTGATCGATCTGAAAGAGTTGCTGGACCCCAATCGCCCCTTTGGGCTGGAAGAAATTCGGACTCTTTCCGAAGCAATGGCGTCACAACAGTCATCCGAAGCACGTCAATATTTGACGGAATTGGGAGGCCGATTCGACGATGGCGAAAGTCTCTCTGACGCGGAATTGTTCCGGTTTGGGATTTTGAATTTCCTGTTTGGTCGTCACGGACGAGCGACAGATATTCTCTCGAGTTTATCGCACGATGCATTGGCACCATTTTATGCCGCGCAATCGTTGCTTTCTCAGGAACGCTATACCGAAGCGGCCCAGAAGTTTGAAGAAGCGGGCAACGCCGGTTACGACAGAGTCGGATGCACTTTGATGCAAGCCGGTGCCATTCGAGCGGGCGGAGATGTCGAAGCGGCCGAACAAATTCTCAAGAAGGTGGCTGGTGAAGCCGCAAGTCGCGCAGAGTATTCATTCCAGATGGGCTGCATTATGGCCGACCGGGGTGATACTTTTGGTGCCGTCGAATATTTCGAGCGTGCTGTCGATATGGACCCGCATCATGCCCGAGCATTGTTCTGGCTGGCTGCCGAGAACGCGCTTCACGGCAATGATGAAGACGCCATTCGTTTGTACGAACAAGCTCTCTCGAAGCCTCCCTACTACATGGGAGCTTTGTTGAACCTTGGTCTATTGTACGAAGACTGCGAAAACTATTTGTCTGCCGCGTACTGCTTCCGTCGTGTGTTGGAATACGATCCCAATAACGCACGCGCCGAGTTGTATCTGAAAGATATCGACGCCACGAAGGATATGTACTACGACGAAGACTCGGTCAAGCAAGAGCAGAAACTGCAACAACTGCTCAGCAAACCGGTCACTGACTTCGAGTTGTCAGTCCGCAGTCGCAACTGTCTGACCAGTATGGATATCCATACGCTGGGCGATTTGACAGAAGTGAGCGAACAGGAACTTCTGGGCGGCAAGAACTTCGGCGAAACGTCATTGCACGAAATTCGCGATTTGCTCTCTGCACACAGTCTCCGCATTGGACAAAACCTGCACCGTGCGAAACAGCAGGAAATGATCATCGAGCAGGAAAATCTCTCACCGCAAGAACAAGCGATGATGAATCGACCTGTCACCGATCTGAACTTGTCTGTCCGTTCTCGAAAGTGTATGGCTCGTTTGGGAATCAGTTCGATTGGAGCACTCTTGCAGAGAACTCCCGATGAACTGCTCGCCAGTCGTAACTTCGGTGTGACCAGCCTGAACGAAATTCGTGCGAAACTGACCGAAGTCGATCTGAAGTTGCGAAACGATTGATTTTCGGCGACAACGGCATTCAAATTTTAAAATGATCCTCGTTCCTTCTTTAGGGACGAGGATTTTTTTGTGTTAATGACGATCTCACGATATGATCGACCCCAAATTCAATCCGGAAGGAACCTTCGGAATGTTGTCTCGCAATTATTTCATCCGGTTATTGCTGTTCATCAGTCTTGCTGTAGGCAGTTTCAAATCGGCTGATGCGCAAGATCAATGGACCATCGATCTCGAACGTCCCGGTGATCGTGAGTTTATTCTTGACCTCGCTGATCTGTTGACGCCAGAGCAGGAAGAACAAATTCGTGCAACCGCAGATGTGTTGCTCACCGATAAAGCGGCCCCCATTATCGTGGTAACAATCAATTCCATGAACGACCACGCAGCGGGAATTGATAGCATCGAGTCCTTTGCCATGTTGTTGTTCAACCAATGGGGGATTGGATTTGCAGGCGAAGGAGGACAAAAGTCGTGGAACTACGGCATCCTTCTGGTGGTCTCTCAAGGTGATCGAAGAGCCCGGATAGAGCTGGGAGCGGACTGGGGACGTGAGAAGGATCGAGTCTGTCAACAAATTATGGACGACCTGATTGTTGCCAAGTTCAAACAGAGGGATTTTGGTGGCGGTATCGTGACAGGGGTGAACGCTCTCGACAAAATGGCCCGAGGTTTGGAAGTACCACAACCTCCCAAACCTCAATGGTATTATCCATCCATGGCGATTCTGATCGGTTTGACCATCTTTACGGCAGTCTCTCTCTATCGAAGAGGTGCGAGCGGTTGGGCATGGTTGTTTTGGGGCATCGTATTTACAATCCTGTTTGCAATTCTGCAAGCACTTGCCCGCGGTTCATCCCGTGGAGGCGGAGGTTACAGTGGAGGTTCGTTCGGCGGTGGATTTTCCGGTGGCGGAGGAGCCAGCGGTAGCTGGTAATTTTAACACAGTCTTGAAGCAAAGAGTCTCAATATGAGTTCGCCGATAATAACCAACGATGACCGGCAGGCCATCAACGAAGCGGTCGCTCATGCCGAGTCAAAAACTGCTGCGGAAATCATTCCCGTGGTGGCCCAAAGTTCGGGACGTTACGACCGGGCCGAAGATATTTGCGGCTTGTGGTTGGGACTCACCTGCATGGTCGGCGTGTGGATCCTCTTACCTCCCCCCGTTCGCGAACCGGGAAGCTGGGGAGGACCATCACTGTTGTGGTACCCGGTGTCGCTCGTCTTGTCAGTCATTATCGGATTCATTATTGGCGTCGTGATCAGCCATTATCTACCTGTCTTGAGGCGTTTATTCACACCAAAAAGTGAACGCGAGCGAGAAGTTGCCAATCGCTCTCGGCAAGTGTTTTTCGATCATCGCGTCCACCACACAGATGCGCAAGGAGGAGTCCTGCTGTATGTCTCGCTCTTCGAACACCAGGCAGCAATCATGACCGATAAATCGGTTCTTGAAGCGCTCACGCAGGCCACCATTAATGAGTTATGTGATCAATTCACACTTCGCCTGAAGAATGGTTCTTTGAAAGCGGCATTCGAGGAGACAATCAACGAGATTGGAAATCTGCTGGCTGAGAAGCTCCCTGCGACGAAAAACGATCAAAACGAACTTCCCGACGCGCTGGTCATTCTTGACGGTGTGTGAATTCTCTCATACAGGCACTCCGGTAACCGACTCGGCCGCTAATAACCTCCAAAGGTTTTAATCCTCTTGCGGAATGCGATGCAGCGTGTAATGTCCGGTGTTGGGAAACAGCGGTTTCTGATCGTCTTGTTCGAGATTTTGAGCGGTGACTTCATAGACGAAGCCTTCACGAAGCCCTTCGACCAACAGTTTGACGAAGAGTCCATCCGCCGAGACAGCCACCGCTTTCACTTCCGCCCGATGTCGGTCTTTATCGGGAGTCGCATAGCTGCCGCTCCATTCGCGCGTGTAGCCTGAGACCTGATAGTTCTTGGGATCGATCGCTTGTCCTGCATTGATGGCTTGAAAGAAATTGATTTGAAAACCGTCTTTGGTGGCGGTTAGTTCCCGGATGCCGTTCGGCATCGATTTCTCAGGTGTCAGTTTGGCGATTGCGCCGATGTTTTGTCCGCCGAGCCAACCGCTGTCGAGGATGCTGCCCACATAGATCTCACCGGCTTTTGAAACCGCGACCGAAATTGGACCAATGAAGTTGTCGGGGGTCGCCTGTTCGATTGGTTTGGTGAAATAGTACGTTGCTCCCTGTACGACTCCATCCACTTCCTGCAATGTGAATCGAATCAGCAAGCGGGAGTTATACTCGGCCCCCAAGCCGTGACCGGCCAGAGGCGCTAATGCTGGAATGTCGTCAGGTATAAAGGTGAGTCCATTCACACTGCGGACCCACGGATGAGGGATTTGAATCGCGGGGAGCGTGATTTCGGCATCCCGATTTTCTTCATGCCGTGAAGGGACGCCGTAATAGTGACCTTCCTGAATGTGATTTAATTCGTTGAAGGTATTCTGCACGCCCTGGTTGTCGGTGGCGAAGAGTCGTCCTTTCGGGTCGATTGCCAAACCCGTTGGATAACGGAAGGAATGGGCAATCGGCTCAACCATACCATCGTAGGTCACTCGCAGCACACTTCCCCGCCAGAGGGAGCGATCTTTCGGACGGTCTTTCTGCGAGTAATCACTGCCGAGCCCAATGTAAAGATTGCCATACTCGTCTTTGGCAAACCCGCAGGTCCAGTCGTGATAGTTGTCAGAATGTCCCCACCCGTCGGCGAAAACTTCTTGAGTTTCATAACTCCCATTCTCATCTCGATCACTTAACAGCAAGAGTTCAGGTTTGTGAGCCACCAGCAAACCCTCTCGATGAGCACTGAAATTCCCATTGTCTTGATAGTGAATCACACCATAAGGGGCCGACAAACCTTCGGCTAACAGATCGAGCTGATCTTCAATGCCATCCTCATCAGAATCGATGGCACGAAACAGATCGCCTTTGAGTGAAGTGAAGACCATTCGTCCTTTTTGGTCCCAGTTGATCCCCGTCGGCATGATGTCACCACGGATGGGTAGGCGAACCCCTTTAAAGCCTGGCGCACTGGTGATGGGTGTCGCTTCGTTGATGACCACCGGCTTCGGTTTGGGAGCGAGGAACGGTTCGGATTCCGGTTTGCGGTAGGTGATGGTGAGTCCTTTGCCAATCACAACCGCTTGGTTTTCGTATTTTTCCTCTGTGAACAGGCTAATAAGTCCAGAATGACTATAATCAAGCCCCGGACGCTGGAGAATCAAGTTCTCTCTGAGCGGATGCTTTCCTTCAACAGAAATTGATCGGCTCCAACCTGGAGTCGATTTGTGAATCGGTTTCCAGAATTCACGAACCGGTATTTCAATGCGTTTCTGGCCGAGCTGGAATGTCAGCAAATAGGAGAGTTCGATCCCGTCTTCAACGTTTCGATAGGATTGCAACCGCCCGATTCGGGATTGATCCTTCGATGGTGGAATTAATTCATCACCTTGCTGAAGCCGAAAGCTACTACTGGAACTCGAATCCCAAGTTTCAATAGGGACTCCCGCCATGTTCCAGTACCAGCTTTTGCCTTCGGTCCGCTGACGCGCGAAGTCGCCGTATGTCCAGACGCGAGGCTCGAACAAATCGAGATCGAACAGGACGCTGTGTTGATTATTGAATCCGACGGCGATGGCGCGGGGAATATATCCTTCGCCCGTATCGTCCTTCAATTCAAAGACATCACGAATGATACGAGCCGGTTGTTCGGGGGCCACGACCCAGAATTGCTCGACGGATGCCGGGTCGGTCGGAACGGTGAAGTCGGGACTATTCAAGCCTTTCCAGATCACAGCGAGTTGTTTGTCGCTGTCTCCATCGAGCAGGTCCTTGATCGGTTTTTGGCCAATACTCGGCATCTCCATGCCGGGAACGATGCGGATGGGAGAGCGCGTCCAGCGGATGAAATACGAGGATCGCATCCGATCACCGATGTTCAACAGGTTCGAGCCGCGAGTGCCGAGAGCCACGTTTCGCGGTGTGTAATCACCCAGCGAGTGACACGCCACACAACTGAACCCGCGCGGTCCGACCAGTGTGTTGGCTTGCAACAATTCTTCGGAAGTAACATGTGCATCGTCTGCGACTGTGAAGATATGCGGATCGGGAGCACCATCGGGAATCCGGTCTGTCTCGACGAGAGCCTTAACGAGAGCTTCGGATTCATCATCTGAGTGTGAGAACTTGGGCATCCGAACTTCGAGCCAGTCCATGCGGCGGGGTTGATCCCCCTTCACGGATTTCAAGAGATACTCTGTCTTCAGCTTATCACCCACGGCATCGAGAGACGGAGAAATCAGCCGTTCGCTTTCCCCCTGCAACGATTCAAGTCTCTGCGAGACCTTCCCGGCGACGGGCACAATCCCTTGTGATCGTCCACGCGGATGGCACTGAATACAGTTCTTGGCTTCCAGAAGTTGGTGCCCTAATTGTTGGTCTGAAAATTGTGATTCAGTGTGTTGGAAGGCTTTCAGAAAGTGTTGCGTTGCCGGGATATCTATATTTTGAGGTTTGTAACTCGGTTTTGTTTTAGACAATCCCCGATCAAGACAACCAGCTTTATCGCTTAAATCTTTCCATTTGGGGATCTCCGTGAGGTCGGGTTTGTGTCCCGGAATCGTATGGCAATTCGCACACCGAGCCTCAGTGACGAGTTTCTTGCCGCGGCTTATATCCGTGGCTTCTGAGTGATCTTCTGGCCGAGTCCCTGTTGACGAGAGATAGACGGCCAACTGGCGTTTTTCGTTGTTTGTGAGTTCGACTTTGGGCATCCGATGATCGGTATTGAACGACTTGGGATCGTCCAACAAGCCGTAAAACCATTCCGCAATGCGTTTTTCTCCGATTTGATCGAGTGCGGTGCCGGCGAATTCATCGCTGTTGCCAAGGCCGTTCATTTGATGACAGGCGAGACAGCCTCGCGAATGAAACAGTTTTTTACCCGCATCGATCTCTTCTGCGTTCTTCAGTTTCGTTTTTGGTAAGGACTTCATTTTCATTTTGGGAGCGATGGACTCGAGATAAGCCGCTACATCGGCCGCGTCCTGCTTTGAAAAATCAAAGTGTGGCATCTTGCCCGTGGCTGAAAATACGGGGTCCGTGAGTTTGGAGATCATCCAGTCTGCCGAAATGAAAGTACCGGCCAGTTCGAGAGAAGGTGCAGAAAGTCGGGGGAGGTCCAGTTGACTTTCATGACAATTTTGACAACGCCGAGAGATGAACGATCTGCGTCCGGCTTCTTCCAGTCGCCAACTGCCTAAAGACTCTTCTCGAAAGAATAATTCGCGTGGAATCGGTTCCAGAGGAAATACTTCCGACGACCAATACAGTTTCATCGTCGCGGCATCGCCGGTCTTTAAGAACTTCAGTTCAAACTGATGTTCGCCGAACTTGAGATCGATGGGGTCACTTTTGAACCATTGGGGAGTTTTTGCTGAAGCTTTCAAGACGAGATTGCCATCAATCAAGAGCTCAGCACTTCCTTGAAGATAGAAAGCGTACTGATACTTGGTGTTCTTGCGGATCAGTTGAATGGCCGACCAGTTTGCGGCGAATTTGCCTTCAGGAAGTCGCGGATCGGGTGATTGAGACTTCCAATGGAACGCGATCTGATCATCGACACGCTGGAAGGTGCTATCTGCAACGGAATACGTTCCCAGCAGACCGGGTGGAAACTCGTCTTCCAATGACTGTGCTTCGACAGAGAGTAATTCAACGGAAAGGCTGAATACGACAAGAGGAATCAGCAATCGTCTCATGGCGGGAGGTTCTTGGCAGGATGGAAATTCGAAAGTTTGGAATTTCAGTTCATCCTAAGCAAACGAGAACTCTAATTCCCGGATTTCTCGTCAGAAGAATCGGTTTTTGGAGAAGTCTTGGGTGCAGCCGACTGTTCCTTCTGGCGTTCTGAAGCCTGAATGATTTGCGAGATGATGTTTTGTGTAATGTCCTGGCTGACGGCTCCCTCAGGGGGGAAGAACAAAAAATCATTAGCGTCAATCGCCACATTTTGTTCGACGTTCAAAAAATCGAGAGTCAGCATGGGCTGATAGCCGTCACCGATTTTCTTCAGATACAACAATCGTCGGGGGAACAAGGACTCTTCATCCAGATAAACGTGGATGCGGTCTGGGATATGTGCCGGGAGAGGTGCGTCTGGCTTGGTTCCTTCGGGTTGCCAATGATTCCACAGTTGCTTGTTCCAGCCTCCAGCCACCAACACAAAGTCTGTCCCCTGAATACTCTCGTTACGAAGCGTATCAAAGATAAATGAGGTCTGAATGGATGCCATGAGTGCTGGCAAGCCACCCAGTCCCATTCTGGCCTTCATCTGGTCCATACCGAGTGAAGGATGTTCTTCGAGAGCAGCCATGATTTGCTCGACGTCCCGCCGACTGACCTGCAGGTCGCTACCAATTTGATAACTGGAATGCATCACCTCACCGTTACTGACTTGCAGTAAAGATGCTTCCAACGGATTTCCGTCTGCCCCTTTGAGGGAGAATTGAAACGAAAGACGGACTTTATTCCCGCGTGCTTGAACGTACTCACCTTGAGCTTGATACCTGCGTGTCCCGAGGAGAACGGTTTCCAGCAAGTCGGCCCGGATCGAGTCGTAGCTTTCAATTCGCTTTCGAGCCTCGATCAGAGTGTTGGCCGCTTTTCCATTGATCTTTTTGGCAGTTTCTGCTGATGACGGGCCATCTGATGCCGGTTTTTGAACCGCCTGGTCTTTTTCCGCAGGTGGATTTTCTTGAGCCTCAAGAGTGCCCAAGAGACTGCATAGACAGGCTACAACGCCAATTCCTCCCCGGAGGAAGGTGGCGAGCGGGGTGGTCCGATTAGGTAATTTGTTCGTCATGGTCGGAATATATGAGATTTGGCAAAGATTCAGTTCGGGTTTTACCGATGTTAACAACGAAGCATTCGGTTTGTCCGGATGTTCGGTTGATGATCGACTCTGTGAGGGACGATCTCTCTGCCGAAAAGTTACCACAATTCGTATTCCGTGTGCACCTCAAGATGGGCCAATGTTGGTCACATCAGACATTCACCGCCGTTGGCCGGTCCCAATCCGGTCGTCCTGAGGCGGACCGTATCGTCCCGGGAGACTACTAAGGGGGCAAGATGAAGTACTACTTTTTTGGACTTGGAACCATGATGGCCGTTTGCGTGGGGTGCTACATCCCCTCAGGCGGTAATTCCATTGAAGAGAACAAGTATGTGGCCCCTCCGGCGGCGATGATGCAGCGCCCGGGGCCGATGGTGGATGGACCTGGGCCCGGCGTCATGCCGATGCTCAGTCATCCTCCCGCAAGGTCATTCGCGACAAAAACGACGCAATTGCGTTTTGTCGAACCGAAGGCCATGCAAATTGGTTGGCGTATTCGTGACGGCTATGCGGAATCACAGATCACCGCACCTGGTCGTTACAACTTTACGCAAGGGGCAACTTACCGTCTGAAGATTTCAGACATCCCCGGTCGTGAAGGGTTGACTCTTTACCCGACGTTGCAGGTCTATCCCGCTCACCCGAGCACGGATGCTTATCTGTCGCACAACTCGATTCCGATCGCGTTGACGACCGAAGACCTCAATCAGATTGAGAGCAACAACTTCGTCACCAAAGTGATCTACCTGCCGGATCCTAAAAATCAGGAACTGGCCATCGCTGGTGTGGAAACCATTGTCTCCACACGACTCGATCCCGGTGTTGATCCGGTTTCAGAAGCCGATCGTCGCGGAACCGTCATGGTTGTGCTGCGAGCCGGTAACATGAACCTGGAGATGCCTGGTGCCGATCAGGACATGACTGGTCTCGACATGAACGGTAACATCAAGCAAGTTGTCCATCTGGATGGCATGCAAGGTCAAACCGCTCCACCGATGCCAATCGCTGAATCGGGTGTTGGACTCCACGGAGTTCCCTCACCAATGATTATGGGTGGCAGCTCGATGCCCGGTCAACCGGCCATGCATCCTGTTGCAGGAATGGGACCAACACCGTCATGGGGAATGCCAATCACGGCAACTCCGATCGGTTTGCCCGGTCCTCCTCACCTGCCACTTGGTGGACCTGCCGGACTGCAATCGCATACGGTTCGTAACTTGACCAAGACCGATCTCGGTCAGCCTGTCGATCACCTGCTGATCGATGTCGAGCACGATCCCGGTTACCGATTGCCGCATCCTGTTAAGCACATTCAGTACAAGGAAACGCATCCCAACTTTGCTCCGGGTGCAACAACTTTCCCGAACTGGGCCGTGCCGCAAGGTGCTCCGCAGTATTGATATTGATGAATTTCCCGGTTGCCTGTGGGTGACCGTGATACGGGGGTAAATGATGGGTGGCGGTTGTTTTCGCTGCAACCGCCGCCCTTTTCCCCTTCCTCTGTGTGTCCTTTCTATCGATTCTGTCCTGTCTCTTAATCCTGAAGGAGTCCAAACCGTGCGAACGAACAACTGTTCCACAACCTGGTTCACTCGAATGGTGACAGCCACAGGTTTCCTGATCGCGATAGGAACAATGCTGACACAAGCTAACGCTCAACAGCGATACTATCCACTCGATCAAACAACACCTCCCGGCGTGTACGGAAACTGGTCCACTTACCAGAACTCTGCCCGCCCGAATGCGTTGCAACCCGTGAAAATCGAACTCCCCGGCACTGGTCAGGTGACGTTCTTTTCCCATGCACGCTCCAAACCACTTGTGGCGGCCGCACCTGCTCAAGCCGCCATTGCACTCGGTCACACATACCGACTCCAACTCAGTCAGCTCGAAGATTATCCCGGCGTGGAACTTTACCCGACAATCGAACTCGTTGACGTTCTGCATCCGCCTGCCGGTCAAGAAGATCAGTTTCCGATCCCCGTCACGATTACCGAAGAAGAAATCGATCAGGCCATGTCGGGACAACTGGTAACCAAAGTCATCTATCTCGAACCGGCAGCTGAGGCGAATCCTTTGTTGCTTGATCGCAAGAATCCAACCATCACCGTGCCTCCGCAGGAAAACGTCATCAAGCAAGCCGATTTGCGTGGCCGACCGATGCTCATCCTGCGACTCGGTAGCCGAACTCCGGTGGTGAATGAAGACCCAGCTTTTTTCGGTAACGGAGCACCTCTTTCTCCGACTGCTTTGCCGAGGATGCGTTAATTATGAACACAAATCACAAAACTATTCAAACAGGGTTGCGCAGACTGATCGTTCTCGTGACGATTTGCAGTCTCTCGGCCTGTTCCTCGATGTCGCGACAAGCGGCAACCAGTTCTGTCGTGTCACCCAATCAATCTTTTGAATCGAGTACCAGCCGTAAATCAGTCGGTACGGCCTCGATCTCTTCGGGACCGATCGTTCCTCCCTCGGTCACACCCAGCTTCATACAACAAACGTCTGGTTGGGAAGACCAAACAGGACAACCTTACGCCGCGCCTGTTTCCAGAATGAACAATTCAGCCATCAGCTTTTCAGCCGCTGAAGCTCGTTCTGATGTACCGGTTCACTTGCAAGGTCATCCCACCTCAATGCAACCACATCATACGCCAACCGTCGGCGATCCCTGTCGTATGTGTCAACTTCACGGCACGATGTGCGAAGCGTGTTTGAGTCTTTCGTTCCCTGATGAATACATTTCTGACGGCGGTGATCGAGGACTTCCTTTTCATTACGAAGATCATCAGTACGCCGGATTTGAAAGCGAAGACACGATTGCCGAATACCAGGATCATACTGGTGAAGCCGAAGTGAAAGTGACAAATCGTGTGAGTATTTATTCACCACGATTTGCCGCTGTGAGAACAGTCAGTGTCCCTTCCGAAGGGACCGTTTCACAATTCGCCTCGGGAGCCGAAAAAACTCTCAAACTGCATGACATCAACGCTGGCATTGGATCAACAATGCATAACGAATACGCTGCTGCTGGCGGTGTCCGAATGCGATCTCGTCCCAGCGGACTTGAAGGCGAAAGTGATCCCGATACCGTGGGACAAATCACAACAGCCGGTCGCAACGACAAACTCCAAAACGTGTTCCAAAACTTATTGTTCCTGAGCACTGGTCGATTTGAACAGTCCGAGGCAGCGACTCTCGCAGAACATATGAATGCAGCCGAACAATGGACGCGAAATCTGAGTCCGACCATTACCGCACACAGTGCGTACGGCAATCAGGTCGAAGCCAGCTTCAAGCCGATGGAAATCGTCGGACTGGAAGACAGCCGCAAAACTCGCGGAGACTTACAGATTGTGAAACTGGCCGACAAAAAGGTGGCCGCACCGGGTGACGTGATTACCTTCACCCTTCGTTACGACAACCTGGGTGACTTCGAGCTGAAGAAAATTCGCGTTGTTGATAACTTGACTCCACGCCTCGAATACATCGAAGGTTCGGTCAACTTTGGAGATCGCGACGGAACTCTTCAATCTTATGACAACAACGAAGGTAGCTTGATTCTGCAATTCAAGCTGAATGAAGATTTGCCCGGTCACACCGGTGGAGTCATCACCTTCCAAACACGAGTTCGCCCTTTTGCGAACGATGCCGAGTAACGGATTCCCCGCAAATCCGGACCCGTCGGGAGATCCCAAAGTCTCTCGACGGGTTTTTCTTTGCGCTGTCATCACAGAGGAATGGTTCGACGCTTGCATGGTGATTCTCACCACTCTTCGTGTTCCATTCTCGAACGCTCAACCGCCGTTTCAAGGTGTCAAGATTTCCAGATTTTGGGACACACTTGGCGATACTCTTGAGGAATCTTGCCCGATACTGTTCGATACCCTTGACTGATACTCTTCGATACTCTTGAGCAAGTTGATTGCTGACATCAAGTTGCGTCGATTGCTTCTCTTTCGCGAGACACTACTTTTCGTCTGGACGTACCTTCTACGCCACGCGAAATCGCCTCCTTTTTCACGTTGCAGCGGTCGTCATTGTTCAACACGTGACCGGTTTCAAATGACGTTCAAATTGCCAAAGATCGAGTTGATGCGTGATCTATTTCGTGGTGCACTGCGTGCATCCTACGCGCGTAATAGTGATTAGTAGGGTGCATGAAATGCACCACGGTCTACATCAACGAACCACGAACGCTAACTCTGGTAGGGAGAGTTTGGCAAGGTGAGTTTTGCATGAGACCATTGACGCAATGATCATGGGTAGAAGTAGAACACGGATGAAACGGAGAACACGGATTGTCACGGATTTGAACAGAGCCAGTGGACGCGTTGCCGTAGGCCGATATGAAGGAAACGCTTCTTCTCGCGCATTCGGCCTTCTTCCTCGCTATTCGCTCGGTGGCCTCAATTACGCGAATCGGCATGAGCGATGTGGAATGGTTCTGGAGTAGGTGACTTTTAACCACGAATGAGACGAATCAAACGAATGGCATCAAGCCGTGGGCTATGGAGTGCGGTGACTTGGCACCGCTTTTCTTTTCATTGCGGCAGCGAGAGAGTGGACAACGCGGGTTGAGAAAGAAAGCTCCGCCAAGCCGGAGCACTCCAAAACTGAGCCGCTGTTAATCGAATGTCAATATTGAAGATGTCGGACGCTGATGATTTCTGATTGAAAGAATCATCTCACGCAAAGTCTCCAATACGCAGAGAAAAGTAATAAGGGTAGCACCGTTTGCTCGCCAAACGGTGTGCCGAAGGCACAAGAGGCAAGACCATATTTGTGTAGAGCTGTCTGGTAGAAATAGAACACGGAAGACGCGAGGAACGCAAATTATCAGGGATGGACTGCGACAGTGAACGCGAAGAATTGATAGAGTGTGTGGCTGGGGACGAACAAAGTGAGCCCCCGGAGAAATCGTGTCTCACACGGATGACACTGCCGACTTGCTACACGCTTGAAAAGAACACTCATCTTCACTCATAGATGCTAATGGGCTGATCCTGATCAGTGATGATGAGCGGAGATCAAAGTTTCTTTTTTGATGGCCACAAAAAGGAAAAGGGAATGAGCAAGTATTTAGGGGACAGCATGAACTAAGAACAAACTGGCAGATGACGACAAACCGTAACGACTCACTCAGCAAACCCGCTTTGGCACACCGCACCAGATCGTCAAGTCTTCTCTTCTCGCGCGAAGACTCTACTACTTTCCCGAGTCTTGCGGATAGACGATCAATCGGTCGTGGACCAGGATGATCAGATCCTTCAAGCCGTCTCCCGTCACGTCGGCAACGATCCCTTCGCGAGGCTCGGCTCCTCCCGACTCGTCCGAACTTGTAAAGCTTTTCTCTTCAAAGATTTTGAAGTGCAGTGCGTGTTGGAGTCCTTTTTCGGCATCGAAGTCGAGGATTTCCAGATAATGCGACCGAGTGTCGAGAATAATCAAATCGGTTTTGCCATCGTTGCTGAGATCTCCCGCCACCACATCGGCAAAGAACACTTTTTCGAGTGCCGTCTCAAATGAGGCAATCTCTTTCAGCTCCGGGTCGGTCCGACCGGCATATAACACGGCAAACCGGCTGCCTCCGAAGAGCAGAAAATCTTCCTGACCATCGCCGTTCAGATCGCCCCGTCTCGCAAATCGGAAGGGGAACTCGCCCAGCTCAATTTCTTTCCAGGCGGAGTATTGTTCGTCGGGTTGTTCCTTGCGGAGAATTCGGAGTCGTTTGACGCCGGTATCGACGAGGACAATTTCGTCTCCCGGCTGACCATCGAGGTTGATCAAGACAGAGCCGACCAGTTTGGCGTTCGGTTCGTTCGCGTTGAACTGTTCCAGTAACTTCCAGCGGTTGTTCTCATCGAGTTGAAAGCTGCGGGCAAAATTGTCCTGAGAGACGACCACAGCGGGATGTGCTTCCGTTCCCAGATCGATGGCCCCTGAATCGACCGTTCCCAAAGTGAATCCCTCTGCCGGTTCGGTGACTTTGAGATGTCCCTCATTGTCTGAGAGGAGAATGATTTGCGGGCGTTCTGACCCTTGTGAGATCAGAAAATCAGGATTCCCATCACGATTCAAGTCACCGACCGACAAACGGTCTGGTGAAGTGGAAAGATCAATTTCAATACCTTTATCATCACGATTTTTCCACTCGTCCCCATCGAGTTGCAAAACCCTGATGAAATACTTGGACGATCGCCCTTCGCGTTCTCGGCTGATATAGATCACTTCGTCGAGATCGTCTTTGTTGAGATCGGCCACTTCCAAAGCAACCGGTTCACCGGCGGCAGGTAAGATGGAAGGGATCGATAAGCGCCCATCTTGCATCTGACTGACGCCGATAGATTTCTCCTTGGAACTGAGTGTGATCACAGATGCTGGTTTGTTGGCGGAAAGCTGACCGATGCGAACTTGAGACGCGCCTTGCAGTCCGGGGAAGGGGGTTCCCAAATCGAGTCCGGCATTGTCTGTTTGACGAAACACAAAAACTTGCGCACCGGCAGGATCGGTGGCGACCAGATCAATCTTTCCATCAGCATCAATGTCGCCGATGGCCAGATCGCGATCTCGTTCTCCTTCGCTTCCACCGAAACCATACTGGACCAATTTGCCGGCCAATTCACCCGCTTGTTGTTGCGACTTAACCACTTTGAGGACTTTGACCCGATTGGTGAGCGGGTCGATGGTCAGAATCTCGTCGCCCGGTTCGCCATCGATGTTTTCGGTTGTCAGCGACCGTTGTCGTTTGACATCGAATTGCAACTCGGCTCCCAGTTTGCCATTTTGATTCTGCAAACGTGTGCAGAAAATCGTGTCCTGTCCGTTTGCTGCCAGGTAACAGAGATCTTCTCTATCATCACCATCCAGATCGACGATGCGAGCAATGGCGAGATTTTCGGAAGTGTTGAGAAGTTTTTCGGGACGCTCGAATCCTTTTTCGGTTTGTCGAAGAACCCAGGTTTCTTTTTTGCCGAGTACCACCAGATCTTCTTTTCCATCATGGTTGAGGTCGCCAGCATCAATGGCCCAACTCGAAGTGGAAACTCCCGCCAATCGTTGTTCGGGAATCGCTTCAAAGCTGGTGTCTTCCTGCTGCATCAAGACAACCAGTCGGTCGGGAAGCCCGATGTAGGCGATGTCAGTTCGACCATCGTGGTTTAAGTCGCCGACAGTCAGGGAAGAGATCCGATGATCTACGGGAAGTTTGCGATGCTCGAACCGTTGGTCGTTCAGAATTTCATTGGCCGAGTTCGCTATGTTGGAGGTTTTGTCAGTTTCGGGGCCGCGTTGTTGAAAAAGATCGATTCGACTTTTGCTGTTGTCGATGACGAGCACATCTTGTTTGCCATCGTGGTTGAAATCTCCCGCGAGTAAATTGCCCGAGCGGAAGGAGATTTTGTAGATCTCCAAACCCTCAAAACCGAATTGTGAAGAGAGTTCTTCCTCGGCATGAGCCGTCAATGACGCCGTGATCAAACCGCCCAACAAACAGTGAGTCAGAAATTTCATTCCCGAAGTCTCTTTCGCAAATAAGTCTCGAAAAGCGTCCACGTTGTTTTTCTGGTGGGAGTTCAGTCTAGCAGAGGGAATTCTCGGAGTACATTCGCCGTTTGGAGAGTTTTTGAGAACCCGGTTGAGAGCCATTGGTTGTCTGAGGGGAGGGGAGTATGATGAGATTGTACGACTCACTCCGTTTTCAGGAACGAAATCAGTGACTCATAAAGTGATTATCGATGCAGATCCGGGAATTGGCGATGCTCTGGCGATTGCTTTGGCATTATCGGATCCTCGATTGGATGTGTTGGCTTTGACCGCGACGGCGGGTGTTGTCTCGGGAGAGCAGGCGACTCGAAACTTGCAGTCGATACTGGAATCGCTCGATCCGGCCAAATGGCCGCGACTCGGTTGTTGTTCAAATCCGACTCCCGTCTCCACTTATGATTCGTTGGGAGGAAACGCCCGCCCGATTGATTTGCACGGTGCCCGCGGCTTGGGAGAAATCGAATCTCCCGTCAGCTCTCTGCAACATCTCAAGAGTTCTGTCAAATTGATGACCGATCTTGTGCGCGAGATGCCGAATGACATCACATTGCTGACATTTGGTCCGCTCACCAATGTGCAATTGGCCGTGGAACGCATGCCCGACTTTCTGGAGAATTTGAACCGATTGATTTGCTTCGGCGGAGTCAATCAAGGCCCCGGCGATGTGACAGCCGTGGCCGATTATAATTTTCATGCCGACCCGCATGCGGCTCACGCCGTGATGAATTCTCACTGCACAAAAACGCTCGTTCCTCTCGACGTTGCCAGTCAGTTTGTGTTTTCGTTTGAAGATCTGAACCGGTTTCAGTTTGACTCTGCGGGAGCTTTGGGAGGCTTCTTCCAGAAACTGGTCACCTTTTTCTTGCGATCCCATCATTCGCATCTGGGCGTCGAAGGAGTCTCGTTGCCGGAGTTACTCTGTTTGATGGCGTTGACCGAACCCGCGCAACTCACTACCGAGATGCAACATGTGGATGTGGAGTTGCAGGGGGAATTGACGCGCGGGATGAGTGTCATTGACCGACGAATGCGAACCCAGACGACCGAGGATGTGGAAATTGTGACCGGTTTTAATTCTTCCGATCTGGAACACGAACTCAGCCGCTTCTTTGAACCGATTGGCTAGTGCCGTCTCAACCACCAAGAATGGCCGTCACTTTTTCGAGCGTTGCTGCATCGCCGAGTTGTGCTTTTCCAAAACCGGGAGCGGCACCCGCTTTGATGGCGGCTTCCTGGGCATCGTCGTAATTCGAGATAAGCACAATGGGAATCTCCTTTGTGGCATCATCGGCTTTGATCTTTCTCAGGATCTCCATGCCGTCGGAATAATCGCGGTCGAGTTTGCGATTGATCATCACCATGTCGTAGTGATTCGATTGCAACTTCTGGAGGGTATCATCCATTTCGTGAGAACGGTCGACTTGGACGTCGAAATTTGAGGTCAGGAAATGACTGAGAGAAGAATGATCGGGGTTGCATTGACCGACATCAAGGACTCGTTTCGACACTCCGGGGCTCCTGTCATTGCTGGGGTAAGGGTTGAGTTGCGGGGCCAACATTGTAACTGCTCGCGATCATTATCCAAACTCTGCTTCCAAAGATTGAATATATGTGAGTGCTTCATCGAGATCGGGGAAGGAGACGCCCACTTGACGACCTTGAAGATCGCACTCAGCCAGCAGTATCACATCCTCGTAATTCTCCGAGTCTTGCAGTCGTCTGCGAGCACGGACACCGATGGTGCCATCTTTGACTTTGCGAGCTTCGTGACAGTGGGTGATCAACCAGGCCGTTCGCTCGGTGATGGTTTCTCCCAAAACACCGAGTCCTGCTTCGACATGATTGTGCGGATCGATCCCTTTGCCGACATCGTGCAAGAGCGCTGCCAGCAGCAACTCTTCGTCGTACGGAACTTCGTCGTAAACCAGATCGTAAACCTGCAAACTGTGGGTGAGTGCATCTCCCTCGGGGTGTGTTTTTTTGCGCTGCTGCACTTTTTCCAAAGCCACCAGTAGCTGACGAAACAACACAAATCGATCTTCGGGAGCCGGTTGATGAAAGTTTGACATCCGATCCAGCTCGGCATGAATCTCCCGATCGGTCGGCATGTCGGCGGGTTTCACCCATCCTTTGTACAATTTCCGTGCCGCCTGAATGCGAGCGCGTCCGACTTGGGTCTCTTGTTGAGTGATCAAGAGGCGAGCCGTCGCGTACAAAATCTGACGGCGCAATTTTTCGTGAGACATAATTGATCACCACTTCTTGCGTGGTGCAAAATCAATGAGGAAGCAAACTCAGCCAGACTGCATCTACCTGTATCCTAATATAAGCATCTGTACGAACAAGAGAAATCCCATAAAGAATTGTGAAGTATTGACTTAGGTCGTCTCTCGATTCCTCTTCTCAGACTGCTGTCAGGATCCTATACTTCCGACTCCAAAATTGTGGCCGCCGCTGCGCGGCATCAATTTTACCAAAACCAAGGAAATATTCGTCATCTGACGACATCATAAATCAGGGAAAGGATTCCCATGCGTATCATCGCCGTCATGAATCAAAAGGGCGGCGTCGGTAAAACGACGACCAGTGTTAATCTCGCCGCCGGACTCGCCGCTCAAGGCCGAAAGGTGTGTCTTGTCGATCTCGATCCACAAGGCCACGCCTCGCTCCATGTGGGAGAAGAAGCTTATAACGGGACATCGACCATCTATGATGTGTTCGCCGGGACGCGGACTTTTTCCCAATGTAAAAAAATGGTCGATTCCAATTTGTGGGTGATCCCCTCCAACATCGATCTGGCTGCTGCCGAGGTTGAACTGTCTGGTGAAGACCGGAAAGAATTCATCCTGAAGGATGCGATGGATTCTGATCCCGACGTTCAGTCACTCGATTACGTGATCTTTGATTGCCCGCCGTCACTCGGCGTTTTGACCATCAACGCACTCACCGCGGCGACAGAAGTGTTTATTCCACTACAACCACATTTTCTGGCGTTGCAGGGATTGTCGAAGTTGTTTGAAACGACGGCATTAGTGAAACGGCGTTTGAATCGAAGATTGTCTGTGTCGGGTGTGGTGCTGTGTCTTTATGAGACGGGAACACGTCTCGCACAAGACATCACAGACGACCTGTTTAATTTTCTGTCTCACAGCGATCCGGTATCTCCGTGGGCCAATGCGAAAATCTTTGACAGCCGCATTCGCCGGAACATCAAACTGGCGGAAGCTCCCAGCTTCGGGAAACCGATCTTCGAATATGAACCGAAGTGTGCTGGAGCCATCGATTACAACAATTTGTCGAGCGAAGTGATCGAACAGGAAGCCGCATTGACTGGAGATTCGTCGAAGATCGGCGAGAGTCCCACAACGACACCTTCGCAGGTGTCTCCTGCTTCCACTCCTGATATGCCGGAACAGTCTGATTTATCGTTTCCCGGTAATGACGCAGACGGCGATCGCGTTTCGGAAGCGGCGTGAGCTCAACCTCACTCGCCAGAAATGATCGTGCCGAGAAAGTTTGACGTGGAGCATCGTTCCCGCGTAGGATGAACCCATCAGCGGGCCGCGCTGATCCTTCATCATATTTCGGTGTCACGCATGTCTGGCTTTCGCAGTTTCCATCTCATTTTGGTGAGTCTCCTTGTTTGTGGAGAGTGTTCGGCCTTTGGTGCTGACGCCGACATTTCTGAGGCCATTCGGAAAGCGCGCAGTTTCCTGCAAGCAAACGAAACAAGTGGCTCGAAGTCCAATGTTCTGGTGGCTTATACCTTGGTGAAAACCGGTACAAAGGCGACCGATCCGTACATTGTGCGTGTTCTGAAAGAATTGGAGAAAAACTTTCAGTCGGGTGTTTATGGAAAAAATCTGAACGATCATTACTACACGGCAGGTGTGACGGCATTATTTTACGATGCTTTGGGTGGAGAACCTTATCAGGAACAACTCCGGTCCATCGCCACTTATATTATCGATGGGCAGCGCCAAAGTGGTGCCTGGTATTATCCGAATCAGGGACAAGGTAATGCTGGTGACACGAGTATCACTCAGTACGCGTTATTGGGGTTATGGGCGGCCGAGCGAGCAGATGTCGAAATACCAACCAAAGTTTGGAACGATGCGGCCAAATGGCTTTCGGCGACTCAATTAGCCAATGGAGGGTTTGTCTACCATCCAAATGGTTCTGAATCGGGGTCCTCGGCAACCCGTCCTAGTTTGGTTGCTGCCGGTGGAAGTAGTTTGGCACTTTGCCTGAGAATGCTCTATCCCAAAGGAATCGATGAACAGCAGATTTCTCAAAGGAGAAAGCAGGCAAATCAATCGGAGTACAAAACCTACGGCGGTATATTAGAAATCGTTGATATCACAGAAGAAGCCGGGGAAGACAAGAGGAAAATGAAGAAGGATCGGACCTCTCCTTCTATCTCATCCAATGAAATATCCACTAGATACAATGCAAGTTTACGTCTTCTCGGGGAAGATGAAGAACTCGGATTGAGACAACAAACGTGGCGTTTGTATTACCTTTATGGCCTCGAACGTTTTGCCGCATTTGCGGCTGTAGAAAAAGTCGGGACTCACGACTGGTATCAGGAAGGGGCAGATTTTTTGATCAATTCACAAGATACAAAAGGATCTTGGAAAGGAAATTCCGATCCACTTGGAAGTACCTGCTTCGCGACGTTATTTCTTTACAAAGCGACTGCAAAATCGATTCGCCCTCCACGTCCCGAAGAACCGACCATCGGCAGCGGACTTTTGGCGGGTGGACGTGGACTACCGAGTGACCTCCGAGGTGTCGAGCAGAAGAACGGGAAGATCATTTCCAAATCGACCGATGTTCCTGTCACCGATTTGCTGGCTCAACTCGAATCGAGTGCATCGGCGGATCTGGTGCCGATTCAGAAAGAGATTATCGAACAGGTTCAAGCCGGGCAACGTGAAGAATTGATTGGCCAAACCGAACGATTACTGAAACTGTTAGAAAGTCCGGATCCCGAAGTTCGTAAAATTGCGGTTTGGTCACTCGCCCGCGGCAATGATCTGAAGCAAGCTCCCACGTTGATACACCTGATTCGCAAGGATCCTCATTTTGATGTCGCTCGGGAAGCGTACACTGGACTATGTGTTCTCAGTAAGAAGTTGGAAGGTGTCGGATTGTCTTTGAATCCGCTGCAATCGGTCGCCAAAGGGAGCAGCCCGGAAATCGAAGCCCGAACATGGCGTGCCGAGGCCGGACAACGCTGGGAAGAGTGGTATCTCTCTGTCCGTCCGTATAACGAGCGGGACGATTTGAAAGATTTGAAGAATAATCTGAACAAGAAATAGAATTCACCAACGCTCAACCGGTCCATTGGGAACGCGAATCATATTGGTCGGTATCCACGACTCCCGTTCTCCCTGTCGCTCTTTGATCTGATCGACGATCTCATGAAACTCGTCCACAGAGTTGAATTGCCGTAACCGATCTTCAAGATCTTCGGGAATGCCGAGCTTTGCTCCGTACCAGCCCGCAAACTTTCGGAACAACACGCAACTGTAGTCGTCGTGCTGTTCGGTCATCAGGGTGAAATGGCGAACCAGGAACTCGATTTTCTCAGCGGGCGTCGGATCCTTCGGCTCTTTGCCGTCAACAATGACTCGTTCGAGATTCCGAAATATCCACGGATCCATCATTGCGCCTCGTCCGATGGCGACGGCATCACAACCGGTGACTTCGCGCATGCGGAGTGCATCGGTGACGGTTAAAATATCACCGTTGCCCACGACGGGAATATTCGACACCGCTTCTTTAACAGCCCGGATGCCTTCGAGATCGACTGATCCATGAAAGCCTTGTGCGCGGGTTCGTCCATGCACAGTCACAGCGACCACACCAATGTCTTCAAAGGCGCGGGCCAATTCAGGAGCCGTGATGGTATCACTATCCCAACCGAGTCTCATTTTGACACTGACTGGTAAGTTGACGGCTTCAATCACTGATTTGACCACTTCACACGCACCCGTCGTGTCACACATCATGCGTGCTCCGCCACCTTGTGAGTTAATCTTGGCCATCGGGCATCCCATGTTGATGTCGATCGCTTCGTAGCCGTGATCTTCGAGCCAGTGAGCCGCGCGGACCAGATGTTCAATGACTCCCGAATAAATTTGCACGGTGAGTGGTTTGTCGGCGGGAGTCGTGGCGACTAGATCCATCGACTTTTTACTCTCGGAGATCAGATGCGTGGCCAACACGAGGTCGGTGGTTGCCAATCCCAAACCTCCCAACTCTCGCATAGCGGTCCGAAATGCGAGATGTGTGTATCCAGCCAACGGTGCCAGAAAGTACCGTGATTGCAGCGTGCGTCCCCCGAGAGAGATCCGTGGATCCTCTTTCGCGATCGGTTCGGGTATGGTGGGTATTGAGTCAGTCATGTCGAAATCTCTGTTCGTATACTTTAAGCAATTCGTTGCTTACTCCATACTGTGATTGACGATTTCCTGACTGACACTCCAGATTCTCAAGATGATCGCTTCGGTATGACAGATTCCTCGTTTCGGCCTGCAATTCTTGGTGGAGAACCGGTTTATCCCGCCGGTCCTCCCGACTGGCCGATCACAGACACAGAGATTGAGCAGGTGTTTGAAGAGTTACTGAAGACCGGGGATTGGGGCCGATATCACGGACCACATTGTGAACGATTGAGAGAGGCGCTCAAAGATTATCACGGTTGCCAGCATGCTCATCTCTGTTCCAGCGGGACGGCGGCTGTGGAACTTGCTTTGCGTGCGGTGGGAGTGACTTCAGGTGACGAAGTGATCATGTCGGCGTATGACTTCAAAGCCAACTTCACAAATATCGTCATGCTCGATGCGGTCCCTGTGTTGGTTGATCTGCGCAGTGATGACTGGCAACTCGATGTTGATCAATTGGATGCAGCGATCTCCGACAAAACCAAAGCCATCATTGTCTCTCATCTGCATGGTGGACTGGTGGATCTGAATCGTGTCCGTGCGATCTGTGAACCACGTGAGATTCCCATCATCGAAGATGTTTGTCAGTTGGAAGGCGCCCGCATTCAGGGAACGATTGCCGGCATGGGAGGCGATATTGGTGTGATCAGTTTCGGGGGCAGCAAACTTCTCTCAGCCGGTCGCGGCGGAGCCATCATTGGGAACAACGATCTGTTTCAGCAACGGATCACTCTGCATACCGAACGAGGCAATGATGTCTCTCCACTTTCGGAAATGCAGGCAGCTGTCTTGCTGCCTCAATTACACAAACTCGATGCTCGAACCCGGACTCGAACGGTCTCGGCAGAGAAACTGTTTGACGCTCTCGCAACGACCGCAGGACTGACGCCGATCCGTTCCTCGTACGCAGATTCGATTCCCGGTTATTACAAAGTAGGCTTTCAATATGAGCCATCTGCGTTCGGAGGATTAAGACGTGATCAATTTTCCAAAGCGATGATTGCCGAAGGGTTTGCCGTTTATCCCGGTTTTCGCAGCCTGCACAAGATTCACAGCAAGAAGAGATATCGTGCGGTGGGAGATTTGCCAGAAGCAGACCGTGCCGATGAAAATATTTTAACATTGCACCACCCGATTTTACTCGACACATCAGATTGGCAAACGCTTTTCGTTCAAGCAGTGGACAAAATCCGTCAGTTTTCCGATGATCTGATCATTGGATGACCAGACACACTTCCACAATTAAAGACGAATCACATGGATTATGCTGCCAAGTTTGAAGAGGGCCTTGGGTATGACGAGTTTCTCCAGAAATATGCGACTCCCGAGCAATTGGAAAAGTGGTCAAATTTCTCGAACATGATCAGCCTCTCTGATTCTCAGAATGAGTTGTTGTCGGGGTTTGTCCGCGAGATGAAAGTGATCGTGCTGGCAGGGACCTGGTGTGGAGACTGTGTCAATCAATGCCCAATCTTTCATCTGTTTGCTCAGGCAACCGACAAGATCCAATTGCGATTTTTTGACCGCGACGACAATCCGGACTTGGCCGAAGAGCTACAAACATGCGGTGGAGCCCGCGTGCCGGCGGTGATGTTTTTGAGTGAAGACAACTATCTGTGTGGACGCGCGGGAGACCGGACGCTTTCCAAATATCGCGTCCTGGTCAGTCAACTTGAGGGTGCCGCATGCTCTTCGGGGATTGCGATTCCCGGCGATCAATTAACACTCGATGTGATCCAGGACTGGCTGGATGACTTCGAACGCATTCAGTGGATGCTCCGAACCTCGGGGCGATTGCGAAAACTCCACAACGACTGATTCTTCTCGACACTCCTTTCTGAAAGGCACAATCAGATGAAGCTGATTCTCGCAATCGGAATGGGGGGTTTTTGTGGAGCCATCTCCCGACATGGCTTTAACTTGGCGTTCAAGCGTTTTGCCGATTTCCCATGGAGCACTTTTGCCGCCAATATGACCGGGTGTTTGTTGATCGGTTTGCTGATGGCGTTGGTCCTCGACCGTAAGATGACTAATGAAGTGTTGTCTGCATTTCTGCTCACTGGCTTATTAGGATCACTGACCACTTTCTCCACATTCAGCTTCCAAACGCTCGAATTGCTTCAGGCGGGACGATTTACGGCTGCAATGGCGAATATTCTGCTGAATGTATTCATCGGCCTGGTCGCCGTCTTTCTGGGAATGAAACTGGTACGTCTGATGAGCAGCCTGGGATAATCTGGCCAATCGACGTAAACTGTCTCTGTCATTCGAGCTGCGTCATCGACTTGTCGAGATTGAATTTGGCGCTCGGCGTGGTAAAATGGCTCGTTTTCCCATTTCGCCGGGAGGCTCTTCCGGCGTGAATCACCCGAGGAAACAGATGTCTGGTTCGACGACTAAAGAAGTCCAATTGTGGGATGGCCAAACAGGGTTCATCAATCCTCAGGACGAAGTGATTCTTGTACTCGATTTTGGGTCTCAAACGGCCCAACTCATTGCACGCCGTGTCCGAGAGCAGAATGTGTTCTGCCAGTTGGTGCGTCACGATTTGCCCGTCGAACGGATCCGAGAATTGAATCCGAAAGGACTGATTCTCTCTGGTGGTCCATCGAGCGTTTATGGCGAGAATGCGCCTCATCCCGATCCTGCAATCTTTGATCTCGACATTCCCATTTTAGGAATCTGTTACGGGATGCAACTTGTTTGTCAGGCGACTGGTTGCGATGTCTCTCCCGGAGACTCTCGCGAGTTTGGACGAACCGAATGTAATGTCAGCCCAGATGCCGACCTTTTCGATTCGATGCCCGAACATATCACAGCGTGGATGAGTCACGGCGATCAAGTCAAAGATGCGTCTGAGACTTTTGAGACATTGGCACAATCAGACTCGTGTCCGCACGCTGCCGTCAAACACAAAACTCGCCCACTGTTTGGTTTGCAGTTTCATCCTGAAGTGACACACACGCAGCAAGGTGGCCAACTACTGGCGAACTTTGTCCGTAAGATTTGTGGTTGCGAGGGAACCTGGAAAATCAGTTCGTTAATCGAACGGGAAGTCGAAATCGTCAAACAGAAAGTTGGCACAGATCGCGTGATTTGTGGTCTTTCGGGTGGTGTCGATTCGGCGGTCGTTGCCGCGTTATTGTTCAAAGCCATCGGCGATCAACTCTCTTGCATCTTCGTCAATAACGGCCTCCTGAGAGCCGGTGAAGCGGAGGAAGTCGAACGAGAGTTCACACAGCATTTCAAGACTGACCTGCATGTCGTCGATGCCCGGGACCGATTTCTCGACGAACTGGCCGGCGTCACCGATCCGCAGGAAAAACGAAAAATCATCGGTCGAGTTTTCATTGAAGTTTTCCAGAAAGAAGCCGAATCGATCAAGGATGCCAAGTACCTCGCACAGGGAACTTTGTATCCCGACGTGATCGAGTCGGGTGCCAATATCGATGGTCCCGCCGCGACGATCAAATCACACCACAATGTCGGTGGCTTACCCGAGAAGCTCGGCTTTCAACTTGTCGAACCTTTGCGAGATTTGTTCAAAGACGAAGTCCGCAGTATGGGTCTCGAACTTGGGTTGCCCGAGTCGATTGTCTGGCGTCATCCGTTCCCCGGACCCGGTTTGGCAGTTCGTTGTCTCGGCGAAATCACCGAAGAACGGCTCGTCACTTTGCGTCAGGCCGACTCAATCGTGATTGAAGAACTCCGCAATGCCGATCTGTATCGGTCGATACAGCAGGCGTTTGCCGTGTTGCTACCGATTCAGTCTGTGGGCGTGATGGGAGACGGCCGCACTTACGAAGATGTCATCGCTGTCCGTGCCGTCAGTACTGATGACTTCATGACGGCTGATTGGTATCCGATGCCGACCGAAGTTTTGCAACGCATCTCGACACGCATTATTAACAGCGTGCGTGGCGTGAATCGAGTGGTCTATGATGTCAGCTCGAAACCGCCCAGCACGATCGAGTGGGAATAACTTTCTGGTCCACCCTGCTTTTCTCGATGGTATTTTGACGACAATAAGATCTTGCTTGAAATGATTTGACAGCACTGCACAGTCTGTGTACTGTCATCTTCGATACGGGTGCCGAGGGAGAAGTCATCTCTCGGAGAATAGGGAAAACGGTGCAAATCCGTTGCGGTCCCGCCGCTGTAACCGGGGACGAACGCTGCCACTGCCACTGTCAAAGGATGACGGGAAGGCGCAGCCAGTAGGTCGATCCGGGAGCCAGAAGACCTGCCTGTGATCAATTATTGGAAGTGTCTACTCGAAGGAAGTGGATCGCAATCAGGCTGCACAGAGCATCGAGTTTTCGGTGTCGTCTGCGCGTTGCTTCACAGTGATCTTTTTTTCCTCGTTTGGCTCTTCCAGACCGAATTTCGCTTTCGGTCAACAATCGCAACGAGGAAATTGCCATGTTGAAGAAGTCTTTATTTTCTGTGCGCCGCTGCGCTTCAACACAACCCCCCAAGTCGTCTTGCACCAAAGGGTTCACTCTCATCGAATTGCTGGTGGTCATCGCAATCATTGCGGTGCTGGTGGCATTGTTGTTACCCGCCGTCCAGCAGGCGCGAGGAGCCGCCCGCAGGGTGAGTTGTAAAAACAATCTTCGCCAAATCGGCTTGGCGTGCCATATATACGCCGATTCCAACGGCGGTTACTGGCCGCCCGCAGGAACTCCCGACAATCTGCAAAGATGGTTTGGCGCACGTGATACAACAAACGATCTCTGGGATGCTCATCGCGGACCACTCTCGCCCTATTTTGAAAGCAACCAGAACGTCAAACGCTGCCCGTCGTTTGGCAACTTCAGTCAGGATATGTCTTCTCCTACGTTGTGCGGCGGAAACGGTGCCTTTGAAGCAGGAGGAGGAGGCTACGGCTACAACGCAAACTATGTCGGAGGCACCGCCTACATCCACGGGTGGGCCAATTATGCGCTTGGACAAATTCAGACATCCCGGATGCGCGACATCGGGTCTCTGGCACGGACTGTGGCCTTCACGGACACGGCATTCCCATGTGGCGATAGTGGTTCGACGGTTGCAATTGAGTACCCGTTCATAGAACCGGTCTATTATGTCAATGGCTCGCATCCTCTCGATAAACCCGGCATCTGGGGACAACCAACTCCCTCAACTCATTTTCGGCATACAGGACGAACGGCCAATGTCATCTGGTGTGATGGACGAGTGACGAACGCCATCATGTCGGGAACAAGCACCTCCCCCAACTTCTATGGAGGCGTTGCCGAAGAACTGAGCATTGGCTGGTTTGGTCCTTTGGATAGCAATATTGTCTTCGATAATCGAGACAAACTGGAATCCAAGATGGGAGGGATGCAATGAAATGGTCCCTCTTGTGCCTGTTTGTTGTTTGTTGTTTGTTGGGTTGTGGCGCTGCTGAAACGGGAGACATCGAAACGGTCGAGAATCAGTACACCGTGATCGATCTTGAGGGGAAGGAACGTCAGATCTCTTCTTCCGAACTCATTGATCCCGACACGGGAAAACCGACGGTGCAAAAAGTTCTCGTGATTGATCGACAAGCGAAGAAAAAAGAATTCGTCGAGGCGACGGAACTGCAAACTCAATCACCGTCGGCACCTCGCTATTTTCCCGTCACGACCAAGGCTTCCTCAACAGAATGATCTTTGACTTTCAACAGGAGTGACCCAATGGAATTGTTCGAGGCGATTTACCGCAGACGCGATGTCCGCGATTTCGGACCGGACGAGATCCCTCGGGAGACACTCCATAAAATTCTTGACGCGGCACATCATGCGGGTTCTGTCGGCATGATGCAGCCTTGGAACTTTACCGTCATTCGTTCTCAGAAAACTCAATCGGCTATTGCCGACATTGTTGCTGAAGAGAACAACAAAGCGGCTGAGAACTACACCGGTGAAGAGCGAGAGAAATATCTGTCTCTTCATCTGGAAGCGATCCGGTCGGCTCCCGTCAACATTGCCGTCACTTGTGACTCCACACGCGGTGGACCACATGTGGCCGGTCGAAATACGATGCCGGAAACGGATCTTTATAGTACCTGTTGTGCGATTCAGAACTTGTGGTTGGCCGCGCGAGCGGAAGGTGTGGGGATGTGTTGGGTCAGTTTGCTTGATCCCGAGCGAGTTAAACAGATTCTCGAGATCCCTCATGAAATCACATTGGTGGGTTATCTTTGTTTGGGGATTCCCGAAACCTTCGACGACCGACCGCATCTCGAACAACAAGGCTGGAAAACACGCACGCCTCTCGAAGAAGTTGTCTTTTACGAATCGTGGAACCGTAAAGCCACAGAGCCAATCCAAACTGTCGGGGAGACCTCATGACAGCACGGACTCTCATGATTCAGGGAACTTGCTCGTCTGCCGGTAAAAGCTTACTGACGGCGGCTTTATGCCGTATTTTCAGACGGCACGGTCTGCGTGTTGCGCCGTTCAAGGCCCAAAACATGTCCAACAACGCGGCGGTTTGTGCAGATGGTGGAGAGATCGGACGTTCGCAGGCTTTTCAGGCTCTCGCTTGTGGCATCGAACCGACCGTGCAGATGAATCCGGTGTTGCTGAAGCCGGAAGCCGACTCGCGATCCCAAGTGATCGTGAATGGTAAGCCCTGGAACAATTTGAACGCCCGTGATTACTTTGAGCGTTCAAAGATGTTGTGGTCAGAAATGACCTCCGCACTCGATTCGCTCCGCGAAGAGTATGACCTGGTCATCATCGAAGGAGCCGGTAGCCCTGCCGAACTCAACCTGCAAGAGTTCGATTTTGTCAACATGCGCGTGGCCCATTATGCGGATGCTCCTGTGTTACTCGTCGGCAACATCGAGCTTGGAGGCATCTTCGCACAACTGCTGGGGACCTTGTCGTTATTGCCCGATAAAGATCGTCAGCAGGTTTGCGGATTGATCGTCAACAAATTTCGAGGGGATCAATCACTGTTTGACGACGGAGTGAAAATTCTGGAAGAGCGTAGCGGTCTTCCGGTGTTCGGTGTCATTCCCTGGGTGACGGATCTGAATCTTCCCGAAGAAGACGCGGCACCCGTTCAGGAGACACGAAACTCGCCTCAAACACCAACCGATCAAATTGACATTGCCGTTATCTACTTCCCTCGCATCTCGAACCTCGACGATGTTGACGCGCTGCGAAGCGAATCAAACACACGTATTCGTTTTGTTCGTTCGGCCCGACATTTGGGAAGCCCCGATGCGATTTTGTTGCCGGGAACAAAAAGTACACTTGACGATTTGGCCTGGTTGCGAGAAACCGGCTTGGCCGACGCGATTATTGATGCTGCCGAACAAGGGATCGAAGTCATCGGCCTGTGCGGCGGCTATCAGATGCTGGGAACTCGAATCGAAAATCCGCATCAATTCGAATCGGACATTCCCGGTGCGGATGGTTTGGGTCTGCTACCCGTCCAGACAACATTCGAACAAACGCCCAAACAGACGAAACAAACAACTGCCACAATTTGTGAAAACTCTCCCGTGCCGGGAACCACCGGGCTGATTGTTTCAGGCTACGAAATCCATCAGGGAACAAGCACTGCCGATGACGGTTGGTTGAACGCATCGGGAGTTGCATGTCATTGTGATTCATCAGGTTACAACAACACAGTCTGGGGCTGTTACCTGCACGGACTGTTTCACAATGACCGGTTCCGGGCTGCATGGATCGAGAAAATCTGTCGGCGAACGGGCAAAGACTCTTCGTCCTCCAAGCCTTATGCAGTACTGATCGAACACGAACTCGACCGACTTGCCGATGAAGTGGAAGCCGCACTCGGAACCGACCGTTTAATGCAATTGATCAATTCTCAGGTAGAAACCGTATCATGAGTCCAACGCAAAAATCAGAATCAGAAATCAACGAAGCACACCGCAAGAAGATGGTGCGGCAGAATGAAGTCTTCGAAAAGAAGATGGCCGAGACGACTGATGAAAAAGGACTCATCATCGTTCACACGGGGGATGGCAAAGGAAAATCAACCGCCGCGTTCGGGATGGCATTGCGGGCACTTGGGCACGATATGAAAGTTGGCATCGTGCAATTCATCAAGGGAGCCATCTCCACAGGTGAAGCGACCATCATTCCAAAACTCAATCTGCCCATCGAAATTCATTCCATGGGAGAGGGCTTCACCTGGAAGACTCAGGACCGCGAACGTGATATCGCCACAGCGGGGAAAGGTTGGGACAAAGCGGTCGAGCTTCTACGTGACCCCTCGTTCGGCATGGTGATTCTGGATGAACTGAACATCGCCTTAAAATACAAATACATCGAAGTCGAAAAAGTGCTCACTGAAATCAAGAGCAAACGACACGATCTACATGTCGTCATTACAGGACGCAATGCTCCCCAAGAGTTACTCGACGTTGCCGACCTGGCATCCGAAATGAAACTCATCAAGCATCCGTTCAAAGAGGGAATCAAACCTCAACCGGGAGTGGAATTTTAGTGTATTGTCGTGGTTTTACGAGGAATTATCACGTCACTCCACGATTGCCCAGCAATCGATTAGTGTTTGATGATCTTGCCAACCTGCATGCCACCCTCTCCTCCTCTGAAGGAGAGGGCCGGGGTGAGGAGGTGTCAACCTAAATTCAATGACCTCCTCATCCGCCCTGTCGGGCACCTTCTCCTCCAAAGGAGGAGAAGGAATTCTAAGAATCGTTACAACAAGTCATTCATCCACGTGAGACACTACACGAAATCAAGGTTAAGAATTCCATTGCCGCGACAGCAACTGATAAGTTTTGAATAATTAACTCGCAAGAATCCAAACTGACCAAGTGATTTTTAAAATTTAACTAACATGTTGACTCCTGACGACATTCAATCACACCTCGATCAACTCACCAAGCCGCCCGGCAGTTTGGCGCGTCTGGAAGATCTCGCTGCACGATTATGTGACATTCAGCAATCACTCACTCCTGTCACGCAGCCGAGACGAATGGTCCTGTTCGCTGGCGATCATGGTGTCGTCGAATCGGGAGTCTCCGCGTGGCCTTCGGATGTGACGGCGTTAATGGTGGCCAATATCCTTGGAGGAGGAGCTGCCTCTTCGGTCTTGGCCAGGCAATCCCACACTGATCTGAAACTCGTCAATGTCGGTGTCTTGGGAGACATTGATCAACCTGCAAACTGTTCCCCAGATATCACTTACGTTGATTCAGCGGTTCGTAGAGGGACTCGTGATTTGTCCCACGAACCCGCCATGAAGGTCGCGGAATTCGATCAAGCCTGGCGGGTCGGTGTCACTGAAGCCGAACGAGCATTTGAAGCCGGCGTCAAGGTGATCTCGTGTGGTGAGATGGGGATCGGAAACACGACTCCCGCCGCCTGTTTGACCACTTTGCTGGCCGATGTTCCGGTTGAATATTCGGTGGGACGCGGTGCGGGGGCCGATGATGCCATGTTGTCCCACAAACGAACCATTGTTGGTGATGCCGTCGAGCGTGTGAAATCTCTTGATGACAAGAAAGCGATTGCTGCCGTGTCAGGATATGAAATCGTTGCGATGGCCGGACTGATGGTTCGCGCTGCACAACAAAAAATGACGATTGTTCTTGACGGCTATGTGACGACAGCCGCAGCATTGATTGCCGAACGATTGCATCCCGGCAGTGCCGGGTATTTTATTGCCGCCCACTTGTCTGCGGAGCCCGGGCATCGACGAGCGTTGGAACATCTCAAGTTGCAACCGTTTCTCGAATGGGACATGCGACTGGGTGAAAGTTCGGGGGCGTTGCTCTTGATGCCGATGCTCGATGCCGCCGCCGCCATTGTTTCAAACATGGCCACGTTTGCCGACTTGGGAATCCCGAAGGAGGCACCGTCATGACAGTGTCCCTCACTTCTGATCAACCGACTTCACCCAATCGTTTTCAAAAGCAATGGTGGGCGTTCGTCACGGCGATTCAATTTTTAACGCGCGTACCCATTTCTTCTCGCGCGGCTGATGCACAATCTCTACGCGATTGCCCACGATATTTTCCTTCGGTGGGAGGAATGATTTCTCTCATCACCGTCGGACTGATTTGGTCGACATCTCTCGTCTGGCCCGTTTGGTTGGCCGTCCTGATTGCCCTGACTCTTGAACTTCGTCTCACGGGTGCCATGCATGAAGACGCGGTGGCTGATTGTTGCGATGCGTTCGGAGGTGGTTGGACGCAAGAACGTGTTTTGGAAATTATGAAAGATAGCCGTCTCGGAACTTACGGCGTGTTAGGACTTGTCTCGGCGGTTGCGATTCGGATCGGTGCCACGATTCAGCTTTTGAACTCAACCGATCATTCTGAACCATTGCGATGGGCCGTGACTCTCGTTGCGTCAGGAGTGATTGGACGTTGGGTGATTCTGGTTGTGATGTGGTTGGTTCCACCGATTGAACAACGGGAATCGCTCTCTCGTGATGTCGGTCAGAGGATGACTCTCAAAGATGTTTTCATCGGCAGCGTCTGGATGGTTCCGGTGTTCGTCTTGTGGACGTATCTACAACCCTGGCAGGCACTTGCGGGAGTTCTGGGTCTTACGATGTTAGTGATCTGGTATCGCGGGCTGGTCCTCAAAAAACTGGGCGGCATCACGGGCGATTGCCTCGGCACTGTTGGATATCTCGGTCAATTGATTGTTCTGTTGGCGTCGATTATGGAGTGGCCATTATGACACAAAACAACCAAAAGGAAATACGGTCCGCACAGCGGACCCTACAGACAAATCACAATTCCGAACTCCTGTTCGTGCGACATACGCAGGTTGCCGAGAAGTATCAGAACGTCTGTTATGGCGCGAGTGATGTTGAACTGAGCGCCGAAGGTGAGCGACATGCCCGGGAGGTGGCAGAGTCGTTGGTAGAGAGGTCGGTCGAACGAATCGTTCATTCCGGTTTGAGCCGTGCCCGAATCCTGGCGACTCACTTGTCAGAACTCACTGGCGTTCCTTTGGAAGAACAGAACGGCTTACGCGAACGGGATTTTGGATCTTGGGAACTCACTTCGTGGGATGACATTTATACCGAGCATGGCGATGACATGATGAAGATGGTTTCCGAACCCGACAAGTATCGACCGGGAGGGAGTGAAACGACGCGCGAATTTGTCGAGCGCGTGGCGACCGCCGCAGTCGAAATATCTTTGAACCAGAAGACAGTCGTGGTTTGTCATGGAGGCGTCATTGCCGCATTGACGGGATTGACACAAAAAATTTCGATTCACGAATGGCTCGATCAAATCCCCGCGTATGGAGAAGTTCGTCCGCTCCCCGCAATCGATCTCGATCACATTGACATCATGTTTCAGGCAGGGAGCATTTAGCATGGGTCAACTCATCATGATACTGGGTGGAGTTCGCAGCGGAAAAAGTTCGTTTGCCGAAGCGCTTGCCAAACAACTGGGTGACGAAGATGTTGTCTATCTGGCAACCGCAGAAAGCTGCGATGAGGAAATGTCCGACCGGATTGCCCGCCATCAGTCGAGCCGTCCCTCCTCCTGGACGACAATCGAATCGCGCCGAGAACTCGCCAGGCTCATTCCCGAGATCGCTTCTGAATCGGAAGTCATTCTGCTCGATTGCCTCACAATCTGGATCAGTAATATTCTTCTCGACGCAGGAGATGCAACGCCGTTTGTTGAGATCGAACGGCAAATGCGTCAAGAGATTTCTGAGTTCATCGACGAAATAAAAAGATCGAATCTCACCTGTTTAGTGGTCGCGGGCGAAGTGGGGATGGGGGTCGTTCCCGAATCGTTGTTGGGACGACAGTTTCGTGATCTGCATGGTTGGGCGAATCAGACGCTTGTGGATGTCGCCACGCAAACCTATTGGCGAGTCGCCGGTCGCACGGTCAATTTGAAATCAATTTCACAATCACTCGATGAGTGTGTCCAGGAGTGCCAGTCATCATGAATGATCAGAATCAATCGAGGAGAAATCATTCCTGTAGGGTCCGCTGTGCGGACCGCTTTCCAATCAACGTGGATATCCACAATGGTCCGCACAGCGGACCCTACAATCTGCTGGGCAAACCAGCGGTGACTTCACTCGTCACTTTGTTGTCGCTACTTGTGATGTCCGTCGTTTCCGGCTGTATCGTCGAGAATGATCTTCCCGAAGTGCAAACTGTGAAGTCGGGTGACGAACATGCAGATGGCTTTCCGCTCACAATCACCGATGCGCAGGACCGCGAAGTGACATTCCAGTCGGCTCCGACGCGCGTGATCTCAGTCGCTCCCAAAAACACCGAGTTGGTTTACGCATTGGGATTGGGAGATCGACTGGTTGGCGTGACCACTTTTTGTAACTATCCCCCCGCCGCAATTGAATTGCCTAAGATCGGAGGAGTAACTTCGCAGACGATCAATCAAGAGCAAATCGTCGCTCTCAGACCGGATCTGATTCTCTGTTCCAATTTGATGCACGAAGATTTGATGTCAACTTGGGAGGAACTTGAAATTCCCGTGCTCGTTATGGGGGCAGAGACTTTGGCTGAGATGTACGAAGAAATGAAGATGTTGGCACAACTGTTGAGTTGTCCCGATGTGGCGACCACAGTCATTTCGTCGTTGCAAGATCGGGTGCAGAGTGTGACGGAAGCCGTTAAAAAGATCCCCGCTGATCAACGTCCCAAACTGTTTTATCAGGTCTGGGATGAACCATTGATGGGAGCAGGACCGAGTTCTTTCATTGGTGAAATCCTCGATTTGACCGGGGGAATCAATATTCTGAATGATGTGAAAGATCCTTATCCGTACGTGTCGCATGAAATTGTTGTCTCGAAAAACCCCGACATCATCTTCGCACCGACGACACACAGTCAGGAAGTGATCCCCGAAAAGATTGCGCAACAGCCGGGGTGGGAAGCCATCGAAGCCTCTCGCAATCAACAAATTTATCTACTCGACGGTGATCAGGTCTCACGACGTGGACCGCGAATGATTGACGCTTTGGAAACAATGGTCGGCCTGATGTATCCTGATCAATTCGGACAACCATCGATCCAGGACACTCCACCGAAAGGTGTGACGGAGTGAATCGTAAACTTCTCATTCTCGGTGGACTCACGGTGCTTCTGCTCGTCATGATCGTGTTCAGTGTGACAGTAGGCTCGGTGACGATCGCATGGTCGCAATTTCCCGAGACGTGGAAAGAGATCTCGTCAGGCAAGCTCTTTTCTGCGGAGGCCACGATTCTCTGGAAGTTGAGACTTCCAAGAATTCTGCTCGCTTGTTTGACGGGTGCCGCACTGGGCGTTGCGGGAGCCGGTTATCAAGGACTGTTTCGCAATCCGTTGGCAGATCCATTTGTGATAGGCTCTGCAAGTGGTGCGGCGTTTGGTGTTGCATTGGTGGTTTCGTTGGGGTTGCAAACGACTTTATTCGGTTTCAGCGTGATGTCTTTGGCGGCGTTTGCCGGTTCGATACTTGCGGTTTTGTGTGTGTTTGTGCTGGCAGGCCGTAACCGTGAAACTCCGATGGTTTCGTTGTTGTTAGCTGGGGTCGCGCTGAGCACTTTTCTGTCAGCATGCGTCTCGTTATTGATGATCGTCAACAGTGAAAAACTGTTTGTCATTTTTGGTTGGTTGATGGGTTCGCTGTCAGGGCGAAGCTGGACCGAGCTGCAAGCGGTCACACCGCTTATCGTGGTGGGGCTTGTTATGATGTGGCTGTTGTCTCGATCTCTGGATGCTCTGGCGTTTGGGGACGAAACAGCCGCAACACTCGGCCTCAGTCGTAAGAAATTCCTGGCGTTGGTTCTTTCTGCCGCCAGTTTATTGACCGCCGCCGCGGTCTCGGCAGCCGGGATTATCGGGTTCGTCGGTTTGATTTGTCCACACATCGCACGACGATTAGTGGGCGCACGACATGCCGTGATGATTCCCGCCAGTGGACTGTTGGGAGCGATGCTGTTATTAATTGCCGATGACTTGGCTCGCACCATCATGGGGAATTCAGAACTCCCCGTCGGAATATTGACGGCCATGTTGGGTGGGCCATTCTTTTTGTTCCTCTTGAAAACCAAAAGAGGAATGGCATGAGTCGGTTGGAAATCAAGAATCTCAGTTGCGGCTATCCTGCGCGAACCGTCCTCAAAAATGTCTCTCTGGTCGCGGAACCGGGTCAAATTCTTGTTCTGTTGGGAGCAAACGGTGCGGGCAAGACGACTTTGTTCCGAACGCTTTCTGGACAACTGCCTCCGCTCTCCGGCTCATTTCAACTGGCCGATGAAGACTTCGGGACGCTTTCTGTACAAGAACGAGTTCGCGAATTGGCCGTCATGCCGCAGTCGGAAAGTCGAGACTGGCCTCTCACGGTGGAAGAGGCGGTCCGTTTGGGTCGGGCTCCGCATCGTGGCTGGTTGTTTCCGCTGAATGCAGAAGATCATCGCATCGTCGCAGAGTCGATCACGCGAACCTGTCTCGAAGAATTACGCGACCGACCCATCACAGAACTCTCGGGGGGAGAATGGCGGCGGGTGATTCTCGCACGCGCTTTAGCTCAGGAAGCAAAAGTGTTGTTACTCGACGAACCGACTGCTGGCCTCGATTTGAAATACCAACACGAAGTTTTACATCTCGTGCAATCACTCACGCACGACCGACAACTGACGACCATTCTTTCTCTCCACGATCTGAATCTGGCGGCGTTGTTTGCCGATGTGATTGCGTTGTTGGGTGATGAGGAACTGATCGCGGTCGGCCCGCCGGAAGAAGTTTTGACGGAAGCGATGATCGAACGAGCGTTCGGCATTCCGGTTTCGATTCTCGAACATCCGGTTTATGGTTCGCCGTTGATCGCGGCGAATCTTGAAAAGAATCATCTAAAAAACGATACATCGTTAGATTGACCAACAGCGGCATTCTTCACAGGTTTTGATTTGTCATTGAATCTCAAAACATTGTCTCAACCGGCTTAATCGTGAGATCTTACTGTTCAATCTGACAGATTTTGGATTCTCGTGTTGAGAGATCACCCGAAGATACGTCATAATAAAGGATCCTTGATCCCACCTGTTTTTTTCCTACCGAGGTTTGTTATGGCGTTCCGGTTTCTCCTGATCGCAATTTGTCTGGTTCTCGTGATGCCGGAAGCTCTCCGCGCCGAGTCTCCCGATAAACTGTTTGAAGAACAAATTCGACCTGTTCTCGCGACCAAATGCATCAAGTGTCATGGCCCCAAAAAGCAAGAGGGTAACCTGCGTCTCGATAGCCAACAGGCGATGCTGAAAGGTGGAGATAGCGGACCGGCCATTGTTCCGGGGAAGCCGGGCGAAAGTCTCATCATCGAAGCGATGCGGTACGAATCTTACGAGATGCCTCCCACGGGGCAACTGCCTGAAAAAGTCGTCACGCCGTTTGTGGATTGGATTGCCGGCAACGCAACTTGGCCCGATCACGGTGAGCCGATTCGAGAAATCAGCGGTTTGATCACTCAAGCAGATCGTGAGTGGTGGGCATTCCAGCCCTTGAAGAAACCAGAAGTTCCTCAACTCAAGACGGATTCGTGGTCTCACAATGAGATTGATGTCTTCGTTCTCCAACGCTTGACCGATAAAGGTCTGACTCCCGCTTCAAGAGCAACACGAACCGAACTTGCTCGTCGACTTTACTTCAATCTCATCGGCTTGCCACCGACCTCAGAAGAACTGGATGTCTACCTACGTGATGAAACTCCTCAAGCCTGGGAAAAATTGATCGACCGACTTCTTGCCGACAAACGGTACGGCGAGCATTGGGGACGCTATTGGTTGGATGTCGTTCGCTATGCGGAATCGGATGGTTGGAACCAGGATGCCTATCGTCCGAACATCTACCACTATCGCGATTACGTCGTGAATTCTTTCAATGAAGACAAGCCTTACCCGGTGTTTGTCAAAGAACAGTTGGCGGGAGATGAAATCCCGAACGCTGACGCCGACGCCATTGTCGCGACCGGTTTCTTGCGACTTGGGATCTATGAATACAATCAGCGGGATGCGAAGTCTCATTGGAACGACATTATCAACGAAATGACCGATGTTGCCGGGGATGTCTTTCTCGGCATGGGGATGGCATGTGCGCGGTGTCACGATCACAAATTCGATCCGTTGTTGCAGAGAGACTATTTCAAGTTGCGCGCGTTCTTCGAACCAATCATCTGGAAGGATGATGTCCCGCAACCTTTCGCCACGGTGGAAGAAGAAGAAGCATACAACGCTCAACAAGCCAAATGGGAAGAGGCGACTGCCAACATTCGTGCCGAGATTGACGCATTACTGAAACCGTATTACGACCGAAAATGGAAAAGTACCGTCGAGAAATTCCCACTCGATATTCAAGCCTGCTTCAATACTCCCCCCGAGGAAAGAACGAGTTGGGATGAGCAGATGACCTATCTGATCAGTCGACAATTTACGGATGAAGGTGGCGGTCCCCTGAAATCGATGAAGAAAGAGGATAAAGAGAAACATGAAGAACTCAAAAAGAAATTGGCCGAGTTTGACAATCTGAAGCCAAAACAGCCGACCAAATTGATGGCGGCGACCGATTTTCACGGTGCCATTTCCCCCACGGTCATCCCCGACGATCCCGAGAAAACATCCATTCAACCTGGTTTTCTCAGTGTGCTCAGCGAGGTTTCCACAACGCTCTCTCCAGAATCCTATGAAGAACGAAAGACCACGGGTCGACGGACTGCCCTCGCCGAATGGATCACCAAACCGGACAACCCACTGACAACGCGTGTCATCGTCAATCGCATCTGGCAACAACATTTTGGAAAAGGAATTGTCCCCACCGCCAGCGATTTCGGGCATCTCGGCTTGCCCCCCACACATCCCGAACTGCTCGACTGGTTGACCGTCACGTTCGTGGAAGATGGCTGGAGCTTCAAGAAACTCCACAAACGAATTCTGATGTCGTCCACCTGGCAGCAGGCGTCCCATCATCCTGATGCCAGTTTGTATCAAGAAAAAGATCCGGGCGAAGATCTGATGTGGCGGTTTCCTGTTCAACGACTTTCGGCAGAACAGATTCGCGATTCAATTCTCGCCGTCAGTGGAGAGCTTCAACAGAAAATTGGTGGCCCCTCAGTCGGCGGGACCAGCCCCCGTCGTTCGCTCTACATCAAGCAGATACGCAACACGCCGGATGAGTTTCTGCATCTGTTCGATGTCGCCAACGGGCTCAAAAGTGTCGCCGAGCGAAATATCACGACCACACCACTGCAATCGTTGATGATGATTAACGGAGACTGGGTCTTGGGGCGTGCGAAGAAATTTGTCGAGCGTCTGAAGAAACAAAAATTGGAATCGTCTGAAGAGACGATTATTTTTGCGACACGTCTCGCATGGGGACGTGAACCGACCAGCGATGAATTGACGAATGCTGTCCAGTTTATCGGAACACCGATCAACGATGATCGGTTGACCGATTTTTGTCATGTGTTACTGAATTCGAGTGAATTCATGTATGTCGAATGACGCAATCGTCGAAGTGAATTTGAGATTCCGTTTTTAATAACAAAGTCAATCTGTGAGAGACAAGCATGTCTTCAACTATCTGCCAACAACATAACCTTCCTCACCATGCAACCGCCTCATCAAGGCGTGAGTTCCTGCAAACTGCGGGAGCCGGTTTCGGTGGATTGGCTTTTTCGGCCCTGCTCAATCAGGAAGCCGCGGCATCCACACAGCCGATCCCTCATTTCCCGGCGACTGCCAAACGAGTGATCTGGTGTTTTATGGAAGGTGGACCGAGCCATCTGGATCTTGTCGATCCCAAACCATTGCTCAATAAATTATCGGGGCAACCATTGCCGTCAAGTTTCGATGAACCGATCACCGCGATGGGTGAAAAAGGAGCGCCTTTATTGGCCGCACCCAGAACATGGAAACGGCACGGAGAAAGTGGCTTGTGGGCATCCGAATGGATCCCGGAAATTGCGACCTGCATGGACGATATTGCCGTCCTTCGTTCCTGTTGGACGAACGGTATCAACCACGCGGGTGGTGTCTGTCAGATGAATACGTGCATCAATGTCGCAGGCCGACCATCACTCGGTTCGTGGGTGAATTATGGTCTCGGTAGCGCCAACGAAAACCTGCCTGCCTTCGTCGTAATGTGCGATAGTGGCGGTCGCCCCGTCAATGGACCTCGTAACTGGGGTTCGGGCTTCATGCCAGCCTCCCATCAGGGAGTGCGCATCAACAGCACCAGTGATGAGCCGATTGCCAATCTCAACTGGCCCAAAGGTTACTCGGCCGACCGACAAATGAGTAAGCTCGATCTTTTGCAAAACTTCAATCAGGTGTATGCAGAACGAAACCCTCAACAATCAGAACTCGACGCGCGTCTGAAAAGTTACGAACTTGCCTTTCGCATGCAATCCAATGCTCCCGAAGCGATTGATATGACCGAGGAAACGGAAGCAACACAAAAGCTTTACGGCATCGATCAGAAAGACACCCAAACCTTCGGAAGAAACTGCCTGCTCGCACGACGATTGGTCGAGCGGGGAGTCCGCTTTGTCCAGCTTTACAGTGGAACCGGTAGCAAGTGGGATTCGCATTCAGGCATCGAAAAGAATCACTCGCGTTTGTGTAAATCGATGGATCGTCCTGTCGCGGGGCTCATCAAAGATCTCAAGCAACGCGGTTTATTAGACGAAACGCTCGTCATTTGGGGTGGTGAATTCGGTCGCACACCGATGAGCGAAAAGGGAGATGGTCGCGATCACAACCCGACCGGCTTTTCGATGATGATGGCAGGCGGCGGGATCAAAGGGGGACAGACAATTGGTGCCACCGATGAACTGGGACTTTATGCGGTCGAAGACAAAATGCACGTCCATGACATCCACGCCTCGATTCTCGGCTTGATGGGTCTCGACAACATGGACCTCACCTACAATCACAAAGGTCGTCCCGAACGTCCGACCATCAACGAAGGTCACTTCAACCGCAAATTGATCGGCGGTTAGAGCAACTTGAATAATTTGCTGCAGTTACGGATCGGTTTTAAGTCTATCCCTTCTTCATGTATGACATCAGGGACGTAAGAAGGCACGAGAAAGTGCTGCGTCGTGAATCGTTTTTCTTGCCCACGAAGATGACGTTAAAATGAAAATCTGAACCAAATGCCTGCTTCCTGAATTCCTGTCTTCCTAATCTTTTTTTTGTATTAGGAAAGCAAAAAGGCAGGAGAAATCTCTCATTCCTACACGCTCACGACGTTTAAAGAATCATTTCTATGTGATGATCAGCGTCAATCAGCGTTCCTGTTATTGGAGCAATACTTTTCATAACAAACCCCAAGTAACCATTCAGTCTTGCCTCTTGCGAAAAGATGATCGTCAGTCGCACAGAGGTCATCGAGACTTACTTGAACTTGGGCGTCGGCTGATAGAGCCGTTTCAGCTCGTCCGATTTCGCAGTCGCTTCGTCATCCGAGATGCTGAAGTTCGGATCGATTTGCCCCACGGCAGGTCCGCGATTGAGTCGCCATAACCGTTCTGGATGCAGTTCATGCATCATTCGTTGACAGCCCGTCAATAACGAAACGACAAACAACGAACCAAACACGACGAACAATGTGCGTACAGATTTCATGGGAAAGCTCCCAACTCATTTTGTAATGGAAATTCAAGGTATCCCGGAACGGGACAGGAAAGGCTTCAGGCAGGAGCGGAATGATAGGTTAACTTCTCTCATTCCCACAAGGGGAGATTTTGAGAGCACTAAGTCTATTCAGAGAAAGAATTTAATTCGCGAGTGGCTGCGGCGTTCTTGTTCGCTGATTCAATTGAGCCGTGCTTTAAGAGTGATCGTTTAAGACAACAGAAACTCACATGGCCCCAGATCGATTTGTATTAGCTGAGGCCACGAACGGATCTCGATGATCGAATTTTTCTTGTGAAAATAAAAGAGATTCCGGGTCGAGCGTTCGCCGCTTCACGCCCCAACCATCTAATGCTAATTTCTAGTTGCCAATTTCTAATTTCCTGACCTCTTCCCCTCACGCAATGATCTCGTTGACCACATGCCCCGAAACATCCGTCAAACGGAAGTCGCGTCCGTTGTGGCGGAAGGTCAGTCGTTCGTGATCGAGACCCAACAGATCCAAAATCGTGGCATGCAAGTCGTTGATGTGGACTTTATCATCGACGGCTTTGTGACCGATTTCATCCGTCACGCCGTACGATGTTCCACCCTTCGTTCCACCACCCGCCATCCAAACGGTAAAACAATGGGGATTGTGATCGCGTCCGGTGCCACCTTTCTGGACAATCGGTAAGCGTCCGAATTCACCACCCCAGACGACGAGCGTGTCTTCGAGAAGTCCTCGTGCGTCGAGATCCTGCAACAGCGCGGCAATCGGTTTGTCGGTCTCTTTGGCAAATCCCGCATGGTTTTTGACGATGTCTTTATGACCGTCCCAACTCCGTTCGTTTTCCATTCCACCGGAATAAATTTGGACGAACCGTGTTCCCCGTTCAAGAAATCGTCGAGCCACGAGACATTGCTTGGCGATGTGATCGCAATCGGGATCTCCGATGCCGTACAAGTCTTGGGTCTCTTTCGTTTCGCGAGAGATGTCGAGAGTTTCGGGAGCTGCTTGCTGCATCCGATAGGCCAGTTCAAAGCTTTCAATGCGGGCGGCCAAATCGGCTTCGCCGGGGTTTTGTTCGGCGTGGAATTGATTGAGCTGTTTCATCAAGTCGAGTTGGCGACGCTGTTGTGATACATCCATCGCGGCAGGCGGTTTGAGATTGTCAATCGGGTCACCGGTAGGTTTCAGCCATGTTCCCTGATAGACGCTCGGCAAGAAGCCAGCTCCCCAGTTTTGCGAATAACCTTTAGGAAGACCGCGCCCTTTGGGGTCTGACATGACGATGAACGCTGGTAAGTCACGGCTTTCGGATCCCAATCCGTAAGTCACCCAGGAACCGACACAGGGATATCCCATTTTCGGCAAGCCACAATTGGCCATAAAGAGTGCAGGGGAGTGATTGTTGGATTCGGTATGACACGAATGGAGAAACGCCATCTTGTCGATGTGTTGCGACATGTGCGGAAAAATCTCCGAGGCCCAGGCACCACTTTCACCATGTTGAGCGAACTTGAACGGCGACTTCATCAAAGGGCCAACCTGTCCCGTGAAGAAACCGGTGTTCTTGTCGAATCCTTCGAGCTCTTTACCGTCCCGCTTTTCGAGTTCGGGTCGGTAGTTCCAGGTATCAACCTGAGAGGGTCCACCATTCATGAATAACCAGATCACTCGTTTGGCTTTCGCACGCGACTCGTGATGCGGCTTTTTCGGAGCAAGCGGGTCTGAGACTGCTCCCGGAGCCGCCCCCAGCAATTGTTCTTGCTGAAGAAGAGAAGCCAGAGCGATGCCTCCAAATCCGGCACCGGCACGTTGAAGAAGTTGTCGTCGATGAAGTGGTTGGTAGACGTTCATGGGAGACCGAAGTTAAAAAGTTAGAAAAGTCCAAAGAGTGAAATAGTCACAAAACGGAATTTGACATTTGACATTCACATCACTCGATGTAAATAAATTCGTTCAAACTGAATAACGCCTGGCAAAAATCTGTGACTGCCAATTCGCGAGGGTTGGGTTGTTTTTCTGCAGTATACGATTGCGTTTGAGCGTCCAGAAACCGAACCGTCGCCGTCAGTTCCCGCTCACTCGGATCACGACTGATTGTTTTCCAGTATCCCGCTTTGACTATCTCTGCGGTCGTTGTGTTGTCACTCAATAGCTGCTTGGCAAAATTCCCCGCGTACTCTCGAACATAAGAACTGTTCATGAAAACGAGCGCTTGCGGAGCGACGGTGGTCGCCGGTCTTCCGCCGACCGAAACTAATGGCTCGGGAGAATCAAAGACTTGCAGGAACGGAATCAGTTTGCTGCGTTTAATCATAAAATAGACGCTGCGGCGTTTGTGACTCATGTCGAGCGTTCCCGGTCCGAACATGGTTTCATCCAGGGTGTTGGAGACCGACAACATACTGTCGCGAATGATTTCCGCTTCCACACGACGCGGTTCGTAACGCCAAAGGAATTGGTTACTCAAATCGGCTTTTGCTTTTTCCGAGTCGTACTCGGATGATTGCGTGTAAGCTGCCGAGGTCATGATCAGTTTGTGGACCGGCTTCAGTCGCCAGTCATTGTCGATCAAGTATTGAGCCAGCCAGTCGAGTAGTTCCGGGTGAGTCGGTTTTTGTCCCTGCACGCCGAAATCGTTTGGCGTGCTGACAATACCTGTTCCAAAATGGTATTGCCATAAGCGATTCACGATCACTCGGGCCAACAGTTGGCCCGGGCCGTTTTCGGTATCGGTGATCCAATTGGCAAGCGATGTGCGACGATAGGAGAGTTTTGATTCTTCGCTGGGTGGTTCGACTTTCCAGTCATCGGTGGTCGCATCACCCCGCATCAACACTTGTAAAAATCCCTGTTCGGCGACGCCCGCTTTCTGTTCGTTGTCACCACGACGCAAGAAAAACGTCTCCTCGAAGAAGTCTGCTCCTTGTGTGTGATGTCGAATCGGTTTCACCCCTTCCGAAACGATCATCATTTTGGTGAGGTTCGGTTGCGGTTTGGCCGCCAGACTCTTCTGGACAGCTGTATTCAACGCGACCCACTCGGCATCGTGACGACGATAATGATCGAGTAATGCGTTTCGCGTTTTTGGATTCAGCTTTTCAACGTCCCCCTTCTCGGCCAACTCGCTGACCGCTCGCAAGATCGACAGGTCGGCCATTTTACCTTCGGCATCCGGTCGAGCCGGTTTGACGGAGTATGACAATCGTGGTCGCCCAATCGCGTGTTTCGTATTCACGTTGAAATCGAGTTCGACAACTAACCTCTCTGCCGTTGAGGGTTTGATGGCGGTCTCCGTCGCAACTTCAAAGGTCGCCCAATGCGATTTGCCAAATTGAGGATCGACGGCCCAACCCGATTTCGGATCATCGTCGAGAGAAGCGGCGATGGAGAGGGAAGATGTGTTCTGCTGGAAGTCGGCCTCCGGTTCGATCAATTTGAGTTCACGCCGATCTTTGCCATCCAGTTTTTCGACGAAGACACGAATTTTGCTCAAGGCAAAGTTGCCGTTGTCGGCACGCCCCGGACCTTTTTTCTTCATTGAGGGATCGGCCAGAGCCTCCAGTTTGATTGCCGAGACGAGTTGCCCCGGAATGAGCGGCTGAGAAGTCAACGTGTAAACATCATCGTTCGGGTTCTTGCCCGTCGCCAATAAAGAGGCATCTGCTTGACGAGCCAGTGTCGCCCCATTTTTTGATTTTCCGTCGAGCTGATCGAACAAAATCCAATCCGCTTCAGTCAGCATCGCTTGATTGGTGAGCTCTTTGGAGGCGAGCCACTTTTCAAAACGGCCCGGCAAGACATTCTTTTCAAAAGCGATCAACGCCGATTCTTTGGGAGCGTGTGTCTTTTCCCACGCCGCCAGCTTGGTGGCCGTCTCTTTCGGTGTCATGTCCACATCGACATTACTGCGAACTGCCGTGGTGAATGTCGAGACGAAACGATAATAATCGGCCTGCGGAATAGGATCGAATTTGTGATCGTGACAGCGGGCACAACCGACAGACAGACCCAACATCGCATTGCCGGTAGTAGCCGCCATGTCGTCGAGAGCGTCGTAGCGGGTCCGCTCCACTTCGTTCGCAGTGATCTGTGTCGGAAATACTCCCGCACCCAGAAAACCGGTCGCCATCAATGCTTGTGGATCGTCGGGAGCAATTTCGTCACCCGCCAGTTGCCAGCGGACAAATTGATCGAAAGGCATATCCTGATTGAATGCCTGGATCACAAAGTCTCGAAAGTGATACGCATACGGTCGGTCGTAATCTTGTTCAAAGCCGTGCGATTCGGCAAAGCGAGCCACATCCAACCAATGCCTGGCCCAACGCTCGCCGTAATGCTGGCTCTCCAGAAGTTTGTCAATCAGCTTGGCATACGCTTGGGGATCTTGATCGTTCTGAAACGATTTCACTTCGGCCGGCGTGGGGGGCATGCCGATCAGATCGTAATAGGCTCGACGTATTAAAGTCCGTTTGTCGGCACGGTTGTTGGGAGCAATTTCTTTCTCATTCAATTTGGCCAGAACGAAGCGGTCGATTTCATTCTGGAGCCAGCTCTCGTTTGCAACTTGAGGTGGCGGAGTCACCTTCAGTTTTTGGAACGACCAGAACTGATCGGCATCGTCGGCGACTTTGCGTTCCTGCCACGGGATGACGGCAATCTTCTCTTCGGTTAACGGTTTGTCGTAGGGTGCTCCCAGTTCAATCCAATTTTTGAGCAGGTCAATCTCGGCCTTCGGCATCTTCTCTTCTTCGTACGGCATGTAGGGTTGTTCTTTGTGAGTCACCAATTTCATCAGGTAACTCTCAGCCGGTTTCTTGAGATCGATACCCGGTCCCGTCGCGCCTCCTTTCAGCAATCCTTCTCGATCGGTCAGATCGAGTTCGCCTTCAATCACATCCACGCCGTGACACGAACCGCAACGGTCCATAAGCAGAGGACGGACTTTCTCTTTGAAGAGCTTTAACCCCTCGGCATATTTTCGTGCGTGATCGGGGTCGAGTGGTTTTTGAGCGGGTTCGTCGGCAAACAGGGATGACGTTAAGCAGCAAGCGGCAAAACATCCCAGCGCATGTATGATCGTCTTCAATCGCATGGCACGTAATCTGAAAAGATGTGTGGAACGAGGCGGGAGCGACCGGCTGACAGGTGAAAACCAAGGGTTCGCACGCCGTCAGAAGACATCAGCGTCGCTGTTCTCATTGTAGCCGACGGAAAATGGGACTGCCAATGGAATTTTATTCAGGTAGAATGAAAACATCTACGAAAAGAACGTCACGCGGACATACGAAATTGATGGAACCGCTGATGTCGCAGAGAAAATGAGCCAGTGAACGGGTTGCTGTAGGCCGACTCTCCGAGTCAGCATGAGCGATGCGGAATGGTTCTGATGGGTCACGACCGAGGAAAGAAATAACATCACGCAGCGGCGCGGAGGCGCAGCGAAACAAATTGATCGCCGACTTATTGTTGCTAAATACGAGAAAAGAACACTCATCTGCACTCATAAACGCTAATGGGCTGATGCTGATCAGTGATGATGAGCGGAAATTAACGTTTCTTTTTGATAGCCACGAAAAACACGAAGAGTCACGAAAAGGGAATGAGCAAGTATCGGGGGGACAACATGAGCGATGAAACTAATCACGACACGAATGTAGTCAGCAAGCCACGCAGTCTTGCCAGGATCAGATTTCAAGAGTTTGTGATTCTCGTCATACTGTTGGCTCTGATTTATATTTTGATTACCCCAATACGTCCTTCACGTAATCGATCACGAGGCCCGCAAACCATCAATAATCTCAAGAACGTAGCATTGGCACAGCAAAACTTTGCGTCCCAAACGGAGGGGTTTTTCGCGCCACCGACTACTCTTCTGCTCGATGGAACGCCCGGGCACTCCTGGGCGACTCAATTACTTCCGCTGATAGATCATGCCTCGGTTTACGACCGTATTGATCAATCCGTTCCGTGGGACCATGAGAACAATCGGGAAGAGATGTCTTATGTTTTCAGCCCGTTTCTGGTCGTAGAGTTTGATCAAGAAAGAAACTCGGACGGCTTCGGTCTCAATCACTTCACACTCAATCAGCGATTGTTTCCGGACAACAAATCGCTGACCGAAGATTATATCTCGCAGGTCGATGGTCTGAGTAACACAATATTGATGGGCGAGATTCAAGAAGGCCTGATGCCTTGGGGAGCACCCGGCAATGCCCGTGACCCGGCGCTTGGTCTCAAACCGGGATCAAAGACAATGGGGGTCTCAGTGCATGACGGCGTGACCATTATCGGTTTTGCCGATGGTCGAGTCATGGCCGTGAGCAACGATATCGATCCTACTGTGTTGAAAGCTCTCTCCACACCGGACGGTGGAGAAACGATTCCCGAAGGATCATGGTAAGTATGGGAGAACGACATGGACGACGGACAATCGATAGACCAAGACAACACACAAACTCCGACTAAACTGGGCACCAAGCAAAGGGTCGTTGGGTGTGCGGTGATCGGGGTGATTCTGATTATGGGTTTTCTCTTGATTCTTCCCGTGAATCGAAATGCGAGAGAGGCTGCTCGCAGAGTGCAATCGATAAACAATCTCAAGAATTTGGCTCTTGCTCAAAAAAACTACTGCTCTCAGAACGATGGTCACTTCGCTGCACCAACATTGTTGAACGATAAGGGCGAACCGGTTCATGGGTGGGTGACTCAAATGCTGCCATTCTTAGATAACTCGGCTATCTACGCCA
>Ga0181597_10000337_pt1 | contig 51599 bp, 65 predicted proteins | sample 041ome_5_FD_148647 | JGI IMG/M metagenome (GOLD analysis project Ga0181597, IMG submission 148647) | Coastal salt marsh microbial communities from the Groves Creek Marsh, Skidaway Island, Georgia - 041403US metaG (spades assembly) | ecosystem: Environmental > Aquatic > Marine > Intertidal zone... | reverse complement strand
GAAGAGGATGACTGGGACGAAGAGGAGGATGTGGAGGACATGGGGGGTGACTGGGACGAAGAGGAGGATGTGGAGGATGACAATGAGTTTGATGAGGAGGATGTGGAGGACATGGGGGGTGACTGGGACGAAGAGGAGGATGTGGAGGATGACAATGAGTTTGATGAGGATGTGGAGGGTGACTGGGACGAAGAGGATGACTGGGACGAAGAGGAGGATGACAATGAGTTTGATGAGGATGTGGAGGATGACAATGAGTTTGATGAGGATGTGGAGGATGACTGGGACGAAGAGGATCAGGTGGACCGGGACCTGGATGTCATATCGGAGGGTGAGTTTGACTCCGACTCCGACGACTCCGACGACGAAGAGGAGTCGGGTGATTGGGGCGAGTGGGAGGAAGCCGACGAAGAGGAGTCGGGTGATTGGGGCGAGTGGGAGGAAGCCGACGAAGAGGGCGAAGAAGACGATGGGTTCGACTTTGATTGGTAACACAACACCACAAGACACAGTAAAAGCACAAACAGTTCACGAATTGTCATCATCAGAGCAAGTCGTGAAGCGTGAGACATTCCTGGGCATTCACCAGGGTCTTGTTGTATGTCAACAGATCGTTGGCTGTATCCTTATCCGTTCGGAAACACACAAATACCCACACACCATCCACAAAACGACACTCGGCGATGGTGCGAGTCGGGTGTGTCAGTGGCTCGGACAACATCGCGACTTTCACATGGTCCTTCGTGGCCGGGTTGTAAATGCACAAATCCCTTCCGTGCTCCACAAGAAAGTCTACCGTATGCTTATCGTTATGCTTGAGCTTAAATAAACGTCTATGTCGGCCAACACGGACAGGATCAGCCTCGGGTGTGAGAATGACTCCATCGGAAACCATCGGCTGGTCCTTCGTTGCTTCCATATACTCGCTCACAGATGGATAGAACGGTTTCCATCCCAAACATACCTCGCCAGGAGTGTGACGGTAATGTGTCCAGGCAAGTTTGGCACATCGCAAACGGACCGACAACGGTTCCCTCCATACGGGAATGCCTGAGACGAGGATCGCGTCAAATCCGAGCCATGTCCACTGGTCGTCGATCTTCACCAGCTCACCATCGACAACCAATCCCTGACGCCATACTCTGGGGCAAATATCGATCTTCTGGACGTGTACCTCCCAGTTCCGAGTGACCAGTAAACAGAGTTTCAGGGACACAGATCGATCCTGTATGGTCACTGTATGGCCCATACACACGAACAGACAACGTATCCCGTCTGTCTTATCGCATACCCAGTAGTTCTGTGATTTGAAAGATCGCACATTCGAACGTTCAATACTGCATGGGTTGGGACCAGGGAACTTCGCTCCTTGTACCAGATCGAAGACCAGTTGACGTATTTGATCAATTACAAGCGATCGTGTGGGCTCAACCATCGCGAACGTGTCGAACCCAGATACACATCGCGGCTCCACAGGAATCGGCGATTCATCCTGGGAGACGTGTCGTTGATCGATGTGCTCAGTATCAGGCGTCGTATCACACTGCTGGACCACGACAGACATGCGAAGAAACGGGTAATCGTTCCTTTATACATGCTTGGTGCACGTCGTCGGAGTCGCGAGAAGAAGATCGCTACCATCGATCGTTCCAGCCCCGAAACGGTTCGTGTCGATCGTGGCTCGGACATATGTGTCATTACAGCCATATAAAGAAGAGAGGGCACAGGTCCGGTCAAAATGGATCAAGTACGAACGACCATAGCAGCAGGAACATGGGCGAATCAGAGCATTCATCCCGTGGTTCCTGAGCTACTGAGCAGGCCACAGTATGAACAGAGAACTGAAGCATGGTACAACGTAAGAAAAGGTCTGATGACAGCGAGCGACGTGGCAGGTGCACTCGGGATCCCGGCGTTCGCAAGTCAACGCAACCCACGTGAAGCCCTCCTCAAACAAAAGGTATCGGGCACGTTTACGGGCAACCACATGACACGGTGGGGACAGGCGAACGAAGACCAAGTTCGAGAACGAGCAATGCAGGTCCTTGGAGAAGTGGCTTGGGAAGTCGGGCTGGTCATCCACGAGGACTTGCCCTGGCTCGGTGCGTCTCCGGATGGCGTCACGTCTACAGGGAAACTGATAGAGATCAAGTGTCCGTATAAACGTGTGCCGATTCCGTACGATGTGCCACACCACTACTGGCCACAGATACAGGTCCAGATGGAGTGTACCGGACTCGACGCATGCTATTTCGTCCAGTGGCAACCTGCGTCTCTCAACGGCGTCGAGGAGCTGTTCACGATCACCACTGTGGAACGTGACAGACAATGGTTCAAGTCTGTTGTCGACGAGCTGAAAGACTTTCACACGGATCTGATGGCACGACGAGCGGTGTATGTTCCGCCACCAGACCCTGTGTGGCTTGGCAAGCCAATCTATGACACAGACACAGACCTCCAGGAAGCATCTCGTGTCGGTTGGGTGGGCATTGACGATGTGTGAGGTGACAAGGACGACTTTACATGCTTTTCAAACTGTCTTGCAAAGTCTTCCACCCAGCAAGCGTGCAGGGCAACGAGTCAGAGTCGACACCCCACTGCGTTTTGAGCGCCACTGTCACCATTCTCACGGACAATGTCTCGTCCAACTCGCTCGTTTCGATGAGTTCGATGAATGGAGAAAGAACTCTACATACATGCTCGGGGTCAAGGCTCTTTTCTCTCACAATTTCGAGAAAACGTTGAACTTTTGAACTCTCGTCTGTCGTCGACTGGACTTTCATTGTCGTTTGAGTGACGTCGGGACTGTTGAGTGACAGCGTTTGAGTGACACACGTCGGACAAGGCTCGGAGAAGGCTCGGAGAAGGCTCGGAGAAGGCTCAGAAAGTGAAACTGAGAAATTTCTTTGAAGAAACTTCGAAGTTTCTCGAATTCGAGAAAAATTGAAAATTTTCCCTCTTGTCGCCAGGCTTTGCGAAGATACACACATACTCATTGCCAATCAACCCTCCGAAGAGATACAAGAAGAAGATAAGATGGTAGGCTCGTCTGTTGTGTACCATGTGGACATTAAGGCAGCGAAGAAAGAGGCTGAGAATACCCTGAACACCTTGCACCTCCCGTATGACAGTCTGGAAATCCGTGTCGATGATACGTACGAGGGGTATGGGTCTCCTTACAACATTGTGTACTCGTACGAGAACGTCAACCTCGAGTGGCCCTCGGAGGTCTTTGTCGAACAAGCCATTGAGGCGACGGCTCATTATTTTGAACAGAACCTTCCCATGATCCAGAAACGGCTTGGCAGATACAGTGAGTGTCTTTCCGAGTGGGTGCAGGTGATGTTCTATATGATCACGAATGATATGCACCACAAGCATCGAAGCCTTTTCCAGGACTACGTTTGGGGAGAGAACTTCGTACCGTTTATGGAAAAGGGCGTGGGAATCGACGTCGGAGAAGTCGTCGAACACTATTACAATTGGCAACACTGTGATGATGCCCAGAAGAATCTGGAGATGTTGAAGAACGCCAAGAAAAGCGGAAAGACGCCCATGGAATACATCAACAATCTGACGATCAGCATGGGGTTGAAAGAACATCCGATCCTACAGGCTGTTCCATCGAAGGACATGCAAACGAGGGACATGCAGAAGCAGCAGCAGTGCCCGAGGACTGCCTGGTGCTTGAAACCCGCCCGGCACAGGGGGAACTGCGGGAAACGCCCGGCGGGATGGAAGGCTCCTGACACAGGAGTCAAGAGGAAGGCTCCTGACACAGGAGTCAAGAGGAAGGCAGCTGTCCAGGAGGTTGAGGATGAGGACACGCAGGACACGCAGGACACGCAGGACACGCAGGACACGCAGGACACGGAGGACACGGAGGACACGGAGGACATGGAGGACACGGAGGACACGGAGGACATGGAGGACACGGAGGACACAGAGGGTATCGAGGATGTGCAGGACAAGGTACAAGACAAGGTACAGGACAAGGTACAGGACAAGGTACAGGACAAGGTACAGGACAAGGCAGACTCCGACGACGGGATCCAAGCGACGCCTGTCACAGCCGAACGTCAGGGAATCTTTGCGAGCAAGTCCTATGTATGGAATGCCAGGATCGTGTTGACCACCGGTGATGATGCTGCTCTGATGGAAGAACTTGTCCACGCAGTCAACCATGTGATGGAGAAGGTAAAACGGGTAGAGGGGAAGAAATACCTCGCCATGGCTCTCAAGGCCAGGGACGAGTCCGGCAATTCTCAAGAGGTGACCCCTGAGCAGGTGACAATTTACAAGAAGCAGAGGAAGGTGTACGAGGAGTTCAAAAACACACCCATCCTCTAGATGGCCAAAGTAGCGTTTTTTCCATACTAATTATTTACGCCCCCCACATATTGTAATGACAAGTCCCGAACGCGCCATCATCGAAGTGACCATCCCATTGGATTACTTTGATGTAGACGATATGAATGACCTGGAGTGTTCAATATGTATGCACCCGTTCTGTAAAAACGATTGTCCCAGACACATGATCCAGCTGTCCTGCTGCCGACAGTACACATGCGCCGAGTGCCTGACGAAGAGCACGCGCCGGTGTAAATGCCAACAATCTTGTAAACAAATCATTGTCACCTGTCCATTCTGTCGCGATATGTGTCCAGTCAACTCCATCGCACTGTTCTGTGCACGTTCCAGCCTTTGCGCCACGTGCTTCGACCACACGTCCTCGTCCAGCGATGACGAGAGTACGAGACGATGACACTGATACAGACTGATACAGACTAATACACATCGTGCACGCCGTCAACACCCAGTGCAAACGTATACATAAACAGGAAGAAGATGATCATGACAACAGACGGAAGCTTATGATCCGTGTGAAAAATGACTACTTCACTGACCAACAGACCCAGCAACACAGCTTTCTGCAGACGGTACCTCTTTTCCTCGATCACACCCATCAACGCATACATCAAACCAGATGTCATCGCACCATACCCCAATGCCTTAATTACGTGATGACCCTGGAACCATGAGTCGGGGAGGTACCGTTCGTACATCATGGGTGTCAGCGCCGCGAGCAATGGAACCAACAGTTTGATGTGGTGATAGGGAGATGCACCGCTCGACAAAAGACCTTTCTGTCCTGCCATATAGTCCATGGTAGAAATTAGTTATGGAATGCCTGCAACTGTTTCTCGTACGATGCCAGTGCCTTATCAAACGTGGGAACAGGCCAGAACGTTTCATTCTTGATGTCTTTGATGGCACGTTTGGCGTCCCTCGCTGACATGTGGTGCTTGAACATCAAATAGGCAGCGACCACCGACGCAGATCGTTGCATTCCGGCTCGACAGTGGACAAGCACCGACTTTCCCCTCGACAAGACGGCATCAATGGCCCGTACAACGACAGGGAAATGACTCAGGATGATGCCGTTATTACTGGGATCGTCGTCTATCGGGACACGGTACTCCTCCACCCCTGGAGTACTTTTAAACGGAATGGTATTCGAACAATTGACAATCATGCCGATATTGTGCTGACGGAAGAACGATCTGTCCTGACTGTCACCCTCGGAGCCGATCCACAACCCAGGAATGATCTGTTTGGCGGGGTAATACTTGGGCATCGGTTAATATACGGCAGATATAATTAAACATTTAAACCGAAAGCTTGCGCAAATCCTGCTTCTTGGTCCAGATGTGTCCATCCACGGTACTCATGAACTCCTTGATGGCGTCCTTGGACTCGTATACAAGACGACATGGGCTGTTCTTCTTGACACGGCCTTGCATGACGCGCTGAAGGGCAGGAATGGCGAACCTCTCGTGCTTCGGGAACACGACCTTCACCGCACCACGCTTCTTCTTCGTGTTCTCGGTCGCAGGAACATCTTGCGTAATCATGCCACGTACATCAAAGTACCCACCGGCCCAATCCAAGTCGATATCAAGGTCCGTGTTCAGAGCCACGTTCTTGATATCCATCTCCGTCGCCTCATTGGTCATATACTCCAAAGTCGTCTTGGCCAGATCACGTTTCATCACACAATGCTCGGCAGCAAACCTGAGCAACGACATCATGTTGTCTCCCGTGAACAAAATGGTGCACTGATCAGGCTTCGACGGACGCTTGATGATGGTGATACGTGTCGGTCGGAACTTGATGGAAATCTGCTCGGCAATACGAGGATCCTGGGAAACCAAAGTGGCACGTGCCGTGTTGTTCTTGGTCGTCGTGATGGACAATTGCGCATCGATCAACCCGGCAAAATACTTGGCAGGAGGGACACTTTGGCACGGAGGAACGGGACACTGGCTCGTGCAGTCCGAGTCAGGACACGTGGAAGTATCGACGATCTGTGAGTTGGAGCTCTGCATGGCGGTTCCGGAGGGCTTGGAGGTCTTAGTGGTCTTGGTGGTCGTCTGCGGGGTCTGAGAGGGCTGCATGACTGATATCCTTGGGTATCGATTTGGCTCCTTTATGCCCAGGTATTTCTCCTCTTGCAGCTAGCTCCCTGGCTACAGTACCAGCGATTCGCTCCAAAGATTTCAAAGGCCATATGGATCAGGGCACCCACAATGAAACCTGTATATGCTGCACGCTGAGGTCCGTTTATGGGAACCAGGACATCCGAAACGCTCAATGCGATGGCCATGACAGCACCTACAATTAATGCCTCCACAAACACCATGGACATGTAGACAAACATAGAAGAAGGTATATTTTTATGTAATGTATTCATTCTCGAAATAATTGTCACAGGTGGAAGAGCGTATCGAAGTCGTTCAAATCCCAACTGTCCTCCGACTCGTTCAAAAAACAGTCCAACTCGTTCAAACAGTCCAACTCGTTCAAAAAACAGTCCAACTCGTTCAAACAGTCCAACTCGTCTACCAAACAGACGTGATGCTCAATCATCCCGACATCTGGAGTGTCCAGGACATCACTTCCGTTACGTTTCGGGCACTTCCTAGTGTACGAGCTGTACAATGCACAATCCTGAAAAAAAGTATGACACACGTCAACATTGCCCATAGCATGTTGTCCCCTCGTGATCAAACAACCGACCTGAGACGGATCCAAAAGATACACACGTCCACTCGAGCACTCTGACGGCAAAGGACGCAGGAACGCCTCACATTCATCCAACGTCCTCAGACCCAGTTTCAGAATATTCCAGACCAACTCGATCAAGAAATGGTCCGGAACATGTTTTCCCAATTTGCTGTTCCATGTAAGAACGTTCTGACAATCCTGACAATCCTGACAATCCTGACAATCCTGACAATCACCATAGACCCCGACGCGAACGTTGGAGATAATGCGAACATGACCGTCGGGGTAACGGACCATATTCGTCGCGAATTCACACGGACATACATCCATAAACGTCACACCACGGCCCTGCTTGGTGTATTCACCAAGCACATGGTCGACAGTCGAAGCTGAGAAAAGAGCTCGAAAATTTTGTGAAGGGGCGTTGAGCAACATGGGCCCCATCAACCGACCCTCGTACTTCAATCCGAGAATACAGATGCCCTCGACGTCAATGCAGCGGGTACATTCGTGCAGAAGGCGGCTGACCACGAAGGTCGCTGAAACTGGTTCGTTCTTTTCGCAATCGTGCGCGATCATAGCTTGAATGCTGTGCAAACAGACAGATGTAGACATGTTAAGCTTGATAGTAGAGTTGGGATTCAATCTGCTTCAAAAATGACTATATATGCATACATATGATCCCTATTAGGGCATACTATCCCTAGGGCATCTTGCGAATTGTACTGGAAAGAGTCTGACTGAATCTGACTGGCAACACATGTCAGGTACAAGACACATTCAGTTCCAGTGGTACCTGGAACCCCCCTGTGATCGCCTGTAAGAGTGCGGCCTTTCGATCTCTGTCCAAGTCAGTCCAGTGGTCGGGTACGTAAGTGTCGTCCTCGGTTTCATGGCCTCGAACAGCGAGCTGGTCTTCATCGTCCCGTTTGTCTGGTCAGTCGGACGCACAGGACGCACAGGACGCACAGGACGCACAGGACGTGAAGGCACCAGAGATGTCTGCATGCTCACTCGAGGCTTCATCGCGTTGAACAGCTGTGCAGTCGTCATGCCAGAACGACCCAAAGATCTGTCAAACATACTCTGGGGGTGGGAAGTACTCTGAGGGCGAATGGAAGATGGTCGGATAGATGGGGCTGATGGTCGGATAGATGGGGCTGATGGTCGGATAGATGGGGCTGATGGTCGGATAGATGGGGCTGATGGTCGGACAGAAACGCTTCCCTTGTCCTTCGGTACCACCAGTTCCCCGTCCATACCAAGGCGTACGGGACACCGAGCATGACATCGAACAGGTGTGAACTGGATGTTCTCCAGAATGCCTCCCTTCGCACTTGACGAGTCACATTCGACGCTCTGGGCCTGGACACAGCCCATGAACATCTCCAATGGCTTTCCGCGGCGTTCGGCATCTCTGTATACGTGCATGTTCACACCGCCTGAATTCAACTGTGCCAGGACCTGTTTCTGACGTTCTATCTTCTTCTGCTTTGCCTCAGTCATGTTTCCTGTGTTCTGGTGCTTGGGAGGGGTGGCAAAGTACCGGTAGACGGCCACCTTGTTCGCGGATCCTCTGTGGCCACAATACCGCAAAGCTCGCCCGATCGCCTGTTCGTCGTCTTCCATGGTCGGTAACGGACTCATGATGTGCACGGCCTGTAAATAGTGCATGTCCAGGCCCTCGTACCGTGTCCCGATGAATACCTTGATCAGATCACCACGCTGGTTGGCCGCAGACTTAAACGTATCCAACACCGACTTCAATTGCTGTGGTGTCGTGGATATCTCGTCCCCCCCAACCGTGATTTTACCAGCATGGTATGGGAAAAACCGTTTTGCTGGTGTCGTGAGTTTGGTATTGGGGTCCGCATACACGTATCCCTGTTTCGTGAGTGCAGCAATGCAAGCTTTGAGTGTCATCGGAGTCGATACGTACATATATTGACATCCCGAGATGCTATTGATGTTCTTGAACGCAGCATCCATCTTCGTGCTCAACACGTAGGTACTCCGACCTACTTGGACCTGTGTTCTTTTCGCCAACGCGTCGTCATTGTAAAACGATTTTACCTGAGTCATGGTCATGATACAGGAACGCTGCAAATCACGTTGAAAGAACAGTTTACTCTTCTGTGGATCGGTATTCAGCTCCTTGACCTGATTCCCAGTGTGCAACTGGTTAATATACGCATGGTAATACCCATCATCCATCGGGACGTACAGATTAACTGGTTTTCCACCAACAATTGACCCGTATTTGGAACGGTCACCGCGCACATCAGCGTACGAAACAAGACCTCGAATCAGACTCGGATTGGAGACGAATCCTTGTGGAGTAATATACGGCATACCGAATGGACGAACCAAACTGATCAAATTCATGACCTGGGACGCCGTCGACCCAGGAGTTGCCGTCAACAGGAAAGAGTACGAGTGACGCATATACGCTTCCTTCGGTAAGATGGATGCCAGTCTCGCCAATGCTTCCGTCTCACGTCCTTTCTGGTTCTTGGGCTTGAAGATGTTCTGTGCCTCGTCAACGATCAGTACGGAACCTGACTCCTCTTTCATCTGTTCCACAAACCCACCAGCGCCACCAAACCGCCAGAACGAGAGGATCTTGAACCGTTTCTCAATCACAGATGCACCCTGTGTGGTACACCATACTTTCATCGGAGACGGCTTGTTCTCAGCAGTCGTCCTCTTATACTCCGCATTGGTCCAGGGTAACGGCGGAAGGTCCATCCCTTTGAACACGACCTGTTTGGCAGCTTGTGGGAAAAACACCAGACAATTCTTTGCATACTCCGATGATGGATTGTTACTGATATTATCGTTCGTCGTCACGAAGAAGATCTTCTTCGTTGTATTCCAAAACGCTAACGCAATTCCCATGGCAGTCACCGTTTTTCCGCTCCCGGCATTGTGGTACACCAACAACCCACGTCGTTTCATCGGGGTCAGGGGTCCAGACGTCGCCATCATCTGCGCAGCCCGAATCACCAGCTCCTGGTGGGCACCCAACGCATCTGTCCCACACCCCACAGGATTGGCGAGTATGGGCGCGAGCACAGGCCCGATGATTCCTTTCCAACACGGATCAGTGAACGCATTATCCACACCAGCACACCGAGATGTGGCAACCACATTTGATCGTTGTCCTGTCGCCTTGTGCACGGTTGCATATTCCTGTGCCAACCGGTGGTGATAATTCGTGCGGCCACTGTTGCTGCCGCCACCATGACTTCGAACGTTGCTGCCACCATTATGACTCCGAACGTTGCTCTGATGATTCATCACACGGTGCTGCTGTGCGAGTGCTATGGAATTCAAGATCGTTGAATTTCCTCTATGCCGTTTTTTCAGTTCTTCCACATGGGCCTTGTAGGCATTCTCAGAGCCCTGAAATGCATACAGTCCAAGTACATCCGGGTGCATTTGAATTTCACTATTGGAGCCACTGTAATTCGACCCATCGTAATTCGACCCACTGTTGCCATTATTGTACCCGTTGCTGTTATTGTACCCGTTGCTGTTATTGTACCCGTTGCTGTTATTGTACCCGTTGCCAGATACTGTTCCACCACTGTAATAACTGGACTCGCTCTGGCCATTATTCATGTCCATGCCAGAGACACTTCTTTTACTCATACGTACTATACTGTAGATATTTTCTCCCGAGAGCTATATGGTCTTGGGACAAATCATTAAGGATATCAAGAGCTTTGTGTCCGGAAAAGATCTCGTCGTCTTTGCAATCGCCTTGGCCTTGTCCGCACAGTTTCAAATGACCGTGAAAACTGCCATCGACTCTCTCATCATGCCCTTCATCAGTAAACTTACGGGTGCGACCAATCTGTCAGCCCGAACTGTCCAGATCTCGCCGCCAACGTCCACGGCAGGCCCCATCACCATCAACTGGGGCAAGGCGGTCGAGTCCTTCATCATGTTCTGCATCACCCTCGTCGTTATGGTGGAAATAGCCAAGTATTTGACGGTCTACTTTGTCGAATCAACCACAGTTAAATTTTAGTAACGCAATGTGGCTCTACACAATGTGGCTCTACACAATGTGGCTCTATACAATGTAGTCCTCGTCGTCCAACTCAACGGGGACACATTGATCCAGGCCCATGTGTTGAATCGTAGGACGTTTCCGTTTGAAGAAAAACATGTGCCCCGACTCGCAACTGGACGATATTTTTGGACTCCCAGACACTCCGGCATTCGTCAGGTCGTTATCGGACTCGTCTTCCAGCAGTGATGTTTCCATATCGAATGCAGGCTCGTCGTCTGTCTCGTCATGGAACTCTTCTGGGAACTCCTCAAACATGTCACATCCCTCACACGGTTCCGGTGACGCCGATGGAGACTCGTCATATGGACCACTAGGAATACCCTCTGATGCATGGGGACGAGGAGGGCGTGGTATGGGGCATAGTGGCTGCAATGTGTGTGCCGTAATCGATGGTGGAGGCATACACAAAATCACAAAATAATAATAATAATTAGAACGTCTGGACGTTTTCACCAAACACAGAATCTTTATACATGTACAATGGTTGATTTTTGGGGTCCTTGAACCACGCATCCATTGACCGCGGGAGATACTTCACCTTGGGTTTACACACCGTCTGCTGGACAAAGCCATCGACAGCAATGAGAGTCATGCCCACCATGATCAGGACGATCGACAGCATTATAAAGAAAAGCAGAGAATGATTCTGAGCAGAGGACTTGTATGAAATGGACTCGATGGACACGATGCTAGCCACACCCCAGACAGGTGCGTTGATGTCCCATCAACCCTGTAGCACCAGAAATCTTTCGTCTTTGAAACCGTTTCTGACACGAGCGCTCGCTTGTGTTTTTTTCCAGACAACCCAGACACAGAGCTGTACGTGGTCACCTGGAGCGCACAGGATGTGTCCCAGAACAAGAACAAGAACGACAACGCCAGTCCAGCCGATCCAAACGAGGCGTCAAAAGATGATGATGCCGTATGCGAGATCCATGCATTCGGTAAAACGGCAACAGGACAAAGTGTTGTGGTCCGTATCAAGTACTGTCCATATTTCTATGTCAACATGTCTGGTGTTTCCATACATGAACAAGAACTGTTCATCGTCGAACAACAGTACAAAGTGAAATCGGGAAAGGCCAACCAACACAGTCGTCCCGTCAACAAATACGATGCATGGGGGTACAACCAACACCCAGAACACTTTGTCCAACTCGCCTACGATTCCATGGCCTCCATGCGCGCAGCCAAACGACGACTCGCTGCCGCACGAATGCACATTTATGAGGGCAATGTCGACCCCATCATCCGTCTCTGTCATATCAGGGACATTGCACCAACAGGATGGATACGTGTTGACAAGTACACACATGCCGTCTCACGTATGTATACCCGCTGTGATCTCGAGCTCATCACCAGCTTCGAACACATCGGACCAACACCCACGACGACAATCCCACCCCTCGTCCTGTGCAGCTGGGATATCGAAGTGTATTCACACGATGGGTCCTTTCCGTCACCAGATGTCCCAGAAAACAGTATCATCCAAATTGCATGTGCATTCAAACGTCTCAATGAAGATGATGTGTACAGACATGTCGTCGTCTGTCTCGGGGATACAGCCGATATCGACACGGGGGAAATCATCTGTGTTCACGATGAAGCAGACGTCCTCACCGAATTCATTGCCATCCTCAATGATGAACGCGTCGACATACTCACCGGATGGAATACCTGGCAATTCGATTGGAAATACGTATCCGGACGACAAAGTATGCTCACAGATGATGAGGGCGAGGAATTGGTCGATCTCACGCAATTGGGACGAGGCGGTCCGAAGGCAGGGACAGTCAAAAGCTGGGAACTCAACAGTGGCGCATACGGAAATAACAACTACCTCCTCATCATGGCCCCAGGAATCGTCGATATGGATATGATGCAAGTGGTCAAACGAGACCATAAACTTGACTCGTATAGTCTCAACGCCGTCGCATCAAGGTTCCTCGGGGAAACCAAACTCGACCTCCCGGCGCATCAGATCTTTGCCAAGTACAGACAGGGACCGTCCGAACGAGCGGAGATCGCGCAGTATGCCGTCCAAGATGTCTGTCTCCCAGTCAAACTGTTCTCCAAGCTGTGTCTCTTCGATAACCTGGCCCAAATGTCCGTGGCCACATGTGTCCCGCTCGAGTACCTCCTCACCCGCGGACAACAAATCAAAGTCTTCTCCCTCATCCTCAAACAGGCCCGACAGATGAATTTCCTGTTACCCGATGACAAACGGATCACCATTGACGGCAAGTACGAAGGTGCCACTGTTCTAGACGCACAGAAAGGAGCGTACTTTGACGTGATTAGTGGACTCGATTTCGCAAGTCTCTATCCGACCATCATTCGGAGCTATAACCTGTGCTACAGCTCGCTCGTCCTTCCCTCACAGACCGTCCCTGATGATGTGGAAGTGTACACTGTCGAAACAGGACTGGGAACGTATACCTTTGTCCAGCACCGTAAAGGGATCGTCCCCACCCTTCTCGAGAACTTGGCCACGTGGAGAAGCAATGCCAAGAAGAAAATGGCCGAGTGCAAAAAACAAGGGGACTTGTTTGGAGCAAGCGTATGGAATGGTGCCCAACTGGCGTTCAAAGTTTCGGCAAATTCCGTCTACGGCTTCCTGGGAGCAAGCAAAGGGTTCCTGCCGTGTGTCCCCATCGCAGCCAGTGTCACTGCAACAGGACGTCTCATGATCGAAAAGACCAAACGTATGGCACTCGAACTCGTCCCAGGAAGTGATGTGGTGTACGGAGATACAGACAGTGTGATGGTCAAATTCAATGTGCCCCCAGAGCATCAACACGATATGGCAACGCATTTCAAAATGGCACAGGAAGTCGCGAAAACCATCTCCGATTCCTTTCCCGGATGCATCGAGCTCGAATTCGAGAAATGCTACTACCCGTATCTCCTCTACAGCAAAAAACGGTACGCAGGACTGATGTATACACGTCCAGAGACACCAGACTATATCGACGTCAAGGGACTGCAATTGGTCCGTCGAGACAATGCCAAGATCGTGAAACAGGTAAGCCAAGCCATCCTCGATACAGTGATGCACGAAAAGTCGGCTGATGGAGCCATTCACGTCGCGCAGACCAAGATCCTCAGCATGCTCCGGGGCGAGCAACCCATCGACCAGTTCGTGGTGAGCAAGAGTCTACGCGGAACATACGCCAATCCCAAATCCCAACCACATGTCCAGGTGGCCCAGAAAATACGTGATCGCACAGGGGAAGTTCTCGAACCAGGAAGTCGTGTACCATACGTATTCGTTGTGGACGATCACATCGATCAAAACATCTCGTGCCGTGCAGAAGATCCGACATATGCACAGGAACACGGGCTCGAACTCGATTTCCTCTACTACCTCAACAACCAGGTCATGTCCCCGGTGACGGCCATGCTCGATGTCCTCGTCGACAACCCTGCAGCCGTGATCCTCGATCATCCCGACATCTCCAGGATTCTGACCGAGATGCAAGCCACACGTGCCAGCCTCCTAAAGACAGTGAAACGGGTCAAAACCAATGCTAAGAACAAACAAATGGAAATCACCAAGTTCTTCCAGTGAGAATAAATGAGATGCAGTGAGTTCATACGGTCATACATTTTTCTGCAATACACACTATATGGCAACCCAACTGGCTCTGAAGAAGTTCGATTTTGCCAAGACAGGGGATAATCGCGTGTTTCTTGTGCTGGGGAAACGGTCGACAGGAAAAAGTCAAATCGTTGCCGATATCCTGTACCATAAACGACACGTACCAATGGGAGTTCTCATGAGCAGCACAGAAGAAGCGACCGGGTTCTTCAAAGGCGTGACCGGCGTGCCAGATGCCTATGTGTACGGGGATTGGCAACCAGATGTGGTGGACTCCATCATCGCTCGACAACGACGCTTATCCAAAGAAGGACGGATGAAGAACTGTTTCATAGTGCTGGATGACCTTGCCTTCAATAAATCCCTGTTCAATTCCCCGCAAATGAGGGAGCTCATGTTTAACGGTCGTCACTACGGGATTCTCCTGATTATTACGGCCCAGTTCCTCGGAGATCTGCCCACATACTTCCGGTCAAACGTTGATTATGTAGTCACATGTCGAACGCCAGGAGTCCAAGACCGTGATCGGCTCTATAAAAACTTCTTCGGGTGCGTGCCGACGTTTCACATGTTCCAATCCATCATGCAGTCCACCACCGAAGATTTTCATGTCCTCTGTATGGATAATACGGTCCAATCAAATACACTCGAAGACTGTATTTTCTGGTATAAAGCTCCATTACGATCGGCATCACGCAACAATTTCCGGGTGGGGTGTCAAGCGTACCACCGTTTTGCTCAACAACGTACGAGGAAAGACGGAACCGAGGTCTCGCCCACACTGACCAATGGAAAGAAACCACCCGTCATTGTCAAGCGGCTGGGGCATTGAGAAATCTTCTATGCAATGATATATGACATCAGCGGCGCTCATGGCCGGGCTAATGCCTCAAGTTACGAGTAGTCTTGTATACGTTGGAAGACAATTCGTCAAAACTGTGGTGGGGGACGCATTCTATCAAGAGTGCACGACAGATACCCATATCCGAGCGCTCCTCAATTTCTGTACACAGGATGTCGAGCAAACAAAACAACTGATGGAACGGATCAAAATCGTCAATCATAAAAATGCACAGAAGGGGACAGCACAGTTCGTACGGCGTGAAATGCAATTGATCAATACACACATTCAGAGGATCAATGTCGCCCTGTCCAACGTTACGTCGGCCACACTGAACCAACTCGAAGAACTCGACCATCTTCGAACCAACGTCGTCCTCGCATTCGAGAGATCGAACTATGCCGCCGTGGACAGGGCCCTCACCGACATGCTCCGGGTGATCCAACTCACGATGGACCATACACCGAAACCCAGAATGAATACACGCCAACTGGCAGCATGGGCTTCGGTCAAGATCCTGCAGGTGCACTTCGCCTTGCTGTCCATGAACCTGAAAGATCACACCACCACCACCGTGCCTCAAATGGCTGGGTTCCTCCGGGGATTCGGAATGAGCAGTTCGATGGTCCAACGTCTCATACCTGTTCTTTCAACGGGACTGATTGGAGCAGGCACACGTAAACCATATGCAGTCACATCCCTATATACAGAGCACCCCTGGGATGCCCTTGTGTCCTGGGTATCACTGGGAGCAGGGTACACGGCCGGCCTGTCATCCTCTGCAGCTACCAAATTTGCCATGGCCTCTTCATTGATGGCACCATTACGCTTTGGGACTGGGGTGTTTATGATTCTCATGTTTTACCTGTTGGCAGTCAGTCTCCGTAAGAAGCAAATTTCAAGCAACACCGGGTACCTCATGGGCCAGGGCGTCACGATCGTCCAACGTGCACTCGTCGCCTCACACACAAGCATTCAGTCAGTCTACGCGCGTGCTACACAACATGTAATACAGCATGATATGCACGGGTATACAAGACATACATCGCTCGGACCTTTGCACAGAAAAGAACTGGAGCGAACGTATAGCGCTGGGAGTGTCGGATCACACGGATCACATGGATCACACGGATCAGCCCACGACTCGGCATATTCGATGGAGCTTCGTCCCAGGAGTTACCAGAAATATTGATATGGATCGTTTATCTCAAACCCTATACACACGACATGTGACTTGCATGTGCGCGTGTATACAGTGAACTAACGATATGAACTAACTAACTAACTAACGACACGATTTTCCGAGTCCTTGGGTTTTTCCCATCGTTCGTGTGGCAGGGTCAACTCCACACCAATCCCCGCGTGCCTGGTATCCCACACTTCCTGGAGTCTCCCCCGGGTAGCCGTACCATGCAAACGGTCTCCACCCCTCCTTGGACTGTTTCCAGATAATCAGGACTGCAATCGCTGCAATGAGAATGAGTGTCGTCGTATTCTGATACATATAGGATCTCGTAGAAATTAACGGCGAATGTAGAAAACAAGCAACAGAATGACGGCCAGAATGAATAGCTGACTGTCCACCACATCCCGGACCAGACGCCAGAAGATGTCGATTTTCACACTGACGGGCAACGTTCCCCAATCCATCTCCAACCCTGTCGGATGTCGCTGCGCACATGCAGGGCACGTAGTTCCAGCCGAACACCGTGCCATATCCCGCGGGCCACGTCCAGCACCCACACACAGCCCGGCACCAGGGACACATCCATGGCTATCAAAGTCATGAGCATAGCCATCTTCGGTATCTTCGGTATCTTCAGTATCGGGCATGGGGTTGCTATTGTGGATCGTCGACGCCATCTTCTTGTGACGCGCTGCTTGAATTTTACCCACATGTCCGCGAAGAATGGGAGGCTCCTGAGAAGCCAGGGATACGACACCAAAAGCATCTTGGATGCTTGCGTATTCTGACATGCAAAAGGATATACAAAAATTTCAATCACTTCCTGTTCCAGCAGTCGGATTCTGAGTCCCTGTCGGAGTCTGAGTCCCTGTCGGAGTCTGAGTCCACCCGACGGGGTACCCCATCATCCAGTCGACAAAGGATGGATTAGGTGCCCCATTTCGAGGCCCAGTCGTGTTCCGTTCAAACCGAAGCATCGTTGGAAGATCATTCTTGGTGCGTGCCGTCAATACATTCGACCCGAACACCAACGTCCGCGGCGTGGCGAGAAAGTCCACGGGTTTGGGAGCAGTCAGTCGCGGTAAGACGTTTTTTGATGCCTTGTCCACCGAATACAGGTCTGGATCCAATACGTATCCACGTGGACGACACAAACCAAGATCGTTGACAGGTGCTCGGATGTACTGGATGCCATCGTCCGCAGTACACAGACCATGGTGTGACGAGGAAGGCTGGGGGTGACAGGTCACAGGCGCGGCGTAAACCCATGATGTCTGCTGTACAAGAGATGAATACGGTACCTTCAAACCTGTAAATAGAGCAAGGAACGCCATTCGAGCAGCACATGGGACCAGTGTGTTCCCGAGTACGAAAAGACGGTCGCTCAATACGGTCCCCCCCGACCTGGGAACGCACCGGTCGACAGGCTCAGTTCCATTCCAGTCGTACAAGTGTTTCTGTGTTTCTTTCAATGTGATGGTACATGCACCGGGCTTGATATCGTTCCTTACCGCAAGACCCCACCATCGATGACGTCTGTGAGGAGCTCCCACGTCGCTGGCTCGGAGGGTCGTCCATACCACGTTGTACCCCAGATCTCGGATGTTTTCTACAATGGACGGAAATTCGGTAAAGTTGACAATGGCTGCCACGTTCTCGAGTAGAACGAACTTCGGCTCACACTCCTGTACCAAACGAGTGAGTTCCGTTACCAGTCCAGACCCCTCGTTTTCAACACCTCTCTGATGCCCAACCGAACTGAAGCCGGTGCAAGGAAATCCCGCTACAATCATATCGTATTCGTGCTTGTCGCTGTGTAAATCGCGAATATCTGTTTGGATGGGGACATCCGGAAGCGATACCCCCTGGCATGCATGTTGCATCCGGTACCGCAAAATCGCCTGTGATCGTGGGTCAATGTCACAGAACCGTGTGGTCTCAAACCCTTCAAACGCGTCGAGCGCAAGTGTGAATCCCCCGATGCCAGAGAACAGATCGAGGATCTTCATTACGCTCTACATGAAAATTGTTGCACGGATCAAACGCGCTGAGATGGACCGATTATTATCTCTCTTTCGTCAATAGAATGCCTCTCACAGTGGACGATGCAAGACACATAATTTCACAGAAGGCAAGTGTGAATCATGGAACGTATAAACAGATATACATCAAGCTCGAAGGCATCATCTCTCGTCGGGCGTCACGGGGTGATACGTCCTTGGAATATGTTGTTCCCCCGTTTGTGCCCGGACGACCCATGTATAACATCGACCATGCTGTACGGTACTGTAAGGAGAAACTACAGCACAATGGATTTGATGTGAACATCGGGGATGTGAAGGACGTCCTCCTCATAAATTGGAAGATTCCGTCAAAAAAGCGACCGCCTACCCCATTACCACCACCACCACCCAACCATCATATACCCCAACCGAAGCCCGCCCAATCGTCAGATCCCAATCTCTTGTTCGTGAGTACAGGACGGACAGGAGGGACAGGAGGGACAGGAGGGACAGGAGGGACAGGAGGGACAGGAGGGACAGGGGTACAGAAATCAAAGGTGAGCGCCACACTGAGCCATTTAAAGCAGAAATTGGGTATCGAATGATGCGGTTGTTTGCGTCAGATATTTTGATCCTGGCTGTATGAACCCCAACATTGTGGAAGCCAAACGGGAGTATACACGTCAACTTGCAGATATTCTGACGCCATATGTATTCTCAACCATTGCACGTATATTTGAAGCCAACAGATCGAGGTTTCGAGAGATGTTGCGGGAAGTGCCCAATTGGAATGCAGGGATGATCGCCGATAAAACCCAAGAAATTACCATGAAACACCGTCAATTGCAGAATTTGATTACTGCAGCATGTGTCTCGTACACCAAGATGTTGGGATCGATCCGTCTCAACCAATCGGCACACTCGAATGTCCGTGTGACGATTCCAGAAGTGCCTCCCTTCATCCATGCCGTGTACATCTACGTCGCGAAAGAATTCTTTTACGAGCCAGCCACCCTCTTGAAGGCAGGCCGCAGAGTCAAACATGATCTGGTGGAGGACGCCGTCGAGCAAGCTGTTCGTGAGCTTGTGCCCATTGATCAACTGTTGGATGCGTACTTGTCCCCGGCAGTGGATACGCAAGGAATCGATCCAATCGCAGCAGCCTTCGACAAGGAGGAGGAACCGTCCAACTTGCCCAACTTGCCCAACTTGCCCAACGTGTCTTCCGAGTTCACACATCACCAACCGTTTTCCAGGCCCGCAGAACCATTCAATTCCTTCAATGAGAACATTCCTCAGAACGACCTGCTGCACATTCCAACGACCAACAGGAGAGGACTCGAGCAGGCAGGACTGGGAGGACTCGAGCAGGCAGGACTGGCAGGACTGGGAGGACTCGAGCAGGCAGGACAGGCAGGACTAGAAGGACTCGGGCAGTTCCATCAGCAAATGAACCAAGGGAACCAAGGGATCCCAAACCATCCACAGATGGATTTGCCTCAGGTATTCCCAGATGCGCTGGACAATTACATGGCCCATAACGACACAATCCATGACGACATAACTCACACAGGGAATACTACTACTCACACAGCCGACACCAGAGCCAGCTACGGAGATGAAATGCAGATCCTGCCCCCACCCACGCAACCACATACAGGACCAGATCATGCACCCAAACCCATGTTCTTCGATGATTTGGAATTCAAGTGATGTGACACATGCCTCGTTCGTTTCAGTAAATATATATGGGCTTTATAATACATGATCGATTTCACGAATCCAACCACCGTAGCCATCACAACCGCCTTCCTCGTGGCCCTCCTCTCTTGGGGGTACGCCAAATTCATCCTCAAAGACACTGACGCCGACAAAATCCTAGCAAAGACCGTGCTCAGTGGTCTCGTCGCAGTCGCCATCATCCTTGTCCTGTCCCATAATCAGTCGGCTTCACACTCGTTACGGTCCGAGCCATTCTTTGCTTCTGTCTTATGAACTCGGAAATCTAGATGTTCTTTTTTGTAAAACATGTCCAATGTCGACACATACTCGAATCGATGATATAACTCATCTGGGTCGTCCGACGGGAACATGTGAGATGCACACCGTAACGTGTTCCCGCGGTACTTGTTCACACGTCCAAGGATATTGACGGGATCAGTTTCACCGTCGTACTCCTGACGAGGTACGGCCATGGCGTACACATACATCGAACGAGCAGGTTTGGGGAATGTAGTGTCCAAATAGTCACCCGGGTACAACACAATGCGACGTTTCGTGAACAGATGTACCAACCGGATCTCGACGCGACCAGTGTCACCCATCCCCAGTTGTCGTGCACAGTGTTCCCAACCGTGCCCATCCATGACTTCACGGTCCCATTTCACACGTTTCAAGATGTCATTCGTGTCGTCAATCACAACGACACGAGTCACACGTGGATACCTCGGGTTCACATACCCGAACTTCTGTTTGATATATTCCCAACATGTCACCACCAACGGGCGAATGGTCGCCGAGTACGTCGCCCAGTAGGTCATGATAGACTCCATGGCTGGCTCTGTCGCCACGAGTCTTTATACCTCCTCAGATCTTCGCCACCACCACCTCAGACCAGGACCCTAGACCCATCGCCACTCGAGCTGACCATTCTTTGGCTTGCCGAAAAACCGTTCGCTCGTATAATGCTCCAGATCCAACAGGTAGCCGCCCCCTTTCTTGCTGTTCCTGCTGCAGCAACCTCCACAATCGTCATTACCACACGTGTCAACAGCCTCGACAATCATGGTCTTTCCAGACGACGGATTACGAATCTCAATCTTCTTGCCCTTGACGTTCTTGTTCCACCACGCAGTTGCCTGCTTCTTTGATCCGCCCTGGTTGTGATCATCGTAAAAGGCCACAATATTGCGATTTTTCACCTCGTCGAACGATAAGCGCCCATTCACACCTGCAAACGTTCCCGCCCATTTACAGCCGTTATACTTGTCACACTCTTCTGTGGGAGCTTTAGGGTCGTAATTCTTCTCCCCTGGGCAACATGGGGGGTAACTATTGTAATGCGTCGCCACCCCCTTCTTCCACTCACCCGTTCCTACTTCTGTGGATTCGGATATTGATGCTTGCTCGTTCAACTCGTCCGTGCGTGCTGCCATCACCAACAGGTTCTCCGAGTCTGACTGCGGGCTCTCCGGGTTCTCTGGGCTCTCCGAGTCCTTCTTCCCCTTCTTCTTCTTCTTCTCCTTCTTCTTCTCCTTCTTCCCCTTCTTCTCCTTCTTCCCCTTCTTCCCCTTCTTCCCCTTCTTAACCTTCTTCCCCTTCTTAACCTTCAGAACACCGGATGCACCAGTCGAGCCATCCTTGCCCTGGCCAGGTTCCCTGCAAATCCTCCGTTTCTTGTCCCAAATCAAGCCTGGTCCACACTGGGAATGCTTCTTGCATTTTTTCAGCGCCGAGTCCCACCACATACCCGCTGTACACTGTGTCCCATCTGTCGGCGACGGATCCCTCCCACCCGACTGCTTCGGGCGTTGACACATCTTTTTGCCCAACACGTCGCCGTGCTCCTGCAAATTGCAACCGGTGCTCGTGTAGCCGGCAGGACACGCCCAACCTGCTCCCGTGTCCTCATAGGATGTGAACTCGTACATGCTCTCGTCGCCTGGTTGACACACAGTCTTCTGTGCAGTACTAGGAGGAGCAGTCATGGGTATAGGGGTGAAGGGTGATGCAGGAATCACAGGGTACATTGGTGACAGTCCCGGGTAGTATGCCATCTGATATATGTCATATTATAATATTCTAGAACGTATGCTTAGTGAGTGTACCATTTCGTCCCTTCGTCTTATGGCATTCTTGATCCTCGGAGTATTCTCTCTCTATGGAGTCGCAGCCCTTTTCTCAAATACCATATGTACGAACCGGTCCCCCAGTGATAAGAAACGCTGTGTGGTCCGCGCATGGGGAATCACAGTCCTGGTGCTCGGTGTCGTCGTTGGTGCGACCACACTGTACAACATGAACAAAGATAGACAAATGATCAACGGACAAGGCGACTTTTCCTATGATCCTACTACGCGATCCTACTAGCCATCTCAATAGCTTGCATCAACTGTCTCTTATACTGACGCTTCCAGAACGCAACACCTTGTCTCGGCTGTGGATTCTTCGTTCGCTCGGAGACACGGTTATGGAAGTCAACCGTCCATGAAAACAATGCATCACGAGACGAGAACGTCTTCTTCCGATCCAGACCCGCCATTTCTGTTCTATAATGCATCGCACAACTCGCACACGGAAGAACCTGCACCAACCCATCAAAAAATGCCATGGTCTTTTCCTTGTCCAACTGGGTCGGCTTTGACGGGTACATCAACGCCTGCATATGAATCAAAAACCATAACGGAGGACCCCAAACAGACGGGTCAATTCCACCTGAACCACAATCTGTGCACCGTTTCATCGCATTACTCGTCACACCAGTCTGTTGCTGTGGCTGCTTTTTCTGGATACCCTCTATCCAGGCCCGAATGTTCGATGAGGTGGGAATCCCATTCCATGGCATCTTATAGATTTGACCATGGCGGTCCTGGTACACGACCTCGGGAAACCCAGTGACGTGCAACCGGTCAACCACGTCAGGGTGCTCCTCGACATTAACCTCCTTAAAACGGACCCTTTTCAACTGTTTCAACTGCTTCAAGTGCGGTTTTGTCTCCTCACACGCAGGACACCCGGGCTTGACCACGGCCATCACCTGGCTCTGAATGAATGCGCTCGGCATATACCATATAACAGACTTTTTACTTAGCCACTCATCAAAGACATCATTCCCAACAAGGGCAGGTACGGAAGGATACTGATCAGTAAAAGGGTTACCCCCAGACCCAACTTGACCTTGTTCCTGCTTCCATCCCGACGCGTTGACGACATCACCAGTACCGAACCCAGCAACGACATCAAGCCGAATAACGCATGAGCACCCAGACTGCCCAGGGAAGCTCCGAATCCAAAACGGATATTGTTCTTCAAGGTCATATGGGTGGTACAGAAAATTAACTAGATGCAGCAAACACCATCATGTACGGGATAAATGCAGCAAACCAACACCATAACGCACCAGTAGCACGCTTTCCACGGTATTTATGGAAACTCAGACCGAACGATAAGATCACCAACACAGCATGGAATGTTCCTACATCACCTGCCATGCCGTATACAGATAACAACACCAAGACCAACAGGAACAGACCGTACACCACCATGTTCCCGTCCATATTGTTCCATTTCCAGTGCAAATACGGTGCAGAGGTCGATGAAACTGTTGTGCATGTTACTGACTTTAATGCCTTCAATACATAGATACCTGCCATAACTGTGTACATCGCGACAACCATGTGCACAATGGGAGGTAGGGACACGCCACTGCCCAGCAAGGCAGCATAGAACACCAATGGCTCCAAATGGTTGATCAGAATTCCAGCTCGGGTTGCAACGGTATTCCGGGCATTACACACCGGGTTCTTGAATAAAATGTAGTCCACCATCTGCATTTGGATCGTTGCCGTATAAAACAGGCCCAATGCAACCATCCCGGACCGTGTGAGTGCCAATGATCCCAACATCCCTATTATATACGTGACCAGACTGATTTGTTCATTGTAACACATATGGAATTAGCTAACATTACATCACATTATTATACAGATGGCGACGGCGACGCTGCATCAACAGGATCACAACGACCATTACACATACCACAATCACACATACCACGCTGCCTATCAGGATGAGGTACAGCCTTTTTTTCCCCTGGAATGGAGCCGGCTTCTGTTGCTGCTGTTGGATGGACCCCGACCCCGACAGTATGGACAGTTTGGACAGGTCCGAGCGGGGTTGGATCAACTTCATGTCTCCGGCACGCGCGACCACTTTACGTACTTCGTCTGGTTTGGCATCCACACTCATCTTGTGCAACCGTTTCTGAGCAACAGTTATCTCCTTCTGCTTGCTCCTGTTCTTCTTCAGTTGCTTTAGCTTTGCCAACTTATTGAGCAATCTGTGCTTATCCGCACGGAGGATCTCTTTCGGTCGCTGCTCTGCTTCGAGTGACTGCGGCTGAATCGGTGCCATAACTCAACCGATGTATTAATTTCATCACTTCTCCATCAGGTCGTCGTAAAATGCCTGGAGGAGACGAGCACATCGGATCTCGGCACCCTCGAAGTAATCAGCCTTGCCCGACAGCATGTACGGCCAATAATGATTCGGCCATTCCTTGTCCACAGTAATGTACGCATCCGGCCCATCAAATTCACGTATCAATGCATCCACACGAGGAGATCTGTACACTGTGGCCTCCTCAGGTTCTCCAAACACGTTGGTGATTGTCGCTGGACCCACTCTGCTCAACCATGCATCTATACGCCTCATAAGGAATATATGAGCCATCTCGTGATACAGAACAGGGTACGAGCGGACACGTCCAAACGTAATGATCGCTTTCTCCTCCCCATTTCCATGGAAATCCCAATCTACCATAGAATTTGACGTTTGGACATCAGCATCAAATTTCACATCAACCTGTGCTCGTAAGCGTGTATGGTCCCTAAACACATCTGCAGCCTTTCGAGTCCATTCACGTACCTCGTCAATCAAAGGCCTGGTCTTTCCTTGTATCCAGCCCCCATCCGCGTCCTTGAACGTCGCTTCGTCAATCACGAACTCAACGCCCCCTGCTTGCGCTGGTTGTGCTGGTTCGTCGGGTTGGTCGGGCTGTGCTGCTTCGTCGGGTTGGTCGGGGTCTTTTTCGGTTCGTTCCAGCTGTCTGGGTTGGGATACCCGAGTCGATACCCGAGTCGATACCCGAGTCGATACCTGTGTCGGTTCATCGCGTACGTACCATGCACCCCCCTGCATCTCTAATCCATACCATTGACCACCCCGTCGGACGTACCACGAACGTTCAGAGTACAATAACGTGAATTTGCCACGTTTGTATTCGCCTGCTGTTAATGACCTCGGCTGTGAACGGAGCATGCTCTGCAACTCGGTCGGAATGCGCTTCAATCCACTCGGAAGAACAGGCTTTTCCACACGGGCGGTGGGTTTTGTGGGTTTTGTGGGTTTTGTGGGTTTTGTGGGTTTTGTGGGTTTTGTGGGTTTCGTTGATGCAGGGATGTCCGATTTGTATTCGTATTGATACCAGGTGCCACGTCTGCTGCGAAGTCGGTACCATACCTTATTTCGACGAACGTAAACCTTGCCTCTGTGGTACATCATACGGTACTTCCCGAGTGAAAATGACTTCTGTTCAGATGTCATCGGAGGCCGTTTGAGTAGACGAGTGTTCAGATCACTCGGTATCCGCCTATAGTTCCGAGGTGCCGGTGATGTCCTGCCAGGTTTGACACTCCTGAACCCCTTGGACTTCTGCTTGTGGGTCTGTTTTGATTTCTTGTTCCTTTTCTTGTCCTTTTTCTTGTCCCTTTTCTTGTCCTTTTTCTTGTCCTTTTTCTTGTCCCTTTTCTTGTCCTTGCTCCTGGACCGCTTCGTCCTTTTTGTCTTCTTTGTCTTCTTTGTCTTTCGGCTGCGCTTCTGTTTGCCGTTTTTAAAGGGTTCTACGTCAAATATTGTATAGGGCTCAATGGGATTTACAGACATAATAGAACATACATATTTCTTGAAGCCGTTGTACCGTCGGAACCGTCGGAACCGTCGGAACCAAGTTAGAAACGACTAATTCTTTCGTTACACCCGGCATTGAATGCGTGACACAGCATACACGGAACACTCGGCAAGGAAAACCCTTTCACCTGGTACGCATTCATTACATACCGTGCGGCAGCGCTGGCAAGCATACTGATATCAGCTCCTCCCTTGGCGAGAAACTTTAGGATTTCAGGTTTTGCAGACGCGTACATAGAGCCGTGGACTTTCGACGGAATTACCTCGGCAACCACATCTGTGAGCACGTACTTGAACACCCGTCCGCCGGTGGATTTCGTGAAAACTTTGTACTGTGCAAAGACGCCCAAGCCGGGTGACACTCGTTTGACCGCGTGAAAGACGTATTCCGAGAGTGTGATGTTATGATGGTGTCTGAAAGCCGTGTCAATGCTTTGGAATAGGGTTTGGGTATACTTGACCACAAGACTGACGTCAATGTTGACACGCATCTGTTGCAGACATGGATGAACACACGGAATGCATTTCCGATACACGAGCGTGTCTATGATTTCCTTGTAAAATCCCTCCCCGCCGAACTTGGTCCGAGCGCTTCGGCGTCCGCCACCACCACCACCGTTTCCACCTCCGCTGTACTCGTTTCGTTGCTCCTGTGGAATGACTTTTTGTCCCATGAGTGCCCGTATAAGCTGACGAAACGCGTAGTACACATTGTCTGTATACACCGAACGGACGGCAAGGTTTCGGTGGTTGGGCAGGATGAATGACAACTCTCGATTCGGACGTGACGATGACCCTGATGACCCTGACGACTGGTATTTCGACGAAGACATCCGCACGGGGCCTGTGACACGTGTAGTACGCCTGGGAAATCGACCACCGAATCGACCATCGACGCGGTATGTCGAGACGGCTGGACTTGTCGATGCCCGACGAACCCGTTGCAAACCATCATATGACATCTGGTAGAGAGAGAGAAAACATTCCAGGATTTCAGTATCAATGCGGCCACCACATGACTGATCCCTTCGCACGAGGCGCCGGATTCTTTCCCACACGCTCGTACAACCGATTAGCCTCCAACTTATGCCGATTCATCTGCCGTTTCTGTGCTTTCATATACTGCCGCACCGCCAAATCGCCGTGTCGCTGCATCTGCTGTTCATGCTTTCCCATCTGAAGACGAGCGCTCACTTTCTTCAACGGATTCCAATGCTGCCGAGCACGGAGCTGGTAATACGCAACCTTCCGTCGATGGTAATCTTGCATGCCCTGGTGATACTGGCTCTTCCCCACGTGGTATTCATGTCGCTGGTGCAGCACATTCTGGGGATTGGATTGAACATGGCCAACGCGATGCCCTTGCCCGGGGAACCGAGGGGGCACACTCTGCATCTGTCCAGGGCCGTGACTCGGGCCGTAACCTGCACTGTGACTCGGGCCGTGACTCGGGCCGCCGTACCCATGGCCTGGAAATCCACCAAGGCTATGGCTTCCTCCCGTGGGAACACCAACCCTGTGAATAGTCGAGTAGGCACCCCGAGGAAGGCTTTGGTATGATCCTGCTGGTTCGCTATACGGTATGGCAGCGCTATACTGTTGCCCTGATCGTGCTCTCGAGTATGTGTCCATTGATACAAATATACGGAAAATAAAACATACGCTGCCTAACAGCTTGGAACGTACTCCCACGATAATTCACGACAAATGCATTGCCAAATCACGTCCATGGCTCGTAACTTTTCCTTGCTTTTGAGCAACGGGAAATGCTTCAATAAATCGTCCTCACCCAACAACTCGCAGAATTTGTACAGCACGTACGAATAACTCAAGAAATTCTTACGCTTTGGCGCGACCACCTTCACCCACTTGTCAAATGGAGCCTGAATCTCCTGAAACATCGTCTTCAACTTTTGCTCCAACACAGGAGACAGTTTCGGTGGCGGCGTCCCCAATGCGTCACATATCGAATGCGTGTGCTCGTAATACTTCGATAAACGCAGCTTCTTTAGGTACTTTTTGACCTGATCCGTTGTAATCCCATCACTCGTCGCAATACGCGATTTCTTCAGCTCAATACGTATCGCATCCAATACCTCGTCTGGAATGATGGTGCTCTCCCGGGCCTGTAATCCAATTACCCATTCACTGAAATGGTTGGCACGTTTGTACGCTGTATTATTGCTCACCTGTAAATTTACCTGCTCATCAAACGTCAAATTGGTCTGGTTCATCTCGGCATACGGTGTCGTCACACCACATGTGGGACAAATAACACACGCCTCCAAGGGATTGAACAATTTTGAACGGTCACATTGCACACAAATCCATTCACCCTGATCATGACCCCTGCTTGTCGCCCGAACCTTGGGCTGTAAGGCTGTGTACGACGTGTAATCGTCCTCCACATCCGCCATGAACTGAGAGTATACCTGGTGCTTCGAGGACGCAATCGAGACCTTGAACCCAGATGCGTCAAACTTTGTCGTGGCCTCCGTGCCGCTCTCCAGTGCATCGATTGCGCTCTGTTCCTCGTTATACTGACGAATGTACGGGATGGATTTCAACATATACTCCACAGCTTCCTCCGTCGGGTCCGTGCCGCGAGTCAACAGTACCAGCTTCCCCGATGCACCTTCCTCGATAGGTACGCCAGCCCCCCCACTCAACAACTCGTGCACCTTCGTGTTGTACACGTTCTCAAGGGTCTGGTGCTGTTTCTGTGGGAAGGGCATCGTATAGGGTCGGAGATACAATATCCGTTCCTCTCGTTCCTTTATATTCCTGTATATTCTTGCTCTATCTGCGGATGTGCTTGTGAAACGTAAAGGTCCGATACCCACCACTCACCACTGTGTTCTGCAGCGTCAGGGAACACTCCATGGCCACACGCTTCAACGCCTCGAAATCCACGATGAACTCGGGCACACCGGCACGCACACCCTGGCGGCCGAACTGGGCACTCGAATAAAACTTCAAACCCGGTTCCAATCCCGTCGTATCCGCAGGCACAATCCCAACGAACTTTCCGTAATATCCGAGCAATGATGATACATGTTTGAGGAATGCACGCACCACAGATTCCCTCGATGCAATGTACTGCAATGTCATCATACATGTGATCACATTATACGGACCACGCACACCAACCACCTTGTCCACCAAACCCCAGTCGGACTGTAAACAATCGCACCGAACGAACTCCACGGTGCATATCGAAGGACCTCCATCCTCCTGCTTCTTTTCGGCGATCTGTACCTTGTCCTGGTCAATGTCCAACGCAACCACGCGGTGAATGTTGCACCGGTTCCAATGTGCCATGTCCCGTCCGTCCCCACACCCGATATCCAACACATGCTCAGCATACGAAGCATTCACCTGTAACAAATGTAACCGCAACGTATCCTCCATTCACTTATATAGACAGTATAATTTCAGATAATCAACGAACGGCTATAGAATTACGGAGCAGTAAAATATAAATAGTCCAGCAAATCGAGGACGTGGTGACGACAGTCACGTACACCCACCAAGTACTGCTTGGGTAAGGTCGTCTCAAAGGCACACACGTCGGCAATCGTATTGTGTACCGATGGAAGCGTGACCGTCACACTGTTATGGTCCCATGCACGATACGGATCGTACCGAATCGGACCATGTTCGGCAATGTAGCTCAAGTCCTTCTCCATAATGACCAATCCGACATGGTACAATGGAGGCTGTATGTTGAACACATCAATCCGTTGCTGAATTAAGAGGACTTTCGATACGTTTCCTGTCGCCTTGGGAATGGTCTGTATTTTCTTATACACCTTGCCGTACACTGCATTCGACAAGAGGTGCATATATATATAGTAGTGGCAAAAAAGATGTCGGGTCCGTCATACTGTCCATCAATCACGCAAAGGGCGAACGTTTTGCATGGTGATACGACGACGTGTGAAAGGAGATGTCGCCTGTCCCCTCCGTGTTTGTATCCACCTCTCTAATCCATCTCTATTGTACACGTGTTTGATTTTTCTGTTTCTACTGTTCACGTCTGTAGTCAAATACACGCGTTTATTGATTGGGATATATCTCAAACTGTTCAGTTCTGTAAAATTGCTCCCGATGTATTTCGTGTGTGCATCAATGACGTGGTTCCTCCGAGGAGCAGCATTTGGCCGGGCACGAATGACATTTGCTGAATGTCTCCTCCTCCTCCTCCTCATATGCGGAATGTCTCCAAGAAGTTGTTCGAGCATGGGGCGAAACATGGGACGCCGTCTTCCGTGTGCATCTACATGGGTTGTCCTGTATCTGGCCGCATCAACAAGTGTCCTTAATTCACCCAACACCCCGACACCACGGATTCCGACATCTCTCAACCATATTTGTTCATCTTCTCTTCTCGTTGCAGATGTACGCGAATATCATATAATAATAATAATATATTTTTTTGATTGATGATTGTATCCATGGCATCCGAGCCCTCCTTCACAGTCGATTGGTTCTCGCGAAACGCATCTGCCTGCCTACGAACGCTCGGTGTCGCAGGGATACATACAGCACAACCATCATTGCAATTCCTCGAGATCGGCTCCTTCGAAGGACGATCGGCCGTCTGGTTCCTCACCCAATTCCCCAATGCAGCACTCACATGTATCGACACCTTCCAAGGCTCGGAAGAGCATAGCGACATCGATATGGGAGACGTCGAAACTCGATTCTGGAATAATCTTCGTCCGTTTTCTGAACGGGTTACTGTCTTACGTGGCCACTCGTCGGTCGTGATGTACGGACTCAATCCAGCATCCTACGATTGTATCTATGTCGACGGCAGTCATACAGAAGCAGATACGTTGATTGATCTGGTGCTTGCTTACGGTCTCCTCAAGCCTGGTGGTGTCCTCCTCGTCGATGATTACAATCAACCGGCGTTCCCAGGTGTGCGGCGAGCTGTCGATCATGTGACCTCCGTCATTCCCCTCACCTGTATACACAAAGGGTACCAAATCCATTTTATCAAGCCAATGTTGTAAGAAATCAATTGCTGTCCGTTTTAAAATCTGTTCCATAACCATCATGTCGTCATTCACGCAGTCCAGTTTCCTGCACATGAATAGCCTCTTTCTTCTCATGATCGGAGTTGCCGGCGCAACCATCGCGGGCAGCGGACAGTTCATGCACACCCGTTCCCTCAAGAGTGGACTCAGCAATTGCATCAAGCAGGGCAACAACAAAGCCAACTGCGAGACCAAGTATAAGAATCCATACGGAACACTCGGAGCCATCACCTTGTACGGAGGATGCGCCTTCATCCTTGTCGCCTGGATCGTCCTCGCAATGGTCAAGAGCTCACTGTTCCAGGGAGGTATGTCGGGGTACGGCGGCGGCGGCTACCAGGGAGGCTACCAGGGAGGCTACCAGGGAGGGTACCAACAGTAATATAAAGCCCATCTCGCAACACCATTTCGCACAAACATTTTCGCAACCAAAGAATATGCATTCCTTGTCACGAGACGCAGTTGAACGCGTCCTTGGTGCCAAGGTTTTATCATGGCCGAACCAGTATATCACCGCATTCACCCATAAATCAGCCATCGGATTGCCAAATGCATCCACACAATCATTCGAAGTGCTCGAGTTTCTGGGTGATTCCGTATTAAACTTCGTGGTCGGGAAGTACCTCTTCGATACGTACCAGGACACCAACGAAGGCTTCCTCACACAAATGCGAACCAAACTCGTGTCCGGGAAAACACTGGCACATATCGCCAAACACCTCGGGCTCCATTACCTCGTGCTCATGTCTCAAAAGGCGTACGACAACAACTTCAACACCAACCCCCGCATCCTCGAGGATGTGCTCGAATCACTGATCGGGGCCATGTACCTCGACATGGGTCTCTCAGCCACACGGACATTCATCATCGGTATCCTCAACACATACGTCACACAGGATATGCTCCGAAACACCAACTACAAAGATCAACTCATGCAGTACGCCCAAGCTCAAGGTCATCCGTTGCCAGTATACACCAGCAGCCTGGCAGAAGGTGGTGGCTTCCATGTGACCGTCCAGATGTGCGACCTCACTGGATCTGGATGGGGACAAACCAAACGTGATGGCGAACAAGATGCAGCACACGATGCATTGCAGTCATTACGTGATGAATAAAATGTCCCATACTACAACCCATGCCGACAAAGTGCACCGAAACTCCAGGGAAACTCCGTGATCTCATTGCCAGCGTCTACAAAAGCATGCACGTGTGCGAATCACCCCTGTCCTCTGTATTCTTCAGCGAGGCCAACATCGACACACTCCAAGACGATATCATCGCCATCGTCCGAGACGAAGCACGGCACGAAATCGACCGACAGAGCGACCAGGAACTCATCTCCATCATGAAAGGCGTATTCGAGGCCTTTGCCCAGAACACCAACAGCACCTCGGCCAAGGAAGTCGAACGGCTCAACCTCATCGTTCTGGACATCGTGATCGAACAGATCACCGAGGGCATCTCCAGCCATCTCAAGTACCTCCAGGACGCAAGTACCCTCCCCGAACCCCTGTCCCGAGGCAAGTTCATGTCCGCCCGTGGTGAAAAACAACTCGAGATGAAATACGGCTTTTCTTAGAATTTAAAGTGTGACCACTCTCATGATTGCGGCCGGCATTCTTCCGATCACCTGGATCGATGGCCGCCTGTTCTTCCTCCTGGGTCAGGACATGTCGCTGACGTGGAGCGACTTTGCAGGAAAACGGGAAAAGTCGGATAAAGATTTAGTACATACAGCTGTCCGCGAATTCTTTGAAGAATCGTATGGCGTGCTCTGTGATCCCAAAATCATGCGGACCCGAATCCAACACGCATCCATCAGACTCCACGGACGAACCCAAAATAACCATCTCTATGTCTGTTACCTCACTGAAATCCCGTTCCTCCCATTTCTCCGTGATTCGTTCGCACACCATCTCAGCTTCATGAGACAACGAAATGTACACAGATCACACATGGAAAAGCTCGATATCATGTACGTATCGTACGATGAACTCTTTGATGAACGTCTGATCAAGCGAAACGTGTTCCAGGAAACCATCCGCAGCCACCGAGATCTGCTCCGACAACTGGCCCAAGGTGGCCCCGACCTCTTCAGAACTTTATCAATCGAGACCTCGGCAAGGGAACCCGAATCGTCCCTCGATTTATGGACTCAGACAAACCTCACCATCGCCAAATGAAACGTTTTGAAAGCATGCCTCATATCCGTCAATTATCACGTAGCGCGCAAACCATCAGAATGGTTGCAATGGCTCGCGCGATACGTCCAGGGCATACACTTACCCAACATTCCAACATTCGACCCATCACCATCTCGTCCGAATCTCCGTTCGGTCCCATCCATACGCATATCAGGAAACTGTTCCAGTCCAGGGAATCGTTCTGTATGTTAACGGAAATGACACGTGACCCCTCTGTCATTGATGTGAGCTTTGATGTGGGACGACCAGTCACACTCCATTTTAAGTCACACGATCCAGCCCTACCGATGGACAGCCGTATCCTTACCACGGATGATGTACATACCATCTGGACAAATATGGAGGGAGCCAAATCGGGAGATCGATTGGTGATTCCCAATACCGTCCATCGACTGTCCTGTCTTCGTGATTTCCACGGTGATGTTTCCGGATTGACCCTCCGTCTGTCACATATGACACCAGATGCGCAACAAATACCCGGAGACCTGAAGACGTACCTGGCACTCGGCTATCCGACCCTCCTCTTCGGACCCCCCGGGAGTGGCAAGACATCGCTCCTCCGATCCATTGCCCTGTACCTGTCCGATCACGTCCACCGTCGTGTCATTGTCGTCGACGAGTCCGGAGAACTGGGGACCTCCCTCGGTTCGGCGCGTCGAGCCTGTGTGTACCCCGACACGACGCACGCCGACACGGTGATGTCCTCTATTAGGAACCATACGCCACAGGTGGTCATGGTCGACGAACTGATGACAGATCTGGACGCAGCATGTGCCATGACGGCATCTCAACGCGGTGTCCAATTCATCGCAACTGTCCATGCCGACTCCGTCGAGAAAATCGCCAATAATCCTGTCTTCAGGGATATGCTCGGTGGCATTCAACATGCTGCACTCTCAGATACAGAAATGGCCATTCGTGGGAACAAGTTTGTGAGTGCTCGAAAGACAGACCCCGTATTCCGAGGAGCCTTCGATTGTCAACACAGCCATCTCTACAGCAACCTCGGGATGTGCCTGGATTCGCTGTACAACGGACGAAAGTGATTTTATTTGTAATGTATTGTTAACGTATGAATTGGAACAACGTGTGGAAAAGACAACTCGTGATCCTATGTTTCTTTACCGCAATCTACCTCTCCATCGACATGAAAACACACTATAACGTGGACAGGTCCATCACCAACTGCTGTTACCTTGCCATGACCACACATACGACGACGGGATACGGAGATATCACACCACAGACAGACTTTGCGAAATGGCTCACAGTCGCCCACATGACAGCTGTTTGGACAGTTGTATTACGGGCTTAATCGGCCGTGGTCTGTCCGTTCCTCGTACGCAGGAGGACATCAGCAGCTGTGATTTTACGCTGATCATTCATGGCCTTGAAAATGGCTTGCGCCTTCTCCTCTCCCAACTGCTGGTTCAGACAGTGGACCACGTAATCCCTCTTCAGCGATTCCTGACGCTTCGACAGCTTCTTCATCAATTTTCCATCCGGTACCTTGAACTCGTCAATCTTATGGCGGTCCATAAATTCAAGGATCTGGTCGGATATCGAGTCCTTCTGCTTCTTCAAGGAACGCATATCCTTCGTACACTTTTGGATCTCATCATAGAGTTCGATATACGTGCGAACGGCGTCCTTAAACGTCTCCTCGTTGAGCTGCGTACCCTGTCTGGGCGCGGGGGATGGGGATTGGTTGGACATGGTTAATTATACCAAGACCCAACATCTCGTTCCTTTATGGCTGTGAATCTCCCGTTTTTTTCTGTGAGTCTAGACTATCATGGACAAACTCTTCCTTGCAATTGCGATCGGTCTTCTCATCTGGTGGCTCATGCGTAAAGAGAACTACGCTCCCCTTGAGGACACGCCCGAACAAACGGCGACTGTCACCGCCCCAAGCGCTGGAATTCTCAAGAATACACAGCGAAAGGGAGCACTCCGGAGGGCATCCGTCAGTCAACCAACCTCCTGCTCGGCATCCGTCAACTTGCTCCCCAAACCGAAGGCAGACAACGGGTTCGGACAATTCGCACCCGATCCGTCAAAGCTGAAGGGCAAGAACTTCATCGACGCGAGCAGGTGGGTCACAATTGGAGCCATGTCCACTCGTCGCAACGTCAACCGCGATCTCCGTAGTGATGTGCCTATCCCCAAGAACAACGGAGTCAGCCCATGGAACCAGTCCTCCATGGACCAACAGCCTGAAGGTCGGCCTCTCGACTGTCCGTAAACAGCATATATGGTAGATCATATATCATCCACATCCTCGAATACAATCTCATGCGACTCCACATTGTCAACACCAGTGATGTCATTGTTCTTCTCCGGGATAATGAGTTCACCAAACCGTTTCAAATTGTATACCTCATCGTCTCTGTACCGTACAATGATGTCGTGCACCTCCTTGTCAGATAACTCGCAGGTTCCGTGCATCCCACGACAGGCGACCAACACCACATCATTCACATGAATCCATTCCCGACGACGCATACTTCCACGTATCGTACAGGGACACTCTACCAAATTCTTTCCATCTATAATGTTCACCAAGACCCGATTATTTCCCTGCATCTTCGTCACCACGCCGTAATGCTGTCCCTCCTCGCGAACAACAAGCTCGCGCGTCACCGCAGTCGCTTTACGAAGACCACGTGCCGTCTTCACACCTCTAGGCATGCTGATCCAAACCGAACAAGCTTCCGACAACCAATAACGGAGATGTCTGGAGAATAATCAGCACTCGTCGGACAATACTACAATACGCTGTCTCAAAAAACCACAATCCGCAACGGGTTGTATAGTGTATGTTCAACAAGTTATGCAATAACACACACGTAACACTGTATACCAGAATCGACAAGTATTTCCGATTGACAAATCCAGCTCCAAAGTCGGGAATGTAGGATGGAACCTCCGAGGATTCAGGGCGCCTCGAACGGGTCATGTACAAACGGACATACAAACCGTTCCTTTAAACCACTGTATTGTACCACGCATCCCGTATCGTGCGATTCACAGGGGTATAAAGCCCCCCGCTGCCACCCAGTCAACAGAGTCAACAACCCAGTCAACCGAGTCAACAACCCAGTCAACCGAGTCAACATGCCAATCCAACTCGCAGCAACCTTCGACCCTGCCACCATCCAGGTGGGCTCTGTCGACAAGACACGCAAAGGAGGAAAAATCGTCTACCTCAGCAACGAAGATGGATCACGTATCGTTCTGCAAACACCTGCCATGCCTCTGCCGTTCGGATTGACCCCATACGAAGTCGGTGGCGATATCCAGTCCTACTCCCTCGACCTCTCCTTCCGTCAAGCCGATACGGACCCCAAAGTCCAAGGCTTCCTCGATATGGTCAAGGGACTCGATGCGTTCCTCATCGATGTGGCCACGGAACGCAGCGAAGAGTGGTTCGGCAAGAAACAATCACGTGAACTGGTGGCCGAGTTTTACCGTAAAGTGCTCAACGATAAGCGCTCCGGAGAGTACCCACCCACAGTCAAAACCAAGGTCGGACTGAACAGCATGGGAGAAGTGACCAGCCAGTTCTTCGATGAGAACAGGCAACCCACACCGATCGAGAATCTCACCAAGGGGGCCACCATCAAAACCATCGTCGAACTCTCCTCCGTCTGGTTCGTCAACAAGACCTTTGGGGTGACATTCCGTGTCTCGCAAGCGCAAGTGGTCCACAAACCGTCCTCGGTCGGAAGGGAGTACGCCTTCCAAAACGACGACGACAATGGCAGCCAATTCGTCGAGGAAGCCTAGTGTCTGAATGTCTGAATGTCTGAATGTCTCCCTCGTGCCAAGCACTACTGCGAAGCACTACTGCAGAGCACTACTGCGAAGCACTACTGGAGCCTTGGCATAATATAAAGAATCATGCACAGCAGCTGTAAGATCAGAATGCCTGTCAGCGCATACAGAAATACAGTAATCGATCGTATCAAAGACATCAACGGCTGAGACCGTTCACAGGCCACATCCACAACATGACGGATATAGGGCTTCAAATCCATTGTCTTACTACCACAGCAGATATTTGTACCGTCATCGTGCCCTGGCTCCAGTCCTCGACCCTCCAACCAATCAAAACCCTCGTGATCGAAGCACCTCATGATCTCGATATGGCCTCGTTGATCGAGACGGTGGAAGAGACGTGTTCAACTGCACACATGGAACTCGTCCGGGTCGGTGTGGGGTACGCACCAGTCAACCTCGAATCAGTATGCACGTCGCCGATCGCAGTCACATTCAAACGGAAAGTCATCATGGTCTACCACTACGATGCCATCACAGTCAGCGATGTGTCCATGGCAACGTCCGTCTCCAGTGCCATGAAAGCCAATACGGTCCCACTCATCCTCATCACGGCACCTGGATCCTCCAAATTGCCCATAAAAAAATATCATCACATTACCTTCCCAATCACACGGACAACCCTCCCAGTCAAAGGCGTGAAAGGTGCAGAAGCGGTCCTCCTCGGCGAAACACACGACTTTGCAGGCGATAATATCAGCTTTGGTGGCGTGTTCGACAATTACCTGTCCACCAGCGCCATGACAATCGACGATGCAACCACCATCGCCGACAAGTTCAGCGTCTCCGAATACTACTCCGAAACCCTGTGTCGTTCCGGGGTATACAGTGATCCGTACACGTACCTCCCACTCACCACAGCATCACTCGTCTATAGAGATATGCGAGAACGGGGTGTGGCACTCAAAGGGAATGTGAAGACGTTCGGACAAGTATGGTCCAAAACCAATGCCATGTACGCGAAAATGGCCGTCTACAAGAAAATGTCCCAGATCTTTACGGCTGCATGTGGAGATGGAACGTCAGATCGGATATATGGCGTTCAGCAGGTATTCGCAACAGCGATACAGCACAGGGAATATGCAAAAGCAGCCGATATCCTCCAGAAAACGGGTCTCGAAGCTGCCCACGCCCTGCTTCTCATGCGTCTCTGTAGGGACACGTACCCACCATCCGTACACACAAAAGTCAAACAGGAAATGATGGCTCGCAAATGATGTTTAAACCATGTATAAAGAAAACATATACACAGGACCAGAGCATGACACTCGACGACCAGTTTCAAGGTGTCGGGGAAAACGTATCCGATAAAGACAGCGACGATCATTCGGTCTACATCCCCGCAATTACGTCGCCGCTCGATATCGAACACTTCGAATACTACTGGGGCGACGAATTGCGCGACCTGTTCGACCTCCTCCGAGAGTCAACCAAGAAGCAGGGATGGCGTCTCTTCGAACGGGCAACCTTTGCCGATTTCGTCGAGTACGCATATGACCAGAGCAGCAAGGACAAACCGTTGGACTAGGCCGTACACAACGCTCCCCACAACCCTCAGCCTCGGCAGCGGAGGCAGTCGTGGCGTGTGCATGCTCGGCGCCCTGTCCACCCTCCAGCGCCAGGGATGGCTGGATGATGTCACCTCGTTCTACGGGTGCTCAGTCGGATCCATCATCGCCACCGGGCTATGTCTCGGTGCATCGTGCAACACGCTCAAAAAACGGGTGGCGAAGAATCCCATCGTCCTCGATACGCCACCAGAACGTGTGATGTCCAATTCCATGAAATTCGGCATGCACGGTTCACAGCATCTCCTCCGATTCATCAAACGTGTGACCAAAGTGGGACATCGAACGTTCCAGGATGTATTCCAGCAAACAGGACACCTGCTCGTCGTCGTGGTGTGCAATGTATCAACTGGTGCCATCGAACATTGGTCTCACCATACACACCCATCCACCAAGATCTGTACGGCACTCTGTCTCTCATGCCGTGTCCCCTTTGTATTCACCCACGGCACGTATGGAGGACAGGTATACGTCGACGGAGGCGTGGGTGAACCTGTCCCGCATACCCCCGATCCCATGTCCACACTCGCCGTCTCCTTCGTGGACCACATTGCCGAACCGATCCAGTCGATCGTCGAGTACACCAGGTCACTGCTCAGCGTGGCCATCCGGTACCAGGCCGTCCGCTGGCGTGTCGAGATCGATCCAGGGCAGCTGTCACCGTTCGATTTTGCAATGGACCACACAACGGTCAAGACAGCATACGTGCTCGGGAAACGTCAAGGTGCGACATTCTGCAAAAAAAATACATGACTACTTGCATGCAGGCTTGCACGCCCGGATCAGGAGCCGCAATCCAAGTCGCCGCACTGGGGAAACAAGATCTCGTGCTGCGTGGTCGATGGTCCCCCTTCAAAATTCAGTATAGACGTCATGTCCCATTTGTTACATGGGTAGACGAAGTAAAAATCCAGTATTCACCACTGACCCGTACACGTGTGGACATTCCCAAAAAAGCCGACTTTTTGGGTGATATGTACCTCGAGATCCGTTTACCTGTGCTCACCCCTGACTCGTTCGAACCAGGGCCCGGATTGACACCACCCGTCGTCCCGTCTGTCTGGAATGCACACATCGGCTACCGACTCCTGCGCCGAATCCGGTTGATGCTCGATGACCAGGAAATCCATAACATTGAACGGCTGTGGTTGGATTTATACGATCGACTGTACACGAGGGCAGGACATGCACAGGGGCTCCTCGCGATGGTGGGACGAGATCCGTTACCCACAAACCAACCACATATCCTGTACATCCCATTACGATTCCTGATGTGCCGGAAAGGGTTCGCGCGCGCACCACTGCCCCTCCAGGCAATGTCAAGCTCGCTCACGGTCGACATCGAATGGGAAGGACTGGGCACGCTGTGTCCGGGTCTACGAGATGATCCAGGCCTGGACATCCGCGTGCTCTGTGAATACGCAGATGTCGACACTGTGGGACAACCCCCACCGCAACACCAAGAACTCACCCTCGCATTCGAAAGTGTGATCGACAGTGATCAGACCACGTATACAGTTGATTCCGGAGGAGCCATCCAGAGACTTCCGAATGTGTCTGTCAACCTGGGGAATGTACGGTTCAGTGCAAAAGCCATTGTCTGGGTGGCGTATACCGAAGGCACACAAAACGCAAACAACACATTGTTCGAGTACATCGATCGTCCATTGACCAATGCACGGATCACATTCAATAAACAGGACCGTGTCTCGGTGCACGGGGATACATATTACACACTGGTCCAGCCCTATTTCTACGGACTCCGGAGCTGTGCTGGTGGATCCTTGTGCCCCCCAAACATGTACTCCTTCTGTCTCAAAGCCATGTCGCGGTATCATACGGGCACGGCGAATTTCGGCAACCTCCAGGAGGTCTCGTTGAAAGGCGATGTCCGACCGGAAACACCCCTGTCAAAGATCAAGGTGTTCACCCTGTACCATAACGTGCTCCGGATCAAGAACACGAGCGCCAAAGTCATGTTCGTCTAGAGGTAGATATACACTACACTAAATATTATCTGATATGGATAATGCTCTTCGCACGTGAATCACATAACCTCGCCTCCATCGCCGTCATCATGGCCATTGCAATCTACATGTACGGCATCACGACCGGCCTCACCATCGGCATGAGTATCACGTGTCTGTCTCTGGTGTATGCCATATCACGAGTCGGTGGGTGAATATCCCCAGACCATATGCCCAAACCTGTATAGGGTATAGGGTATCACCCCTTCCACCTGTTGCCACACGCCACACACTGGCAAAAACACGTCATTGGTTCGTCAGCAGAGCGTGTTTGAAGCTCGTAAAACGTAGTCTTCCAGCTCTTGCATTTGCGACACTGGAATGCCCCGTCTGGTGCACTCTCCACATCCACAGTCAACTGTTTACGGAGGGCTTTATACGCTGCTCGCTCGAATACAGGAGCCCATCGCGCAGGATCCATTTCGTACGGTGTCATCGAAATAAATGTCTTTAGGGGCACTTCACCCGAACATATACGGTCCCTCAGGGATGTATTTGTCCGTAAATTGAAGAGGTCCAGGGCAATGGCACGCTGTGTATACATCTCCCGGAACGTCAGACCAGTCGATGAGTCCCATTGCGTGGGAAGGCGTTGGCTAATGCATCGTCTGATCGTGGCGTTCCACAACAGAATCTCGAGGTGTTTCCCGAGATGTGGTCCGAGAGACACGGAAAATCTGTCCACGACCTTTTGACGGACGACCTGCACACGCTCGAGTGAACCCATACTCTCACATTGTCACATTGTCTTCTTTAAACATCCGTAGATTTCATCCACACACAATGCGTTCAAATGCAACCCAATTTTTCTATGAGACACCATGGCTCAACCATATCGCTCCGTAGACCACTCGTCCATTGCATTCGAACCCATCGTCAAGGATTCCGCCGCTCGTCTGTTCGTCGTCGACATCAAAGACCCAGTGCGCATCCAAACCAGTCCGGTCGTCCTCACCACATCCGTCGAGGATGAAACTGTCCCGTTCGTCTACCTCCAGGGTGACGAGGCCATGATGACCTTCTTCAGGAGCACGGAAACCTTCATCGAAGATACCTGCATCGCCAACAAGGCCGACTGGTTCGCAGTCGCCAAGAACCTCGATGATGCCGTGCTCCGTCGGGGGTTCAAGAGCTTCTTCGGGGATCACGGGTTTAAGGTCAAGATCGGGACAGACGTGGCCTGCTTCGATCAGAACAGGAAACCCATCGGCCGAGAGGATATTCCAGTGAACACGTCGTGTCGTCTGATTCTTGAGCTCTCGAGGCTGTCATTCGGGAAGCACGAGTACGGCGGCATGTGGAAAGTCGTTCAGATCCAGACGGTTCCCATGGAATGCCTCATCCAGACCGAACAGCCCGAAGATGATGCCCAGTCACTGAATTCGGATATAGACGAATTTATTTAAGATGCGTATAGTAAAATGTCAAACACAAGGAATGAAAACACATTTTCCAATGTCCTCTACGGAAGTCCAGTAGGGACCAGTCAGAACAACTGTTATGCATACGCCATCAACTATTATGTCAATCGCGGAGACACGAAACTCCAGCCGGGGAACCTGGCCGGGAACATGTCATCCGTCGATCTGTCCTCGTGTCGTGACATGAGACAACGGGTCCAGGATGATGCCAAGGCGATGGGGTGGACCATCACAGTCATCGACAAGGATACGGTGTGCCCCAAAGGCAGCGTCAAAATCGCCTCAGTCATTGCTCCCAACATTGATTTTCATTGGTATAAATATCATAAACATGTGATGTACCGAGTGAAAACACCACGTTCAGTGGCCGACCTTGCACGGGAATTCGGCGTCTCCACAGCCGACGTCCATAATCCCAATCCCGGAAACAGAACCAACAGCTCCACGCTGCGACTGGGTGATATCGTCCTCATCCGGAACGCCAACTGCTGGTCCCATAAACAGGGATTCTCCCCGGAAGGCCCGATCCTCAAAGACAGCTGCGGCAAAGTCATCAAAGACCCCGCGACGGCCTGTCGAACGTATGGATACGGACTGAATTATACGTCCATCTGTACTGTATACTGTCTCAGGAAACAGTGATGGCTCTATCCATCTATCCATCTATCCATCTATCCATCTATCCATCCATAAACATGTCGTTGTCCTCAGTGTCGAAACACCAGGCACAGACACGCTCCGGGTGCCACGTTGTTTCTATAAATTCACGGAATGATATCTCCCAGAACAGAGTACGTCTCTTCTGGAGGATATACCCGAACATGTCAATATGTTTCTGTCTCGTGCACAACCGTTTCCGATGTCGCATGTTTCCCACAGTGATCCAGATGGGGTACGCTTTCTCTCCACACATGGGGGGCATGGTCAACATGGGTGCACCAGTAACGTGTAAATTATGGGCAACCCCCGACCGAATTGGCCAGTGCCACGACCCGTCCATGGCCACAAAGGCAAGTACAAGGTCAGGAACCGAAGCATAAGTCTTCCTCGGCGGCCGACCGATACTCACACCGTAGTCCATCAACACGGCGTCGGCGGGATCACGAACCAACTTCGATGACCACATGCACACAAGTAACTCCAAATTGTGTTCGAGACCCTGAACAGCCCACGCATCAAGAAGGGAATTTACACGTTGGCTAATATCTTCGTACATTCCGTACATTGTTGTTGTTGTTGTTGTTGTTCTTTGATGTCATCCGACACGTGCCGCCAGACAGAACCGCAACTGGCCCAGGTTGGCGACGTTGTACACCATGACCAGCGGGAACTCGTTCTTTAAACACAGGTTGACGGTCGCACACAGTCCGCTCGCCCTCGTGAACAGGGTGAGGTACCGCAGACTGAACAGGCCTTCCACGTCACACCCGGTGGTCTCCAGGACGGAGAGACACGAATCGCTTTCCCCGATACACGTCTCCTGGGTGGCAAAGTTTCCCTCGCACACGAGCTGCAGTGTACTGTCCTTGGCCTTCACCGTGATATAGTCGCCCAGATTCTGCATCTCGCGGCAGGTGCGTTGCAGGTAGACAGACGGAAGACACAACACACGGTCGAACACAACCTCTGGCACCATGATGTTCTCCGAATCGCAATCCAGAAGCTTGAGCGTATAATTCGTCGACGTATTCTTCTCGGAATTCTCGATGATGATCCCCAACTCGTGAACGCTCTTCTTCTTGCAGAATAGGGTGATGGTATCACTGGTCGAAGCCGTTTTCAACAGCTTGAACACTGACGCCATATTCACACCCATGATGACCTTCGAGTCGCAGTAGTACTCGTCAAATTTGTCCGCAAACAGGGCCATGTGGATGATGGCGCACCGAGCCGAGTCCATCGTCACCAGAGACACACCGTCCCCGTCCCATGTCAAATTGCTGTCGTGGATGATGTGGAACAAGACCTCGAACAGACCACGAAGGGCCGTCGATTGGACCGTACGACAGAATAAACAGTACTCTTGGAAATCTATGACGGGCTCTGTGACAGGTTCTGTGACAGGTTCTGTGACAGGTTCTGTGACAGGTTCTGTGACAGGTTCCATGATGCTGCCTGCTGCCTGGGGTCTGGGGTCTGCTGCTTGCCTTTATAGGCCACTCGTAGGCCATCATTTGGACTGTTGATATGCCAATGCATCCTGATACATGTTATACAGTGCAGATGGTTTTTTAATGTATTTCCCTGCGGATGCGAGATTCGGTGGTGTATTGTAACAGTACGTATCTACATTCTTCATGTCGAGCATGAACTGTTTTCTTGCCTCGATCTTCTCTGGAGTATTTTTTTGTTTAAAATTGTGATAATTGTCCAGTGTAATGTTGTCGTAGGTCGCCCTAAATGCATTTTCATCCAGATTGTACCTCTTCTTGTTAGTATTTGTCTTCTTATTTGCCTTCTCTTCGTAGTAATTAATAAAATTTTGTAAGTTTTGTAAACGGTTAACCGAAAAGTAGTAGCCTCCAGCCTCATACACCCACCAGTTGTCATTCAACATTGTTGCGTACTTTCCTCTCTCAAGTCGGACGTCACCAAACCGATTTTTAATATTATTAATCATACGTAGTTTTCGAGGATCTGTATTATTGAGGAGCCATTTCTTATACGCTTCGAACTTTGACTTGTTCCACGTCTCCGCATCATCCCGGGAATTGTTCCTGTTATTGTTGTTGTTATTGTTGTTGTTATTGTTGTTGTTATTGTTGTTGTTATTGTTGTTGTTATTGTTCCTGTTATTGTTGTTATTGTTGTTATTGTTGTTGTTATTGTTGTTGTTATTGTTCCTGTTATTGTTGTTGTTGTTGTAATTGTTGTTGTAATTGTTATTATTCCTCACTTTCCTGGGATTCTGTTTATTGTATTGATTCTTGTTGTATTCAGCTGTAAATCGCCGTTCCCAATCAGTATACGACCACTCCTCACCGTTACCGACGTTATAATAACCACATGGTTCAGAGTTATCTTTCCCTTTACCAAACGGAACTCTGATTTCGCGCAGTTCCTTGATGGACTTGGCATTCCGTATCTTTGCCGCACATCCCGCTTCATACGAGTTTTTATCATACGCGTACCCGAGAGCTTTCCACTTTGCGATCAGTTGATCACGTGTGGATTTTGCGTCTTGAACCCTGGCTTGAAGACGTGCGATCTGCTCTTGTTTTTTCACACGACGGTCAGCGTCACATCGCTCCACATTAAAAGCATTGCCTCCGACGGATTTTCCATCCTGAGCATAGACATACCGCATGAGATCGTCCTCAGTATCTTCATAGCCTCCATTTTTGAGACATTTCTGTTTACGCATGGCAATACATTTCGACCGTGTATTCCCATGCTTGGAAGTACATTTTGAACGGGAATACTTAAAACAGGACACATGGGCAAACTCTTGTGGGCGGGATTTAGATCCCATATTAGAACGAGCCAGAATATTTTCGGGGAGGGGTCCGTTATTACATCCTGAAATTTATTAGCGGAACCCCCCAACTCATCCACAGGAACACCAGGAACATGGCCAACTGTATCCCGCCCCCGATCGGCGTCCAGGGGGAAAACAGCTGACCGACCTTGCCCACCCTTGTCGCGTTCCCTGGCTTGGCACGTTTCTCACGGATCTTCGAATCAACAAACAACAGGATGGAATGCACGGTCATGACCACGCCGTACGCAAGGTACAACAGACCCAACACTTCCAACCATTCCAGACGATATGACGCTGCGGACACGATGGGCACAAGCGTAAACAGCAACAACGGGATGCTGGCTTTCATGTACACACTATCCACGACTTTGTTCATACTCAAAGAACAGAAAAAAGCATCAGCGCTAGTCACAGTCATCAGCAAAGGCAGAGAACGGGCACTCCAGGAGCGTCTCGTCTGTGTCCATATGTGTATACGGGCGATTGATATCCTCTCCGGAAATCAACGCGTACTGATCCAAGGGACATTCCTCTTCCATCTGCTGCATATACATAAAGGCATTCGTTCCCACATACGATTTTCCCTGCCCCGTCACAATCGTCGGCACAGCATCTATACGGTGACGGGGTGCTTGTTCATCAATATTAATGACAGTTGCCTTGACACCGAGACGTTTAACGATCTCCAACATACGAACACAGCTCGGGCACTGGTTCGACACGTACAGGTACATTGATTGATTCTTCGCCATTGAACATATGCTCCACAATAAATCATGGCATTAGACGACAGGGTGGACAGGGTGGACAGGGTGGACAGGGTGGACAGGGTGGACAGGGTGGACAGAATGGACAGGGTGGACAGGGTGGACAGAATGGACAGGGTGGACACAAGGACACAAGGATGAAAGCTGCCGCGGCACATACGTTTCAGTTAAATTCCTGTTTTTTACCACGTTGAGTCCATTTTGACCCCCGAAAACGCCCTCGTCCAGCGCTCTGGAGGGCTGTACAACCCACTTTTGTAAACGTGGTCAATTCCCAGCCGCGGTGTGTGAGCGGCGCTGGTACAGGGGGGTTCCAGTCTCTGTCCCGAGGGTGCTTTTTTTTGGGCAGACGGACTTTACCACGTTCGTCCACCCCTCGGGACGCCAAACGAACCCAACGTGGTAAATTATGAAATAAGGATCTTCATAATTTACCACGCTGTATTTTGCTCCAGAAGCTTAGATTCACTTTTTGTCCTCTATATAAGGTCTCAGAGGGCTAGATATATAACATGGCATAAAGTGAAAAACATGAATATTATTTGTATAGAGAATGACCAGAGGATTACTAGACGTTCCGATGGGAGAGAGTTTTCAAATCGGCCTTTTCAGTTTTATACCACGTTGACGTCAGTCTGCACCTTCGCAACCCCTAGACGAACGTGGTAAAAATCAGATTTTCACCCACAAGCATAAACAACATGGTAAATTCCGTTCCATTTACTTTTTTATACAACGTTGGCCTCAACCAGGGGGGCTGTTACACGTACTCCAACCAGTGATGACGTGTGGTGGCTGTCCCGTTAAATGCATCCCCGCGGTCGAATGGGTCCTGTCCACGTTCGATACGGTCGCGAATAACCTCCCTGTCAATGTGCGACTTAAATTCACGGTGCGCGAAATGCTTCACCTTGCGGATGTGCTCCTCGATGTCGTCGAAGAAGAAACTGCAATGCCAACCACCCTCCGTAATCAGTGGGGAGACACCAGGTCCACGACAACGTTGATCCGTCATCGATTGGGGCATGGAACGTGTCCCGCAAATGTACGCCTTTAACCATACCTCATCATTCTTCACCCAGTTCGGCGTGTATATGAGGAACTCCTGTAACAAATGCCTCGGTTTCATCATGTGACACCCGGCCGTCGCCGATACAGCAAGCAGTGACGACGGATCGGGAAGCTCGTCCACATCGTTGACCAAGACCAACCCGTCGACGTCAGGAACGTGCAAACGGGCATAATCGCGTTGGTACCGTTCCCTCCACCATGCTTCCCTAATCTCCAACGCACTGCCGGCTCGGAACGACTCCGGGACAGCAGGGAACGTGTCCACAACGATATAGGTCACCTTGGGGTGCCCGTTCGGGAACTTGAGCGGGTACTCCAGCTCCTTGACAACACCCGAATGGGAAAGACGGCTCTCCACCACGATGAACTGTTCCACAATGTTCTCGAGCAAACTCAGACGTTTCCTAAAGATGGGCTCGCCGTTGTACATCACACAGTCGAAGATCGGAACCGACGCCTGTCCGAACATCGCCGCAATCAGGGAAGGCGGTGCGTAGTACTTGTCAGACCCGTGAATCCCGATGGCTCGACTCGGATTGCCCAGAGATTCCACGGCAAAGTCCATGCACTCCCCGATCGTGGGCAAACTGTACCCCTGCGTCCTCAGCGCGCGGGTGAACATAATGTCCTCGTCCTCCTTCATGTCCGTCTCTGTGGCCGTCTTCAACACCTTCTGGAAGGTCTCGACATGACGAAGACTCAGTCCACCGTTGATGATGAAGCTATCGGCCTGTAACGATCCACACACTGCTCCGTAGTACACGTGCTTAAACGGCATGAAGCTGGATAACCTCGTGGATGCCCCACGAACAAAACACGTATCACATTGGAACATGAGCACATACGGAGTCGAGAAATGGGTCCAGAACTCTGGATTGTACATCACTGCATTAAACGTATTCCTCGATCCTATTTGGGGAGGAATTGCAATGCCCCGTACAGATTGGACAGATGGGAAGGTGTTTGTCAGCCATGTAAGAACGTTAGCCGGAGCCACCACAAATATGGTACACTGGGGGAACGCATCCAGGGCATTCTGAAGGACCTTCGGAAGCCAAAAGGTCAACCTCGTTTCAATGATGCATAACGAAATGGGTAAGGCAGGCACTGACGATACGGAAGCGTCTTTGTGTGGTGGTGCCGGGGCCGTAAGGTAGGTGCCAATTGTGTCCTCGATCATCGCTGCTGATGAATAATATCTACTGTGCTTCTACTGCCAGGAGGACAACTGACACATGACAACTGACACATGACAAGCAGATTCTTATCGAATATCTCCCGATAGGGGTGGGAGCCGAATCGACAGGTAGATACGGGTTCTTCGGGTCAGCGTGGCGTATTACAGGATGACGATGATACACCCATACAGCGAGTCCTGTGATTGTCCATATGGCGAAGAAGATCTTATCATTACAGGGTCCAACGTCACAGTATGTCAGAACTGTGGACGTGTGGTCACTGCGCACGCTCTTGATACAGGACAAGAATGGTTCCATGATGAGAACGCACGTGCCGATTTTCGACCCGGAGAAAGATCACCCTTCGCCACTGACCTACCTGTCGATTCCGTCCATCCTGTCCATCCTGTCCATCCTGTCCATCCTGTCCATCCTGTCCATCCTGTCCATCCTGTCCATCCTGTGCCCTCGCTGCATTCTCCCAAGTCGTCGAGACAGAATGGACAGAATGGACAGAATGGACAGGGTGGACAGGATGGACGGTCGGCCAACCTATCACAATTGATCTGTCCACATGTCCCGGCTCCCATCAAGGAAACTGTGGGGTACATCAAAAATTTTGCACAGGCTCTCCGACTGTCACTCGGTACTTGCGATAAAGCCATTGTCCTTCTCCACCGTTTTTACGATGCACAACGCACCCTCAATCAACGTATGCCTGCAAACAGATACGTTGTCTCTACCTGTTGTTTGTACTATTCTTGCAAAATGATGGGCCACAGCCGAAGCATCAAGGAACTTGCCAGGGCGTGTGCCGTGAGCGAGAAAGGATGCGTCGCGATGATGAAACAGTTCAAACATGCCCTCCCGGATATTCCAGCGTTGTACATTACGGTTCATGCGACCGATTTACTGGTTCGGGCACTTCAACAACTCGAGTTCGGGACCCGTTTTGTGTACAACAGGGTTCTCAGAACGTGTCACACTGTCCATGCTGATATCAAAGATCGCCTGGAGGGAAAGACGCCAGAATGTATATGTGGCATATGCATCCACTGTGCATGCATTGTCCACGGAATCAACCACCCATTGAAACAGATTGCATCAGTGTGTATGGTATCCCAAAACACACTGTTGAAATCGATCCCACTTGTCGCTTTTAATAAAGACAAGTACGTACTAATCAACCATAACGAAATGCATCAAGCAACTACCATTTAAAGGAATGCACTGCCAAGTCCATATGCCCCCGAAGCCGCACTCGCCAGAAACACAGACCCAAGGAACGTCACCTTGTTTCCATTGCCTATATACGGAACAATAGCTACTTTTGGATACATAAACAACACCAGTAATATGAGCACGAAGACAAATATACGTCCACCGTAATCGGACAAAAACTGCACGGCTCGGTGAGTTTTCTCCTTGGGCGGGGATGTCGGTTGCTGGAACTGGAATCGCTGGTTCATCGAGTTGTCCATCGAGTTGTCCATCGAGGTCCTCCTAAATTCCCGAGGCCGTTGAGCCCTCTGCGGCTTCCTGTACTTCACGGGCCGTTGCTTGCCCTTCGTTTGTGAGGCGAACTGGACACGACGTTGTTGGGGCGGCTCAGGATCCTCTGGAATGGATGGGTTATACGTGGGCATATCGATCGGTCCCATGTCCTTCTTGGAAATGATGGACGGTTGGAGCTTCGAGAGGGGCGTGGCGTTGATATCGTCACCGAACGGGGTTGATTTGGAATGGGAACTGTCCATCTGATCAAGTGTTACATATTTGATGGGCAAAACAAACGCACTCCGTCATATACACCTGCAAGATTATACCGACAGGATGTCACAGTTTGTTGGATTTCATCATAATACGGGTGTGACCACATATCCCACGACATATCCTCCGACGAATTCTGTGACATATCCTCCGACGAATTCTGTGACATATCCTCCGACGAATTCTGTGCCGCTTGAGTCGCGATGATTTGCCGACTGCCCTCCATGTATCCACGTATAAAGTCGTAACGGACCGAGACCAGGGAACAGCCAAAGAAGACAGGTCCTGTGTAAGGCGTATATTGAGTCATATTCTGGAGCCGGTCCATGGCGACGAAGTACCAATCATCTGCCAGGTTGGCGACACACACACTCGCATGTGCTGTTGTTCTGTCGCAGTTTGAAGACACGTCGATAGGTGACGGGTGAGATCGCAGACGATCGAGGAGGTCCCGTTGAACCCGGTCTGACGGATCGAGGGGGTCCCATTGAACCCGGTCTGACGGATCTCGTTCGAGGCTGTGACCCAAATTGAAGGGGGAAGCTTTGCACTGGTCGTCCCGATCCCACTGAACTCCTGGACCCTATACGGGATCCTGGTCTGAACCCACCAGGGGCTGACATTGAGCGTTCAAAAGGTCTGGGAGGTCCCATTACAGATCCTAAACGAGAACCTATTACAGATGGACGAGATGGCGGACGAGAACCTGGACGAGAACCTATTACAGATGGACGAGAACCTGGACGAGAACCTATTACAGA
>Ga0181597_10000334_pt1 | contig 51749 bp, 44 predicted proteins | sample 041ome_5_FD_148647 | JGI IMG/M metagenome (GOLD analysis project Ga0181597, IMG submission 148647) | Coastal salt marsh microbial communities from the Groves Creek Marsh, Skidaway Island, Georgia - 041403US metaG (spades assembly) | ecosystem: Environmental > Aquatic > Marine > Intertidal zone... | reverse complement strand
TTGAGTGGATCGAAGCGTTGGCTCTCTCGGCTCGAACGTCTCCGGATCGAGTTCGATCCATTCCGCGCCGTAGATATTGCCGTGGTGACCATTACCGGAGGAGTCGGTCAGTTTGCCGCCACGCCCTTCGTCCATGTGATAGAGGGCGATGGTATTCTCATCGGCTTCAAAGCGATTGGGGGGAGTGAAGTTGAATTTGTAACGGACGCCTTGGGAATAACGGAGGGTTTCAATCAGACCGTCGATACACCCCTTTGTATCCTCGACTGCACCGATGGAACTAATGGTGCTTTTCAAAAAATCACCTTTATCGTGAGAGTAGCCTGCTTCTTTCCCTTTTTTACCATTGATCCAATACTCATATGTGTTGCCATTCCAAGAAAGTGCGAAGTGAGTACGTTGGCCTATCTCGATATCTCTGATGACGAGTCCATCAAAGGTCTCATTTTCCCAATTTCCTCGAAAGGCGCCAAGAACTGGTTCGGCCGTGAGCCAGGATAGTTGCTGAGATTCACCCTTCCCCGCGAGTCGAACCAATGAGCCCCCCCTCCCGGACATCGGATATAACCATCCTTCAATTGTATATTTATTAACGAGTTCAAGATCAGTTCCTAAGTCCACCCGATCCTCGGGTTCCATAAACCTCAGCGCATATCGGGCCTGTTGTGTCGGCGAACTTTCTCCCGCCACCTTCACTGGCATCAGCTTCGCCGTCACTTGCCCGTTGCGGCTGACTGAAACGACGCCTTCTTCCAACGTGACTTCGTTGCCCGCGTTTAAGATCTTCACATCATACTGACCGACAGAAAGATCGATCTGTTCCTCCACGCCGGCTGAGATTTGCAGGTCTTTGACGACTTCCCCGTCCTGCGTCACCACGACTTTCACATCGCTGTCGTAAACTTCGAGCTTCCATTCGCCTTCCGTCGTCTTGAACGAAAAACTGATGATCGTTGCCAGCAACAGAATCCCCGCCAGTCCACCTCCACCAAGCATGAGCCACTTCTTGTTGATGCCCCCGCCACCTGCAGAGGCGGTCTTCGCTCGATTCGGTTTTGACGCCGCACGTCCACCGCGACGGGGAGGCAGCGTCGCTTTGGGAATGGTCGCCGCACTGGCGGAGGCGGTCTGTTTCTTTTTCTTCGACTTCGCCCGATTGGCGACTTTCGAATCGTCGGTGGCAACTTTGATGACAGGCTGGGAGTTCCCGCTCTTTGCACTGGCAATGAAATCTTTGAGCCGCGCGAGGAAAGTCTCCGCCGAATCGATCCGCTCTTCCGGTTTCTTCTCCAGGAGTCCCATCACGAGTGAAGACAGCGCTGGTGGAATGTCAGATCGCAGTTCATGTGGCGGAGGAGGCGTGTGATTTCCGATCGCTCCGAGGGTGGCGATTAACGTGTTTCGAGCAAACGGCGACTTTCCCGTCAGCATCCGATAGAGCACAACACCCAGACTGAACAGGTCGGCCCGCGAATCGATTTCGCGGCCTTCGGCTTGTTCCGGAGCGAGATATTGCGGCGTGCCGACGATGACTCCCGATTGCGTGATCTGATTGGCTTCATCGGCTCCGCGGGCGAGACCGAAGTCGAGAATCTTGACGCGATCGTTCCCCGCTTCCAACCAGATATTGTCCGGTTTGATATCGCGATGCGTGAGCCCCTGATCGTGGGCCGCTTTCAGGCCCGAAGCAATCTGCCCGGCAATGCGGACCGTGTCGCGCAGGGACATTGTCTTTTCACGCGCCACGCGTTCTTGCAGTGCTTCCCCTTCGAGTAATTGCATGGCGAGATAGACGACGCCGTTCTCTTCCCCGACTTGAAAGATGGTGACGATGTTATCGTGTTCGATGGAGGCCGCGGTGCGGGCTTCGCGGAGAAACCGGTCTTTGGCGTCCGCTTGTGACGCGACTTCGGGCTTGATGACTTTGAGGGCGACTTTGCGTTGGAGTTGCAGATCCTCGGCCAGAAGGACCAGTCCCATCCCCCCTTGACCGATGCAGCTCAGAATGCGATAGCCTCCCAACCGACCGAGTTCATCGTCGGATTTGGCCGGTGAGAGAAAGTGGAGAAAGGAAGAACTCGCATCCGTCGCCGCATCACCCGGTGCCGGCGTGATCACAGTCTGGCTGGTCACCGACATCTCATTCATTTTCGTGAGGGTCGATTCACTGATTTTTTCAACTGACTTCTGGATCTTCAGATTTGCGAGAATGGAATTGGTCTCGCGATCGGCGAGTGCATTGGTCAGCGTATCCTGAGATGAGATTTTCTCGGCCTGCTGGAGACAACTCTCGCAATTCTCAAAGTGGGATTCGATCTGTTGAGAGTCGTCTCCCGACATTATTCCCAGCAGGAACTGCTGCGGTTGATCAGGTTGGGGACAATCGGGAGGACTCACAATATTATCCAGATTAGTATGTGCTTTCGGGACCCGGGTTAATGAGACTACGAGGGCAAACTCGAAAACCTGTCACGATTATGAACGATTTTCTGAAAATCACCTTCTGACCGGGATTTACGAGCGGTTATTTGAAACAAAACCGTCACTCTTCCCACATTCCCGCCATTTCTTCCCGTAGTCTGCGGAGCACACGGGAACGGGCCAGATAGACGGCATTCGGACTGATTCCCAGTGTCTCACTGACCTCCTGGGCCGATTCACCGTCCACCACTGTCATCCAGCAGGCTTGCCATGTCGTTTCCTCGAACTCGATCTTCATCAGATCGAGGGCTTTCTTCGCGACGAAGGCGTAGTACTCCTGATCGGTGAATAACTCCACGGCGTCTTTGACATCCAGACGCTTGAGCTGATCGGTGTAAGCATTGTCTGGATCGCGGTTTTTTCGTCTCAAAAAATCGCGGCTTTTATTCAGCATCACCGTTCGCAACCAGCCGCGAAAACTACCATCCGCCTTGTACTCGAATTCCGGCAGCTTGCTCATCAACATCATCAAGACATCCTGAGCAACATCCTCGGCTTCAGCATGAGAAAGCCCAATTCGCTGTTGTCCCCAGAAGAGCAGCAATGGCGTATAGATCTCCGTAAAGCGACTCCAGTCCTCAGCGTTTGGGCTGGGAGCTTTGAGACGATCGATCAAAGTGACACAAGTTGTGGTCATGAGAGATGCTGTATCGCAGCCAATAATAGAGATTTATGACGAGCGATCAGTTTACATCGGGAATAACCTGATGTCATCAGAAATCCAGAGTGAAACGCCTCATCTCGACATGATACAGCTTCAGAGAGAAGCCGTGCTTTTCGCATTTCATTGCGAGCAAACCCCTACCGAAGGCTCCTCCATCTGAAGTCGCTGTTTTGGATCGAATCTCTAGTGAATCTTAGCCAATAAAAAACGGCTCTCGAAAGAGAGCCGTTCGGGGTTCTTATTGAAACCTTCCCCAAATCATACGGGGCGAGGCCAGCATGTGCTGAATATTATTGCTTCATCGCGGCAGCAAGAATCTGCGATGTGCTTTCTCGCATGATTCGAGGATCGACGATTTCGCCTTTTTGCAGAGTGGCTCGAACGTCTTTACCAGAGATGAAAACAGGCTTCTCTTCGGAATGATTTTCCATCAGGTCAACTCGACCAAGAGACTCGTAAAATGCGGCAAATCCGACATTCACGTTCTTGATCTTGAGATCTCCGTTGAGCTTATCAAAGATTTCCTGAGCATCGAAATCACCCCAGATGGCTGTTCCATCTGCGAACGGTGCATCGGCGTGTTTACGGCCAATCACAATGTGGGTATATCCCATGTTCTGACGGTAGATGCCGTGCATGACGGCTTCTTTCGGTCCACCGTAAAACATTTTGATGTCGAGCCCGAGCAGCATGACGCGATCAGGAACCGATTCATTTCGTGGCCCCCACAATTCGGCATCGCTGTCACCTTCACCTAAGGCACGGTCGGCGATCAGTTTTTCGTAAGTCTCCATACGGATTTCTGCAGAGACATCATCGCCTTTTGTTTCACCGATCAGCGGATTTAAAACAGCTCCGGCATTCTTGCCTTCACGAATCAAGGTTTCTAAACCGTAGACCAAAGCGTACTCGTGAGCACGATGCAACGGGTTGCGAGTTTGAAAAGCGACGACAGCATCCCAGCCTTTTGCCGCGAGTGCTTCACGCACTTCGGCAGGAGTCAAAACGTATTTGCCAAACGCAGGGTTCTTGGGTTGTGGCAATGCCTGAATTTTTCCACCCAGCAGGTGGGTCATGTCGGCATCGTTCTTGAGCACCATGTCGGCACCAGGATGATCGGTACGGTCAGTCAAGTAAACCGATTTCAAATATCGTGGTTTGTCCCATTCGAAAACGTCTTCGATGTCGAGTGTCCCGACGATTGTTCCTTCGGGGCACACGAGTGCCACTTTTTGACCGGCACTCAAACTGCCAGCAAGTTCAGAGGTGACAGGAAGTGAAAGTGGAATCGTCCAGGCGTATTTCTCGCCGTTGACTTCAATCACGGACTCGTCCAGAACCTTGTTGTACACAGCGCTTGTCATAGGGCCTTCAAGCGGGCTCAGGGTTCCATCACCCCAGCGGTAGACTGACGAGAGGTCTGCTGCCGAGACGGGAACCTGGGGCAGTCCTTGGGCTTCCTGCTGAAAGGCATCCACTTGGTCGGCGGGGACAGTACAGTTCACGGGAGCATCGAGCCCTCCATGGGGGGCGATCAAATCAGCCATCGTTCGTTTTCCTCGTGGTTTGGTTGGTATTTCAGGTAAGTTGTGTAAGCCTTGATCAGACAGACGATAGGAAACCCCTGAGTCGGCGTCAAGCGGCCCGAAATGCTCGATATTGATGGAATTGACAGTTTTTGGACGAATTTTTCATCCTTCCTGCAAGGTGAGACGTTATCAGGGCTGGAGTTCCGTTTTCCGATTGCGATAAACTGGAAGCCGGTTCATGTTTTTTCCAAGTGCCATTCCCTTCAATTGAAGAGGCGACTCGTGTCCTCCACCATACCTTTCACGACCATCCAGGTGTATCTCGGGCTTCGAGCTTACGAAATCGCCATTGGCGATTCTTTGCTGAACGAAGCAGATCGATATCTTGCCACTTGGAGTGAAAAGCTGAAACCCTCCAAGTCCAAAGCCAGCAAGGCATTGGTGGTCACCGATCAAAACATCCAGTCGCCCCATGCGGAGGTTGTGTTGAAGTCGTTGATTGATGCAGGTTGGCAAGCAGAATTGATTGCTCTGGAACCGGGAGAGGCCTCAAAAAACATTCAGGTTGTTACGGGAATGTATAAAAACCTGGTGGAAATGAAGGCAGATCGCCAAACTCTTGTCGTTGCTGTCGGAGGGGGAGTGATCGGGGATTCGGCAGGCTTCCTCGCCGCAACATATGCCCGAGGTATTCCGTTCATTCAAATTCCGACTTCGCTCCTTGCGATGGTTGATAGTTCGGTCGGCGGTAAGGTTGGCGTCAATCTTCCCGAAGCCAAAAACCTTGTTGGCGCTTTCTATCAACCCCTGGGAGTCCTGATTGATACCAACACACTGCAAACATTACCCGAGCGAGAATATATCAGTGGCTTGGCCGAGGTGATCAAGTATGGTGTCATTCTTGATGAAAGCTTCTTCAAATATCTCGAAGAGAATGTTGAAGGGCTCAACAGCCGAGAGCCTGCTGTCATGAAACAGGTGATTGCGAAAAGTTGTCGGCTGAAAGCCGATGTGGTTGAGCAGGATGAGTACGAGCGAACTGGCTTGAGAGCCGTCCTCAACTACGGACACACTTTTGCACACGCCTTTGAAGCACTCGCAGGATACGGCGAACTGTTGCACGGAGAAGCCGTCTCGATTGGAATGGTCTATGCCAGCCGTTTGGCAGAAAAACTGGGACGAATCACGCGCAACGAAACCGATCGCCAAGTGAACTTACTGAAAGCTGTGGGACTACCCATTGCGTTACCTGCGAGTTGCCAGTTCTCTGCTGATGACATTCTTCAAAAGATGTTATTAGACAAGAAAACGGTCGGTGGGCAATTGCGATTTGTTTTGCCCACCGAGATCGGCAATGTCGAAACCGTCAAAAATGTGCCGGAAGCCACAGTCCGTAAGGTGCTCTGAACTCGTGAACCATCCTCCGACGATCATTGTCGTACATCGACGCGAACGCCGCAGCAAATGTAGTGTTGAGCCATTACGCGAGAAGTCCGGTTTTCAATTTCTGACCTACCCTCAGGATGAAGATCCAATTCCCGAAAACTACGTGCGACTCGGGATCGGAGGGCCGATGCTTTCCGAAGAAGACGCGAACTCGGGACTGCTCGTCCTTGATGCGACCTGGCGTTTGGTCCAGAAGATGGAAAAACGCTACTCCGAAATCCCCGTGCGTTCCATTCCCGTTTATCAAACTGCCTACCCCCGAGTCTCGAAGGTCCACGAAGATCCTTCGGCTGGTTTGGCGACAATTGAGGCCGTGTATGCCGCCTATCATCATCTGGGGCTTTCGACCGCTGGTTTGCTCGATGAATACCAGTGGTCCGATCAGTTTCTAAAGTTAAATCATTTCCCAACGGAATAGACAAGTTGGTGACATGCCGATGCGATCGAGAATTCTCATTTTGAGCTTACTACTCTGTTTGACTGGGCAGAATCTCAAATCACAAGAGACCGTCGCTCCTCCTCTTGATTTGTTGGCAGCGAAAGATGGACATCCAGAGGTCAGCTCTGTCAAAGTTTGGCAATCTCGCAAAAAGCATATTCTGAAACAGATGCAACGCGTGATGGGCTCACTACCAAATCCCGAAGTCCCCGTTCCGCTCGGTCTCGAAGTGCTGCAAAGGAAGCAATTGCCGTTCGCGCAGCGGTGGAAAATCCGTTATCACACCGACGACTCACAGGCTTGGGTCCATGCGTGGCTGTTTCTTCCATCTCGGGAAATGAAACCAGCGCCGGCAATTCTCTGTTTGCATCAAACGACAAACATTGGCAAAGACGAACCGGCGGGATTATGCGGGAAAGACAATCTGCACTACGCTTACGAATTAGCTGAGCTGGGATTCGTCACACTGGCGCCCGACTACCCGTCATTTGGTGACAGCTCCGACTATGACTTTGAAACAGACGCCTACGTCTCGGGAACAATGAAAGCGATCTACGACAACATCCGTGCGGTCGATTTGTTACAAAGCTTACCTCAGGTCAACGAAAATCGGATTGGATGTATCGGCCATTCTCTCGGTGGTCACAACACGATGTTCACGGCAGCGTTTGAGCCACGAATTAAAGCGATGGTTTCCAGTTGTGGTTTCACCCGGTTCCACAAATATTATGGTGGCAACTTGAAAGGTTGGACGAGCAGTCGTTATATGCCAAGAATTGCGACAGAGTATATGAATGATCCCGAAATGGTCCCCTTCGACTTTCCTGAGATCATCGGCGTGTTTGCTCCTCGCCCCTTTCTGGCAGTGTCGCCTTTGCACGACCATAATTTCGAGGTCTCGGGAGTCAGAGATTCGATTGAAGCCGCTAAAGCCGTCTATCAACTGATGAACGCTTCCGACCAGTTGCATGCAATCTATCCTGATTGCGAACACGATTTCCCACCCGATGCTCGAAAAGTTGCATACGAATTCTTGCGGAAGTCGCTTTCCAACTGATTCAGTCACGATTCGAGAATTCCACTCTCGTGATAACCCCAGTCTTACGCCATTTGCGCATAGGTCGTAACGCAAATTTCTTGGCGACAATCGATGGTTGAACTCAACCTTATCTCCATCTCCCCCTGATTAACTCGCGAATGTTACTTTGGCTTCCTTTGGTGATTTAGGGGCTATGTGGCGAGTTGGAGTTTCAGGTTCTCTTTTCTAGCAACGATCTGATTTCTATTTGGTAGTTGTTCATAAAAGACAGCTTCATCTAGTTTTACATGTTCTATCGGCGATGATGCTTTTAACTGGCTTTCTGGATGATGCTTTTAACTGGCTTTCTGATTGTGAGCCCATCGCTCTCAGAGAATCCCCTCTCTCGGAGATGCCAGCCCACAGGGAGTGAGTCGTTCTTTACGGAGAGTGAATGTTCCTTAGTCAATCAAAAGCATCAGGTGTAAAAATGAAAACAACTTTGAAGAATCTTTGTCTGACATCAGTCGCCGTTTGTGCCATCGGTATTGCTGGCTTGGCAATCACCTCGGAATCGCCAGAAGCACAAGCCGATACACAAATCCCCGGCTACACAAAACATTGCCCGATTTACTTTTTCGGTGCGTTGGGTGGCGACCTTCTTTTTATGACACAGAACTCAAGTCATTGCGGCAGCGATTATGTTTGGACCGATTCTTGGTCCGACATCACATTCGGTTCTGGAAACTGTGGTTGGCCAGTTGACTGTCTCGATCCAATTTTCGTCGATGAATTTGGACAGACTTTGGTTCTGAATGAAGCGAACGATGAAAACAACGCCGTTGCCGGGTTAAAGCCGATTCCAGAAACGCAAAAACTCCCCGTTGAAAGCCGCCTGATCGCCACTTCAGCGCAAAAAGATTATGTCGCTCCGCGCAATGGAGCTCCTGGTCACTCTTTGGAAAAATCAGGACAATTCGTGGCAGCCTCTGATCGGGCGACCTTCGTTGGCAATGCCGACTTTGTTGTGAAAGCCGATTTTGGAAACGACGATGTTCGCTACTTCAGAGTTCTCGAACTCAAACTGAAATCAGACAACTCGGCTGATAGCGAAGTGGTTCGTTTCGGAAAAGAACTCGACCCTACGATTGCAGCAAACACTGTGACAACATTTGAAGCCAAGGTCGTGAAGGCAAACGATCAAACTCACGTGTTGCAACTGCAAAGTGACCAACGTAAATTCCTGGCAACAACAGTCACTCCCGTGATCGCTCACTGAACGAAATGCTATTTTGATTGACACAAAACCGCTTGTTGAAAAACAGGCGGTTTTTTTATGCGCTGAGCATGCGCTGCCTCATTGTGAAGAGAGAGTGACGTTCGTTAAATAGCGAGGTCCAAGATCGCGTCCCAATCTGACGCCTAAACGTGGATAAGTCACGCGGCCTTCGTCTCTGTGACTCAGATTGACACCGAACTTCAACAGCATTTTTTCTTTCTTATTCATAATATCTTCTAATAGCAATCCCTTTTCGAGAGAATAGACTCCCCCTGCGACCACAAAATAGTCTCCCTCAACGTCTAGATCTGTGGAGCGAGTTGCCAGCCACTCAGTCGAGCCAGAGTACAGTCCATAAATGGGATCGTGCTGTTCGCTACGAGTGATATCGAGAGGGGTCAGTTCCTCCCAGGTCGAGACATCAGGAAAGTCATCTCCCCAAGGATATTTTGTCTCTCCCGCATTAGAGGCCACGTACATCCACTCACTCTCTGAAAGCATTCTCAACCCTGCAGCTTCTGCGAACTCCAACGCTTCGTAAAAAGTCAGATAGCCGAGAGGTTGTGAGAGACTCGCGTTCCCTTCAGCTCCTTCCAGTCCTTCAAGCATCGCAGGGGTCAAATGTCCGATTACTCTTTGATAGTCGGCGAACGTGGGCTCGTGAGCTTGGATCATAAAATCTCGAACGGTACGTTTCTCTCGCTTCTGTGGAATTCCCATTAAAAATTCACCCCCCGTCACACGGACGAGACCATCTGACATCTTGCCATTTTCAGGGATCACAATTGTGGGAGATTCAAACACTCGCTTGTCCGTTTGCTCCGAAGAAGCAATTCTTCGAACAACCTGATGGAATCCGTAACCGGGAACCATCACTTCTACCAGATAGTCGCCAGGTGCCAAATCCAGTACAAGCGGAGTCGGTTCCTGAGGATGAATCTGTGCGGAGGGAATGGGTGACCAGTCGTGAGCGGCTAAAGGAACAATCGCGGCAATGGCTCCGGGTGGGTTTGTGGTGATGCGTACCGAGACAGGTGCCATATTTGCGAGTTGTGCCTTTACCGGTGCCGTTTGGAAGAGTGGGATGGAATATTGGTTTTGTTGTCCGTCTCTCAGTTGGGAGGATGTTGCCCAGGCGACTGCCACAATTAAAATCAAGACCGTCGTGATGGCTGTCCGTTTTTCCCATGATTGCCAGGAAACTTGATTGGGGATTGTCTCAACTTTATCTGTTCGATTCAGAACCTGCTGAAGTTGACGAGAGAGTTCCGCAGCGGAACGAAATCGTTTGCGAGGATCCCGATCAATCGCTTTGAGACAGACACGTTCGAGTTTGCGAGAAATTCGTCGATTCAGTTTCCGTGGGCGTGTAGGGTCGGTCGTTTTGAGAGTCTGTTGCCAGGTCTCTGGCTCAAGTTCGTAAGGGCGTCCGTTCGTCAATAATTCGAAGAGCACGACTCCTAATGAATAGAGATCGCCTCTCGGATCGACAGGGGGGTGTACATAGTCGAGATAATCGGGAGGGAGATAGGCGGGAGTGCCGACTAATCCTTGTGTCGAACTCGCTCCCTGTTCGTCGCTGTTGATTGACAATCCAAAGTCGACCAGATGGGGCTTGCCCTCCTTATCGATCAGAATATTGCCCGGTTTGATGTCGCGATGTACCAATTGATGTTGATGCGCAAACTCGATGATTTCGGCTATCTTCACAATCATCTCTAACGACTCTTTGATCGAAGGTTGATTGATGACTTGCCATTGTTTTAAGTCGAAACCGTCTACAAAACCGGAGATGATGTAAATGTTGTCATTGTCATCGGTCCCGATGTCATAGATCGGCACGATACCGGGATGCTCCACTCGGGCCGCCTGTCGAGCCTCGCGACGAATTTCTTCTCGGGATTGATCGTCTACAAACATTCCCGCACGCGGAAGCTTCACAGCAACATGTCGCTGAAGTTCTTCATCCCAACCGATAAAGACCCGACCAAAAGAGCCGCTCGCGAGATATCGGACAATTTTAATTCGTCCGATAGAATCTGGGCCGAGCTGATCGTCAGAGACCGAACTCCGATCGAGCAAACGCTGTGTAAGTTGGCGTGCACCGAGGCTTTCCGCCCAACTCTGTTCTTCCAGTTGGCCAGGATGGACCTGCTCATCGAGAGACCGACCAGAATCCAGGGTTTCCAGAATGTCTCCGCAGCGTTCACACTCTTCGAGATGAGCGGCAATACATTCAAACCGACTCTCGGCGAGGTGTCCGGCAAGAAACGAGCTAAGATCCTGAGAAGTCGGACACTCCATTCGAATTACCTCAAATTCGTCTGGACAGGATCTGTCGATTCACCAAACAAGCCCGCAAATTCTTCTCGTAACCGCCGCATGACTCGCGACTTGACGATGTAAATCGTATTGCGAGAGATGCCGAGCTGAACGGCCACTTCTCGCGGATCCTGATTTTCACAAAGTAGTGATTCAATGATCTTTTGATCGCGCGGGCCAAATTCTTGTCGAATCAATTGAATCGCTTGATTAAACAAAAAGACATCTTCTTGTTCGGAGTCTTCAAGCTCTTCAGAATCTTCCCAAGTGGCATCAGGAATTTGTTGTTGTAAGAGCATCACCTGACTTCCACCAACTGCATCAACATCATTCTTGTGTTTACGAAGCCAGTCGATACGTTTATTTCGAACCAGCGTGTAGAGCCATCCGCGAAACGAATCGGAATCGGATTCTTTTTGAAAGCGGTCGAGCTTACGGTAGGCAACCGTGAAAACTTCCTGCGAAAGATTCTCAATATCGTGGTAACCCATTCCCGCGCGCTTACACCAACGATAGACCAAAGGTGCGTACAACTTGACAATCGTTTCCCAAGCGGCCTCGTCGTGTTGTCGGGCTTTGTCCAACAACGTCATTGAGGTGAAGCTGGAATTCCAACTACGATTCGTAAATGATTCGATCATCAAACTCATCCTCTATTCCTAGGTCACAATCCTCTCAGGTGCTCAGTATTATTGTGTAAAAAATACACCTTGGGAGAATTAGGCAAATTGGAATGAGTGGGAGTTTTTCCAACGTATTTGCCTGTCACTCCAGTTGTAGGGTTTAGTTGCCCATTCTCAACAGTTGAACGTAACAGATGTAGGGGATATGCGACTTGCTGTTCATTACGTTCTCTTCCGGAAACGTGATCAAGAATCTGAGATTCCTAAATCACCCAATAGGACGGGCGCATAAAAAAAGCCCACCACAAGGTGTGGTGGGCCGGGCTTTCGCACGCTGAGATGACTTGCCATTTCAGTGTTCTGTCATCTCAGTGTTCTAACGATGAGACCTTAAGCAATGAATGTCCAAGACAGGCATGCTGTGATGTTTTCTAGTCGAGTTGGACGACCGGTCGAACCATTTGTTGCAGAAAATTCACCATGTTTAATAAATGAATTTCGTCCAGAGTGTCATAAGACTCTTCAAAAGGGTCTGTGTTCCCACAAGCCGGATCAAACAAGCGGAGATGTTGATCGTCACTGCGAAGCATAGGATTCTTGTTGGGGTTTCTCGGAGTAATCATGCTGGACTTTCTGAATGTACGATTGGTCATGCTGCTGCGTATTGGAGCATGAATCCCTCTCTGTAGAGAAAAACGAAGTGATCTTTCAACATCTTGTGGCGTTGAAGAAACCTGTTTCAAACCCACAACATTCGACTCCCTCGGCTGATCGCATTCTCGGTGCGGATCTCGTAGTGGAAAACACTCACACCCATCCGCTCAGGTCTCGCACTCTCGGGAAATTCAAAGTACGATTAAGGGAGAAGAAATTGCCATTGTTCCCCGTCCGATAACTGCGGACCGGAAGTATTCCCATGTTGATACGTTTGACGAATCTTGAAACTCCTGTGGAGTTCCCTGAAGCGGAACTGCCACAACGCATTGCACGCCGGCTTAAGCTGCCAGCCAGCGAGATCCAACACTGGAAAATTCTACGTAAAAGCCTGGACGCGAGATCTCGTCACAACCTGAAGTTTGTTTACACGATTGTTCTCTCTCTTCAGGATCCAGAACAATACCTGAAGCGATTCGCAAATGACTCCAATGTGACACAGTTTCAAGAGTCACAGTTTGATAACCCTCGCATTGGAACAGAGCCTCTTCAGGAACGCCCAGTCATCGTTGGCTCCGGCCCGGCTGGTCTGTTGGCGGGATACTATTTGGCATGGAAGGGGTACCGTCCGATCATTCTGGAGCGTGGGCAACCTGTGAAGGAACGTGTTGCCGTAAACCGTGATTTTGACCGTGGAGGCCAAATTGATCACGAAAACAACTATCTGTTCGGAGAGGGAGGGGCGGGCTGCTTCAGCGATGGAAAACTGACCTGTCGCATGAGTGGTCCCGACGTTGATTGGGTGATAGAGCGTTTTGTGGAATGTGGTGGCCGTGCTTCCATTGCCTACGAGAATCGGCCTCATCTCGGCAGCAATAAACTACCGATGATTTGTCGGAACTTTCGCCGTAAAATTGAAGAGATGGGGGGAGAATATCGGTTTGGATGCCGCCTGGAATCGCTGGATCTGAAGGATGGCCAACTGCGCGGCGTCCATACTTCCAGCGGATATTTACCCACAAACCTAGTGTTATTGGGGATTGGCCACAGCGCTCGGGATACCTATCAGACTTTATACGAACAAGGCATTCCGATGGAGCGGAAAGCGTTTCAGTTGGGATTACGAATCGAGCAACCGCAAGAAAATGTCAATCGCCATAAGTATGGAAAGAAAGAGTATCTCGACATCCTGGGAGCAGCGGATTACTCAATGGTCGCCAACGGCGAACGAGACCTTTACTCATTCTGCATGTGTGCGGGTGGAATCGTGATGCCCAGTGTCTCCGAACCGGAACGGTTTTGTACCAACGGGATGAGCAATTCCCGACATGATTCTCCTTTCGCAAATAGCGGGTTGATGATCACTTTGGAACCCGAACAGTTTGGAAGTGACCACCCGTTAGCTGGCGTTGAGATCCAGCGAAAGTATGAGTCAATCGCTTTCTCATTGGGACGGGGAGAGTACCTTTGTCCCTTACAATCTGCTGACGATTTCCTAAATGATCGCCAACCAGATCCTGGAGTCACATTAAGATCTTCGTACCAAAGGGGAGTCGTTTCTGCTCCACTGGGAGACGTTCTTCCGCCCGTTGTCACTCAGGCAATTAAACGTGGATTGCCTGTACTCGACCAGAAATGGAAAGGGGAATACCTGAAGGACGCAATATTGGCAGGGCCCGAGATGCGCGGTAGTTCCCCCGTCCGAATTGCCCGAGATCGAGATACATTGGCCTGCCCGGGTGTTGCCGGGTTGTATCCAATGGGAGAAGGAGCCGGCTATGCCGGCGGCATCGTGAGTGCTGCGGTGGATGGATTACGAGCGGCGAGAGAAATTGTCAGAAAGTTCCAATCGTTAGAATCAGTAGAATGTTCATAATCAATCGCGGAGACTCTACAACCGGCAGTGACACTGGTCGCTGGTGCGTTTTTCATCCTGAAATATCGGAAGAAACCAGTGAGAATACAACACCTTTCAAATCCTATTGATTAAAATTCATGTGAGGTGAAAAGCCTCAACTGAGATCCAGAGACTTCTGATACTACCTCGCACACGTTATTTTTTGAGTACGGTTTCATTCCTTTATAAAGCACCACATCATCGTCGTGTCAAAAATCAATAAAAAATGGATTTGGCCTTTTGAACTGCTCGAGAAGATCGGTGAGGGGGGTATGGGCGTCGTTTATCGCGCCCGATACGTCAAGAACGATCGACAAGTTGCGGTCAAAATTCTTCCTGAGGAAGTGACCGACGAGATTGTTCTTGGGCGATTTGATCGTGAATTGGAGATTCTTCGCAAGTTACGCCATCCGAACATCGTGCATTCGTTCGGAGGAACAACCGAAGGCTCTCATCGCTTTTATGCAATGGAGATCGTGGAGGGAGGGAGCTTTGATAATCTCCTCAAACAACGTGGAGCCCTGCCATGGGAACTGGCAGTCAAATATTTCCAACAAATGACGGCTGCCCTGGCATACGCCCATTCTCATGATGTCACGCATCGCGATGTGAAACCGGGGAACTTCTTGATTTCCTCGAACGGGCAGTTGAAGCTGAGTGACTTTGGGTTGGCCACTTTTGCCGCCGCACAAAATTTGACAGCCGCCGGAAAAACGATGGGGACATTTCGATACATGTCTCCCGAACAAATTCGTGGGAAAAATATCGGCGCCAAGGCAGACTTGTATTCCCTCGGTTGTGTGATGTACGAAGTTCTCACTGGGAAGCCTCCATTCGATGGTACGTCCGCAGCAGAAATTCTTGACCAACATCTGAATAAGTCCGCGCCGCGTGTTTCTCTGACCGCATTTGATTGCCCCTCTGATCTCGACACGCTTGTTTCTTCCTTGTTGGAAAAAAATCCCGAAAAGCGTCCAGCCAGTGCGACTGAAATCCAACAAAGGCTGGATCGCATCTCACCCGTGAAGATGGTGACGCTCGAACAAACAGAAGCCGCTCGGGATGTTCAAACAACACCCGCGTTGGATATTCCCAGAGAGAGTATGTCTAACCTGACTTTCTGGAGTCTCCCCAAGTGGTTGGTGGTTTCCATGATCGCTATTCCTCTGGTCCTGGCAGGTTGGGGTCTGCATTTGCGAGAAAAGTCTTATGCCGCAGACATCGCGTTGCAAACATGGAAAGTCGCCTGGAAAAGCCCCGATGAAAAAATACGAAGAGAAGCGGCCAGTGCTTTGGGAAAGATTGGACGTGTGCAGCCCCAGGTTCTTGATGATCTTGCCAAACAGTTGAACAGCAGCGATCCGCTGGAACTTGAAATTGTACTCATCGGGCTCGAAGCGGGTGGCGGATATGCTGCCGAATATAAAAGCCAAGTTTATGATTTACTGCAAAATTCTCCCGAGCCACAAATCAGGTATCAAGCCAAAGAAACCATCGATGCATTTGAAGAAGATGTCGCCCGTACCTCGAAATTCCTGCAATTCACTCTTCTCAGTTTGCTGGGCATCGCACTCTACGCGGTTTATATTGTGGCGGGTAAAAAATTTGCACGTTGAAAAACCACCGATTTGAGAATCAACCTTTGATTTCCAAGTCGCGACAAGACAGTATCGAAGAGCCAGAACTCTGATTGTCTGGCACAAAATCTCTTACCCAGTCGTGCCATAATGGGGAACTCGATGCTCTTAAAACATTCTTTGTTGGTGATTGTCCTGTTTTCTTGTTCGATGTTGTCGGCAGACGAAATCATTCCGATGAGGGGGGGCTATCCTCCCGAGTTGCCGCAAGCAACAAAAGTCGTCTACAAAACGGTCGATAACATTGAGCTTTCCGCTTGGGTTTATCATCCAGACAGCACCGAGTTCTCAGGTCCTCGACCGGCCATTGTGTTTTTCTTTGGAGGTGGATGGAAAGGGGGAAGCCCGTCACAGTTCCAAAATCAATGTCGCTATCTCTCCAAACGAGGAATGGTCGCAATCACAGCCGATTACCGCGTTCTCTCTCGACATCAAGCCTCTCCCATTGATTGTGTCGCCGATGCCAAGTCGGCAATTCGCTGGGTTCGATCCAACGCCAAAAAGTTGAATATCGATCCCGATAAAATCGTCGCCGCGGGAGGTTCCGCAGGAGGACACACAGCTTGTTGCACGGGAGTCATTCCCGGGCAAGACGAACCGAGCGAAGATCTAACCGTCAGCTCTGTCCCGAACGCGATGGCGTTGTTCAATCCTGCCGTGATGGTGGCTCCGCTGGAGGGCAGCGATCTGCTGACCGAAGAAAAATTGAAGTCCATTACTGATCGAATACCCGGTGATGCCTCGTTGATTTCGCCCATTCATCATGTTCGCAAAGAACTCCCACCAACGATTATTTTCCACGGCACAGAGGATACCGCAGTCCCGTTTGAAACAGTCGAACTGTTCACGAAACTCATGCAAGAACAAGGGAACCGCTGCGAATTGAAAGCCTTTCCCGGTGAACCCCACGGATTCTTTAATCCTCGATTTCGCACCGCAGAGACAAAACAACGAGAGTTCAAAACCTTCTTCCAGACGATGCAGCAATTGGACGAGTTCCTGGTGTCACTGAATTATCTCCAGCCGGTCAATCAATCAGTCAACGGATACAAGAACACTGTCTTACGAGGTAACGTGGCCAATTCACTCCATCAATTCTCGCAGAAGAAATCCGGGCATGTCGCGTTTCTCGGTGGCTCCATCACAGAAATGAACGGCTACAGACCCATGGTGATGGAGTTCCTCACGACACGATTTCCTGAGACCGAATTCACCTTCACGAATGCGGGGATATCGTCCACGTGCTCAACAACCGGTGCATTTCGATTGCAACGAGATGTCCTTTCACAAGGCCCCGTCGATCTGTTCTTCGTCGAGTATGCCGTCAACGACGATCAGGATGCGATGCACTCACCGGCAGAGTGCGTGCGCGGAGTGGAAGGAATCATCCGACAGGTTCGCGAACACAATCCCAACTCAGATATCGTGATGACTTACTTTGTGAATCCCGGAATGCTGGAACAGCTTCAAGCGGGAACCATGCCCGTCCCAATGACAGAACATGAGAAGGTTGCCGAACATTATGGGGTCTCGACTATTCATCTCGCGCGAGAAGTGGCCGATCAGATCACTGACGAGAAACTGACCTGGAAACAGTTTGGTGGAACACATCCAGCACCTCACGGTAATCGAATCGCGGCCGATTTGATCGAGTATCTGCTGAATGACGGATGGAACTCAAACATCGAGCCAACCCAGCATTCCATTCCCGAGCAATTGATCGATCCGTTTAGCTACGTCAACGCAGGTTTTGTTGATTTTGATCAAGCCATCAAACGGCAGGGTTGGGACGTGAAGGTACCAGATTGGAACTCACTCCCCGGAGGCAAACGGGATCGGTTTACGAACATTCCAATGCTGTGTGCCACAGAACCAGACGCGTCGTTCGAATTCACTTTTGAGGGGACGACAGCAATCGCTTATGTGTCTGCCGGTCCTGATGCTGGCGTATTGGAAGTCTCTGTGGATGGAGGAGAGCCACAAAAGGTGAATCTCTATCATCGTTTCAGTAAAGGGCTCCATTACCCTCGATCCGTGGAACTGGCCACAGAGCTGACGCCCGGCAAACACACTCTCACAGTGACTCTCTCCAAAGAATCACATGCTGAGAGCAAAGGCACAGCGGCTCGCATCATGGCTTTGGGAGTGAACTGATCAGGCAAGTAACCGGAACTATGTCAGCTCCCAATGAGCTTGCCTGAGAACTGCTTTCGATGAGCCTTTCAGCTTTTCATACCAGATCGTCAGTAACGATCCATCGCTCAGTTGCACAGTTGATGGATACCCGAGATCACCACCCGCTCCATCACCTGAAATCGTCATTGGATCGGACCAGGTGACTCCCTCGTCACTGCTGAGGCGGGCCTGATTGCCGAACGGTGGCCGTCGATGTCCGTAAGACATCAAGAGTCGGTCATCTTTCAGTCGCGTCAGGAACGAGGGCAGCCCCCAGACACCAATGCTGTGTGGTTCTGACCAGGTTTTACCACCATCGGTCGACTCTGTTTGCAGAGTCTCTCCTTTGTTTTTGGCGTTGTGATTCCGAATTTGAACAACCAGTTTGCCGCTTTTGGTTTCAATGCCGTGTAATTCGTGATAGTTGGAACTCACGTCCTCTTCTCGCGGTGCGATTTCCGATAACCAATGCCAGTTTCGACCATCGTCAAAAGATTCTGCGACGCCGATCTTTTGGTTCTCTCCCTGCCACAATACTTTACCGGGGTAGAGCAAACGTCCGTCTGCAAGTTGGATGGGGCCGTGCGGTGAATTCACCACGGACCGATATCGCTCTGACCACGTTGCGCCTCCATCCTCGGAACGAATCATCCAACAACCGAGATGTCGTTGACGTTCTTGTTTGCTGATCCGGTTGTGGGCACCATTCCAACGAGCCAAGCGAGAGGCATCCCACGACTCGGGATTGGCGTTGGCTTTTTCGAGACTTGGGACATAGGCCAGAGAAGTGAATGTTGTCGCGAGAAGAGTACCCCTGGAGGTCTCCAAAACTCCCGCATCTCGATCGTCGCTGGGGCCATCCAGAATCACTTGAGGAAACGACCACGCTTTCCCTTCATCGTGTGAGACTATCATCTCCACCCGACCAAACGGACAAATGTGCGACTCTCGTCCACCCGACCAGACACAGACCAAATCACCGTTCTGGCGTCTGGTGACCGTTGGCCAGCCGTGATAATAATCGTCCAGACTGATGACTTTGAGTTCATGCACTTTGTAACCGGGCGTTTCCGCAAACAAACTCGGAGATCCCACGAACAAACCCGCAGCAAGTCCAGAAGAAACTTGCAAAAACGAACGGCGTGTCGTAACAGTCATCAGTTGTTCCTCAATCTCTGAATCATTTAAAACAAATCACTGAGCCAGGAACTGCTGATACGTTTTTTCGACTTCACCCGCGTTCGTGTCTCCTTCATGAAAGTAGATACCATATTGCAGCGTGAATGTTTCACCCGGTTTGAGATGGACTGGTTTCGCCTCTTCTTTCCCATTGGTATAGGCTTTATCGCCGAGTGGGCTGATCGAGAAGAGTCCATAATTACGGACGTGATATCGTGAAGCTCGGAAGTTGTCGGGGTGATCCATCAAGGTGACACCGAAAGTTTTTCCATCGACTTCACCGATGTAATCGATCCACTTGTTTGGTTGTCCCCAGTTTTCTTTGGTTCCCTTTTTACCGTTGGCTCCCAACACTCGACCACCTTCACTCTCACGCATTGAATGTGCCATACGAAAACCAAGTAAGCCCTCTTTGGTATCCAGAAACTCCACATCGTGTCCTGGCGCTTTGAAGGTGATGTCGTATGTCATCAGTTTGTTAGGGGCGATGTGAATCGTGGTCTCTTCAATCACGACGGTCTTTCCTGCTTCATCGAGCCAGTGATTTACGACCATTAATGTTCCACCCACTTCATCTCCACACGCGGCAGTGCTCCACTTTGCAGAAATATTCTTGATGTCTCCATGCTCGCCCCAGTAATCGATTTCATTGACTTCATCGACCGAGACCCAGATCCCTTTGTGGTGGGGATGCTCTTTTTCGTTGGGGTCAATCGGACGAGTGATTTTGGTGCCATCCATGATGACCGGATCGAAAAACGGTTTCTTCCATTCAGAAGACGTGTGATAGCGAGAGAATTCTTGATCACCGATGGTCACGATGATATCGTCCCCCGACTTTTTGAAGGCAACATCGCCTGCATCCAGCAAACTGAATGGAGTGAGAATCATGACAATAGCGAGGAAACGGATCATGGTGGGTTCTCTCTGCAAGTGGTAGGAATCGGAGTTCAGCGAATCAATTTACTGTAACGACTGGAGAATCTCGTTGCGAGAATTGACTGGAAAAAAGTCGTCAGGCGATAATGTCGTGAATCACGTGGCCATGCACGTCGGTCAAACGGCGGTCGATGCCATTATTCCGTACGGTGAGGCGTTCGTGCTCAATGCCTAGCAAATGCAACATCGTGGCGTGGATGTCGTACACTTTGGTCGGTTGATCTCGTTCGAGGGGCTTATAGCCCCACTGGTCACTCGGCCCGTATGTGGTGCCCCCTTTGATCCCCCCGCCACACAGCCAGTTGGTGAAACAATACGGATTATGATCGCGTCCTTTGGAACCCTGTGTCGAAGGCATGCGTCCAAACTCTGTTGTCCACAAAATGATCGTATCTTCCAGCAACCCGCGCTGTTTCAAATCGCGAATGAGAGCCGACGCCCCAACCGCCATTCCTTTCGCCAATGGTCCGTGATCTCGTTTGATATCTTCGTGCGAGTCCCAGTTTCTTCTCGGGAAGCCGTTATCGTTACCCGACCAGATTTGCACGAAGCGAACGCCGCGTTCAATCAAACGACGTGCGACCAAACATTTCCGACCGAAATACGAAATCTCTTCCCGTGGATTGATCGAGCTACTGAAAGATGACGGCACATCATCGAGGCCGTACATTTGCAGTGTCTGTTTTGTTTCGCCGTGAAGATCGAGTGCTTCGGGAGCCGCCAACTGCATCCGAGCGGCAAGTTCGTAGCTTTGAATACGAGCGTCCAGTCGAGAATCTCCATCCCGACCTTCGGCATGTTTGCGATTCAGTCGAGTGAGAAGTTCGAGTGTCTGTTTTTCGCTTTTCGAGGTGATCGATGATTCGTCAGGAGGAAACAGATCGGCAATCGGGTTTTCACGTCCGGGAAAAATCGCTGTCCCTTGGTGAGACGCGGGCAAAAACGCCGCCGACCAATTCTTTGGACCATTGGAGGCGTAACCGCGTTGATCGGGTAACACAACAAACGTCGGCAGGTTTTGATTCATACTGCCGAGGCCATAACTGACCCAACACCCCGCGCCGGGAAAACCGGGTGTCTGAAATCCGGTCGCTTGCAGATAGGTGGCCGCGCTGTGGACGCCGGTTGTTCCGACCATGTTGTGAACAAACGCCATGTCGTCAACGACCGGTCCAAAATCGTTGACCACTTCACTAAGTTGTTTTCTCGAGTCTCCATATGGTTGGAACTTGAACGGCGATTTCATCCACGGCCCGAGACCATTTTGGAACGCTTCCACATGCTCGCCGAAGTCAGATGGTTCGCCGTGATGTTTTTCCAACATCGGCTTGTGATCGAACAGGTCGATATGGCTGGCGGCTCCCGCCATGAAGAGCTGAATGACTCGTTTCGCTTTGGGAGGATGATGGGGCTGCTTGAGAACTCCCCCGGCTCCAATGGAACCGGTCTCTGCAAGCAACCCTTGTTCCTGCAACATGGCGGCCAGTGCGATCCCACCGAGACCACCGCCCGATTGCCAGAGAAAATTTCGTCGTGTGGATGTGTTGTTCATGAGGGATTGGGTTTGTAACGAGTGAAAGTGATCTTTCTGTGAGCTTAGCAGGTCGCTACGATAGATTCACTAAAAACTGTTGTTCATAAACTGTACAGAAAGTTGAATATGACTTCTCAGACAGAACTCTATAAGGAAGTGAAATGGTTAGCGTTTTTTGGGTATTTTGCCTTTGGCTCATTACTGTTGATCACAATCGTGGATTTGTTCAACTCTCCTCATAATGAAACAATAACTGTGATGGTCCCGATGCTGATGATTGGGACCTTGGCTTTTCGTTCTTCTGCAATTCTGAACAAAGTACTTAAACGCGTTGAGCAACTTGAGGAAAAGTCTGATCCTTCGAATGCACCGAGAGATGCATAACGGATTGCTGGCATCAGACAATCCATCAAAACAAACCACCCGCCTGAAGTTTCTTCGCGAACTTGCGTCCGGTGACTGACAGCGGGCGGTCATCCAGTTCTTGCAGCGGCACCCATTCCAACGGCTCGCTCGATTTCTTTCGACCAGACATTTTCTTCGCCGTGAAACAGAACAGCTCTATCCGATACCGCGTCACAGAATGTTTGATGATCTCGGCCAAGGGACCATGATCGATCGTGTAACCGGTACGGGCTTGAATCTCGTCGAGTATTGTCTGCTCTAATGATGCACTCGGCAACAAACTGATAGACAACTTCGGCAACTTCGACTCACTCGTCCAACGAGGAAAATCCCACAAGCCGGCCCAGCGTTCGTTCGGTTGCCGTTGTCGTAACAGCACCTTGTTTTCATCCATGATGGCGACGCAAATGTCTTGTAACTCGGTGATCTTTGTTTTCTGCTTGGGCTTGGGGATCTCATCCTGCATTCCCATCTCGGCAGCTTGGCAGAAGTTGAGCAGCGGACAATGAGGACAATCGGGTTCCTTGGGAGTACACACGACCGAACCAAGGTCCATCAGCGCCTGATTAATATCCCCCGCATTTTTTTTGGGCAAAATTGCTTCAGCGAAATCCCATAATTGTTTTTGACCGGACGTAGCGCGAGGATCGTCGGTCATTCCCAATAACCGTGAATAGAGACGTAACGTGTTGGCTTCCACGATGGGCGCTGACTGCCCCATCGCAAATGATGCGATGGCTCCCGCCGTGTAACGACCGATGCCCGGCAAAGCTTCAAGATTTTCGGTTGAAGTGGGGAACTCGCCGTGATAATTCTCGACCACAACTCGCGAAGCTTTGTGCAGATTCCTAGCTCGGCTGTAATATCCCAGCCCTTCCCACAACGCGAGCACATCCTGCTGTTCGGCGTTCGCTAACGCTTTGACATCAGGAAACCGAGAGAAGAAACGTTCGTAGTAAGGGATCACGGCAGTGACGGTGGTCTGTTGCAACATGATCTCACTGATCCACACACGATAAGGGTCAGCCAGATTTCGCCAGGGTAAATCCCGACCGTTGTTCTTGTACCACGATTTCAACTTCCTTCGCATCGCGGCAAAATCGAATTTTTCGGCGAGAAGATCATCGCTCATAGACATGCAGTGTGCTCCTGCCTACCGTCCTCAATTCGACTGACGAAACTCCATTTATCAAAGAGAAGGCGAACTCAGCCTCCCGACAGTCTGAGCATCATAGAACTTTATGTGCCGAGTAGAAAGCAAGACTCGATATTGATGTTCGACTCCGTTTAGGGGTACAGTGATTTTGGCGAAATCAGTCACTTCCTGACCGACCATCGATACTCCTGGACACGCGAAACGGAATGATCAAAGCACTCTCGACATTTCATCTGACGGCTTTGATCGCGCTTAGCCTCTGCTGTTTGGGCTGTTCGTCCGACGAGACCAGCAACAGTCCCGCCGCAGCTCAACAGTCCAGCGAAGGTTTACAGAAAGCGGAACTCTTTGCATCTCCACCAACGATCAGTGGAAGCCCGAATGAACTTGCTCCTTTAATGGCGATCATTGAAGTTGATGCGACTACGCCCGTTGTTGTGGCTCTCGAAGTCAACGATGGTGAGCGAGAGTGGGTTTGGCGTCCCAAAATGCGACCTGCCGAACACCAGAAGGTCGTTCTGCTGGGCATGCATCCTGATCTGCGACACGAAATCGTTGTAAGACTGGAAGACTCCACACACCAACTCTTTGATCGCAGCGAACCGCTCGAATTCACAACTCCACCGCTCCCCGAATACTTTCCTCCTTTGCAGACGACCATCAGCAAACCGGAACAAATGGAACCCGGCTACACTCTCTTTCCCGTGAACGTCTGGGACAACAAAGTTGACCGCATGGATTACGGCTACATGATCATGCTCGATGCAGAGGGACGAGTGGTCTGGTATCTCGATACCGGGCATCGCACGGCAAGTATAGAAGTGATGAAGAATGGCCATCTGCTCTATAATCATGCCCGGTATCGGCGCATCATTGAAATCGATCTCACCGGAAAAGTCATACGACAATGGCATGCCGCTAATGTGGGTGCCGCGCCGAATGAAGATTCAATTCCCGTTGATTGCGATACACTCCATCATGAAGTGCTTCCCACTGAGAATGATCGATTCCTGGCCCTCTCTACCAAAATGCGGCGTCTGAAAGATTACTATCCCGAACCAGATAATTTGCGAACACGAGCCGAAGCTGATGTGGTGGGAGATGAGATTGTCGAGTTTGGAGCCGATGGTAAGGTGCTACGCAAATTGAATCTCTTCGATCATCTCGATACGACCCGTCTCGGTAACGGAGCCTTCGGCAACTTCTGGAACAACAAATACGAAGAGACCGGCGTCAAAAACACCGAAGACTGGTCGCATGCGAACGCCATTGTCAGAACTGATGAGCCAGACTGGATCATTCTTTCTCTCCGACATCAGGACTGTCTCGTCAAAATGAACTTTGCCACGGGCGAAATTCGCTGGATTCTGGGAGATCCCGCGGGATGGGAAAGTCCCTGGAAAGAAAAACTCCTCTCCAAAGTTGGCGATTGGACTTGGCCCTATCATCAACACGGCCCACAACTCACTTCGCGCGGTACTTTGCTGATGTACGACAACGGAAACTATCGGGCGATCCCTCCCGCAGAGAATACAATCGGGGAAGACAATTTCAGCCGAGTGCTGGAATTGGAAATCGACGAACAAGAGATGACCGTCCAAAAAGTCTGGGAGTATCGCGGGGACAACAAGGGGCACCAGCCGTTCTACACCCCGTTCTATGGTGAAGCCGACGAGTTACCCAAAACCGGCAACATTTTGATTACCGATGGCGGACACATCGAATTGAAGGGAGGGATTCCCTCAGACATAATCCCTTCCGACTATCAATGGGCACGGCTGCTAGAGATCACTCACGAGACCCCCGCCGAACTTGTTTGGGAGGTCAAGGTTGCCAGTCCCCCCGAACGTAAAGTCGGCTGGTCAATCTATCGCAGCGAACGCATCCCCAGCCTGCTCCCGTTTGCAGAAAGTCTGATGCGAGAACTCAATCAGGAATAGGAAGGTTTACCTCTTTCTATTTTGCATAAAGCATGTGTGACGGTTCATTCCCGAACTTCGTGTGGAGATTCTGCGGGAGCGGTTTGCGGACAACTTGCAGCACGGGTTTCTGTGCTGGCTTCGGGCCGATATCGCTCTGGCTCACGCAGAATAGTTCCAACAAGTGACGGATATCTTGCCTGACTAAACCAGCCTTTTTCTCCAACTAGGTTGGGATATCGCGACCCCACTCCCGAGGACGAACGGGAGTGGGGGTTTCTGTAGACAGGCCCAAAACTCGGACACGTCAATAGATGTCTTTTGTGCAACAGATCCAGAAGCCTCCGAGCGGCGAGGAATTTTATGGATTTGGATGCTTTGGGTTTTTCGGCCCAAAGACTTCAGTTGCTTCTTTCATTAGTTTACTGATAGCCTCGGCAGTCTGAGCATCACCATTGGTTATAGTGAAATCACTACCAACACCAGCATCCTTGATCGAACCGCCTAAGTGATAAACGGTGTCGTCGGCTTTGAGATATCGATCGTGTAAATCGGAATGGTAAAACAAGCGATATTTCAAATGACCTCGTTCTTTCGAATACAACCAAGAGAGGTCTAGAAAATCAGAAAAGTCTTGGCGACTTCGTTTTTTCGTGATAACGGAAACTACCACAGACTCTGGGATATCCCGAAAGTATCGACGGGGAGTTCCTGCTCCCATCCATGGATCTACGAAGACCAATTCTTTCTCGGCAGTTTCGCAAATTGATCGGATTTTCAGATAAGCCGTGAACGGTGACCCTGATCCGATTACACCCTCTTCGACATCACAGGGTATCGATAGGATGTTTCGCTTAACTGTTTCACGAAGATCAGCCAAACGACTCTTTATAACCTCTGGATCGTCCCGAAACTGATCAAGTTGACTTGAAAAGATATTTAACGAACCGATTATTCCTTGACGTTCGACTGAATAATGATGGCCTAACTCACCTGTTACAAATTGCTGCACGTTCTGCTGGAATAGCTGCAGATCATGGATGAATTTGGCACATGCTCTGGATCGAGTCTGAGGAGTTTGTTTCTCAGGAAGTGCTACCAGCCCTTCTAGAGGAGCAATGAGGTCCCCAAACTGGATCAACAAATCTGCTTGCTCTTCTTTTCGGTCAGTCATTGAGCGTTCTCCGCGATACGCTCCCGGATTTGTTGCCACGAGCGATGAGGTGGCTAGACGGCCAAGCGAGCGACGCAGCCAAAAGTTGCGTCGTTGCTTAACCAAAGCGGAGAGAGGGGGATTCGAACCCCCGGTACCATTGCTGGCACTCCGGTTTTCAAGACCGGTGCATTCGGCCACTCTGCCATCTCTCCGGTAGAACCAAGGCCTCAACAGCCGTAGGTTCACAATTCTGTTTCTCCAACAACCCTCCAAACAGTGTCGAAGTGCCGTTGCGTAGTCGGGATGACAGGATTTGAACCTGCGACCTCTTGACCCCCAGTCAAGCGCGCTACCAAGCTGCGCTACATCCCGTGTGCGTCAAATTGTAGTCGTTTGGGGCAGGATTCTGCAACCGAAAGAATTGCCTCTATTTTTCGAGAAAATATCTCAATTTGAGACGCCCCGTTTCAACCGACACGGGTGGACTGTTGAGGTTCGGCTTGAGTAACCGTCGCTACGGTCTGAGAAGATCGTTTGGCAAAAATCTGGGCGATTTCTGGCCAGAGATTTTCGGGTAAGATCGAGTCCCGAGTTTGGAACAGTTTCCGCTGTATCTCCATCGATTCGTGAATCTGTGTCTGACTCTGCATACATCGTTGGAGCAATAACACACCGGCAGAACCACTCTCTCTCGAAAGTATCATCGGTCCGGAATGAAGTGAGGGCTGATATCGAAGCAGTACGCTCTCTGTCATTCCGTTGGTAATCAGCAGGTCAGTCTCTCGATTCAGGCTGATGCCGGTCGTCAACTTTTCGCGGAGACGTTCTGACCCCTGTCGCACATTGGGATCAGGGTCGAACTGTTTCTGCTCTTCGGCCAACTCTCGGGCCGACATACGCAGTTGTTTCTCAAATCGTAGCCGTCTCCAGAAGTAATCGACGGTTCCCCAAATAAGTAGACCGGCTGACATCACAAACAGAAACGAGATGACTTGATCGATTTCCGCTTGAGCTAGTCGAGCGAGACTATGTTTCGAGTTGAGTTCGTGATGTTTGACGGCACAGGTCCAGGCGACGAATGAAAGTCCCGTCAGTTTGACACTGGTTGCCAGCATCCGTTGACTCATTTCTGCAAACGAGAATTTATTAATCCCCGAAGCAGGATTGATTCGGTTGAGGTCAGGTGTGATGGCGGTCCAATGGATGAGACCGCGTGTCTGGGCAAACACCGTCACGACGGCAATCAAAGTCAGTGCCCAGAATGGCCAGAGCTTCTTCAGAAAGTAGAGTGCTGAAAGGCTGAATTGTTCGACAAAATGGTCGCTCAGTTGTGAGGGACTCTCGAAAGATTCCAACTGAATTTGTTCAAATGATCCTTGTAGATACGATGCGGAGTGGTCAACCACTTGATGGCCGCAGAAGTGCAAGACCGTGGTGACGGTCAGCAGGAAGACTCCCGCTAACAAATCGGGACTGATGACGACTTGTCCGTTTTCCCTGGCTTGCTGTCGTTTCCTGTTTGTTGCCGGGAAGACTTTTTCAGAATGAGGGTCACTCATGGTTCACACATCCTGTCCATTCAGGGTCGTGTGAAAGTTCTCCAGCAGCAGGGGAATCTCTTGAGTGACGCGGGTGGTGATTCCTGAGAGCGTCAATAAGAGGACAGTCAGACAGACTATCGTTCTCAAGGGAAAGCCGATCATCATCGTGTTGGCCTCGGGGACGGACCGGTTGATGACCGCGATAAACATGGCGACCAACATCGCACAAGCCACGATCGGAGCGGCTACAAGAAGCGCCAAAGAGACCGAATGTTGAACCCAGCCGATTACGATTGTTCCCATTGTGTCGGGAAGAGTTCCAAATCCGGCGGGTAGTGTTTGAAAGGTTTGCATGAACGTATCGACAAACAGAAGAAGGCCACCTTGCTGACTGGCTCCCATCGCCGGTAATGTCAAAAAGGCTGCCGTCCCGATGAGAAACAGAAACTGACCTGTAATGGATTGTTCGGAGCCGTCGGATTGTAAAAGAATCTGTTGCGGCTTGAGCCCCATTTGCTGATCGATCAGTTCGCCCGCCATCTGGAAGGCAGAAAGACATAGCATGACTCCCAATCCGATGGCTGCCCCGAGTGCGAAATCTGCCGTCAACGACCACAACCAGTCGGCTCCGAAGGGGGCAGGTTGAGCGATGACGGGAGAGATTGTGATGACGGCCGGTGTGAGAATGAGCGAGAGTGTGAGAACCAGAAAAAGTTGCAGATGTCGGGCCATCTTTCCGCCGGTGGCGTAGGGCAGAAGAAGTATCAGTCCAGTTAGACGAGCTGCCACAAACGTGAATGTTCGCAGATATCCGGTCGCGGATCGCGCAATCCAGTCCGACCCCTCAAGCGAGGCGAAATGCGTCCAGAGATCATTGAATTGGTCGAACATATTCGATGACGAGTTAAGGTGTACTACAGAGTGCCGGGAATGTTGGTGATGATTTCTGTGGCGAAGTCGACCAACTCTCCCAAGGCCCAAGGCATCAAGGCGAGAGTTACCAGAAACGTCGCCAACAGTTTGGGGACATGGGAGACTGTCTGGTCCTGAATTTGAGTCACCGCTTGCAACACACTCACGAACAACCCAACAGCCAGCGCAACCAACAACATCGGCACACCCAGCTTGAAGGCCAGGAGCAACGTATCGCTTCCCAAGTCAACGGCGGTCTCGAAATTCATGGAGTCATGGAAGTCTTAAAAAAATCAAACGGCTAAAGGGCGGACACTTTCCAGCAACATGCCGACAATCAAGTGCCAGCCATCGATCAATACAAACAACATCAGTTTCATCGGCAGTGAAACGAGTGCCGGAGGCAGCATCATCATGCCACTACTCGTTAAGACTGAGGCCACCACCAAATCGATCACCAGAAACGGAAGAAAGATTTGGACGCCAATCAGAAACGCGGTTTTGAGTTCACTGACGAGATAAGCGGGCAACAGAACCGAGAGAGGTAACTCTTGATAAGTCTGCGGTGTGTCGGAGTTGACGAGCGATACCGTTTGGTCGGGATCGGTTTGACGTTGATACTCATAGAACATCCAGACGGCATCCTGGTTTCCGGTTTGCTCAATTTGGCCACCCATGAATTCACGCACAGGGACCATCGTTTTTTCAAACGCCTGCATCTCGGTCATTTTTTCCTGACCGGCAGGAGGTTCAAGATAAGGCTTGATGCCGACGTCATATCCCTGCTTCCAGACGGGCGACATGACCAGAAACGTGAGGAACAGACTTAGTGCTGTCATCACTTGCGTGGGGGGGATGTTCGGAGTACCGATGGCTTGTTTCAGCAGACTGGTGACAATGGTGAATCGGACAAAGCAAGTCGTCATCATCAGCAATGCCGGGGCGAGACTGAAAATCGACAGTGTGACCATCAGTTTCAGAGAGTTGGGAATGGCCGGGCCTACGGGCTCTGCACTCTCATCTGGTGATGTGGCAACGACTGCGGGATTTTCGACGGCGTATGTCTCCACTGGTGCAGTCTCGTCAAATGTTGGCAACTTGTTCGGTTGACTTGGGATCAGTGGCGCCTGTGCATGCGTTGAAGTCGATCCGACTCCCATAAGAAGCACGAACAGCAGCAATGATCGGCGACAGTATTTTTCCCAATCACGCACGTTTGGTCTCCTCGATGGGAGTGATTGAGACTTGATCAGTTCGACTTTTGAATTTGTTAATGAGATCGCCAAAAGAGACCGTCTCAGAGTGTGAGGAGTTGGTCTGACACATCGTCATCAGTTGGGCGACTTCTTCGCCATTGGTGATTTCAGAAAGTGTTTGTAAACCCTGATCGGATTTTCCCAACACAATCAGTCGTGATCCAACACGCACAATGGTCAGTTGGTATTTTTGGTCAATCGGTGCGGAACCTAAGACTTCCCAAGCCGATTCTGGTAACGACATGCTGACCGTCGGGCTATAACGTCTCCAGACTTGAACCACTCCCAAAAACAATAATAGGATCGCTCCCAATGCGGCGATTGTGGTGCCGATGGATCGTCCCGGCAAAGCAGAATTTGCTTGACCAGAAGTCTCGTCAGATGTTTCTGTTTTGGGTGGAGTGATGGAACGTGCTGATGATAGTGTCTGCGCGGAGGACTTTGGCTCTGATTGCGCTGAGACTGAATTAGTCAGGCAGCAACCGAGAACCACAATCAAACTGAAACAGAAGTGTCGTTTCATGAAATCACCTCTTGATGATCTGTGATTCGATCCATCACTTCTGTCACTTGCCAGGCGAGTTCGCCTCCTTGTTGAATGGGGATCGCTTTGGCGATGACTTGACCGCCGCGGATCACATCGACGGGCTCGTGGGCAGCTTCTTGCAGACTCACAACTTGACCCGTCGTGAACGAGTTCAGTTGCTCAAGAGAGATTGTTTTGCGACCGAGGACAATACGCAAAGAACGATCACCGCTCACCGGTTTTTGAGTCGATAAGGGTGGCAACAAAAATTGTTCTGTTGAGTGGGGATTGTTCGGGACGGCATCCATGCCGACGTCTCCTCGGATCGAATACGAAAGCGCAAGCGAATCCCCGTCAAATTCCGTCCGGGATTCACTCGAAGGTATAGTTCTCTGTGGAAAAACCGTCAAGATGACGCTGTTTCTCCAAGCCTCCCAGAGCTCCAGAAATGCCAAGAGTTTCTCAGCCCACTGGTTTCAGCGAATGAATTTCCACATCAACGCCGGGAGAATACGCGATATGCTCGGCTTCAGAGAGAATTTGAATTCCTGCCTGTTGGACTAATTCTTCGCGACAGTGGACCAAATCCGCTCGACAAAACTGATAGGGATCATGGTGTACCTGGCCTCGGTAGAGTTTTCCTGCCGAGGGATTGCGAAGCGAGTCAGAGGCATAGAGATAGTATCTCTCTAGTAGAAAATGGTCGAACGTACCTAGTTCGGAAATTTGGAAGGTGCGATGTTCTTCGGATTGATGAAAACCAATCGTGACATCAGAGTTCGCGGGGATTGGTTTTGGCCATCGACGTTGCGACTGATAGAGAACCTGATCCGATGTTTTTTTGAGACTCATGGCGGAATAATAGTAATTGAGTTTCCAGAAGCGTCTGGCAATATGCACGGCTAACGCTTGGGAAGCTTCCAAAGAGAAAAACCAGACACCCGGATCAGCACCTTCCTTGTGCACATAAGTGCGAACATTCGTCTCCAGAAAATGAGAGACTCCCGGCACAACGGGGGACCACCACGGTCGCACATTTCGCATTGCGAAGGGGACGAGACCAATCCAGGCTGAGCCATCAAACGTATCGACGGTCAGCGAATCGGGTATCAGCTTTTGGATCTCTTCTGCCGAGACACGCCAATGAATGAAGGTCAAATCCTGCCACGATTGATAACCAATCGGCGATCCTGCCGGTTTATGAGTCGGAGCAATTCGATCGATGTTCGAGGTCGAATCGTGATCTGAGAATGTGTCGTTCATACAGAAGATCATACCTCTGCATCCAGTCAATGGCCATTCGCATAATTCATTCGGTCAATCAGCTTTCGGCAGGAGCCGTCGCACAGGCGAATTCGAGTCGAGTCGAGACCTTGCCATCGACAGAAATTTTACCCGTCATGAAATAGGCATTGGAAAGATTGTCCGTCAGTTCCACTTCAATATCGATGGTTTCCCCCGGCTTGACCATCTGACGAAATTTGACGTTATTGATTCGTGTCGCAATCGGAATGTCGCCACTCGGCACAGGTTCGATTTTCGAAATAAGAATTGCCCCCGCCTGCAAAGCCGCTTCGCACTGCAACACGCCGGGAAAAACGGGATAGCCGGGAAAATGACCTTGAAAGACAGGGAACTCGGGATCGAGGTAGGTCCGCGCGTGAATCTTCTTTTCGTCAATCGAAATGACTTCATCGATCCATAAAAAAGGTGATCGATGAGGAATGGCTTGTAAAATTTCTTCACGATCCATGATCGGTACGAGTCCTGTGTCTGGAATTGAAGTGAGTCATGTCTGCCGTACGAGAAAGACCTGCCGAGGCTTGAAACACTCGCTTTCTGCAACCGGTTCAGCCAAGCAGACTAACTGCTCTGTTTCATCATAGACGGCAATCAGTCTGCTGTCTTCCTGTAGCGAACGGGATTCTGGTACTTGTTGCGGAACAAACTGTTTTCCGTTCAAAATGTCGGCGTGCTGGGATGAGTGACAAGTTGCACGCGGTAGATGTATGACGGCTTCTCCCGCCGGGATCAGATGTTGTTCGATTGTCTCTAGCGAGAGGTCATCCAGAGAGAGTGCTCGTTCGACTTGAAACTCTCCGATAGCAGTCCGTTCCAGATCGGTCATATAGGCACCGCATCCCAATGACTCACCCAGATCTCTTCCCAGCGAACGGATATACGTTCCTGAACCGCAAACAATATTCAGAGAGAATTGAGGAAACGACCAGTCGGTGATCTCCAGAGATTCAATATGCACGGTCCTCGGTTCGAGTTCGAACTCTTTCTCTTCTCGCGCAAGTTGGTATGCCCGCTTTCCGTTGACATGAACGGCAGAAAACTTGGGAGGAACTTGAGCGATCTGGCCAAGATAATCGGGGAGAATTGCCTTCAGATCGTCTGCGGAGAGTGATTGCAACTTACCGGTTTTGGTCAGTTCACCTTCGCGGTCGCAAGTTGTGCTGACAGTCCCCAGTTCGAATGTCCCCCGATAAGTTTTGGGACGATCCTGAATGTATTGAATCAAACGCGTGGCCTTGCCGAGACAGAGAACGAGAACACCCGTGGCGAGTGGGTCGAGAGTGCCGGCATGTCCCACCTTGATTGGTCGGATGAGTCTTTGCACACGATTCACGACATCGCGCGAGGTCATTCCCTGGGGTTTATCGAGATTGAGAAGACCGAGCATTGGGAGAGAGAACCGAGGGCGTAGTGAATGCGAATGAGGAAAGTAGTAATCGTCGCACGATTATTCACGCTTTCACCGGAAAGTCGAGCGTGCCTCCCCGAGGAACAGGTCCAAGTTTCTACGGGATCAGTAATATCTATTCAGGGGTGTTTATGTGTGATCATGCTCAATAAAAAAATTTGTCAGATTTTATGGAAATTGGAGATCGCCCAAAGCCGCTGAAACAATTGTGACCTAAGTTTGCATAACAATATTGCCGCACTCTTTTTGAATGTGAATAGTCTGGTGATCTAAATACTTTGTAAAGCATTTAATAATAGGTGTTTATGAGTATGAGACAGATTCCTCCCTTAAACAACACTTCGTTCCGCTCAGTAAAACCGAGCTTGCATCGGCGAGGAGTCTCAGTGGTCGAATTTGCGATGATTGCTCCACTTTTGTTCATAATGATTTTCTCCATCATCGAATTTAGTCGAATTCTGATGGTGCAAAATACGGTGACCGAGGGAGCACGCCATGCGGCTCGTGAAGCATCTCTGGCAACAAGTCTAAGCGCAAGCAGCGTGGAATCGAACTTACGCTCACGCCTGAGCGATTCTGTGCCAACGGGTACGGAGATGACGGTCGCCGTTCAACCTGCCGACTTGACGACCGTCAAATCGGGTGACGAAATCATGGTGCGAGTCTCTTTGAATTACAGCGACGTCAGTTGGGTTCCAACGAGTCTGTTTCGGATCTCGGGAAACGCACAGCTACTTGCCGAATCGCGAATGGAGAGAGAATAGAGACGTTGCGACAAGCGAACGAGTGCGAAAGTAAAACGATATGAAAAACTCCTGTCCAAGAAAATTGTCCAGTAACCCTCGCGAAGGTATCGCCGCGGTTGAGATGGCACTCGCGCTTCCGTTGTTGGTTCTGATGCTGTTGGGAACCATCGATTTGGGACAGTTTGTGAATGTCGGGCAGGTGATCAGTAATGCTTCGCGTGTCGGCGCGCGCAAGGCCGCCGTCTTTGATACAAAAACGGTCGCTCAAGTGGAAAGCGAAGTCGTCAGCTATCTGGACAGCTATTTTCCCAGACAGTCGGCTTCAACAGTTCAGGGAGCCACGACTGTTTCGGTGAATCGTGCGGATGGAAGTTCGGTCGCCGGAAATGCTTTGGGATTGGTACCCGAAGGGGAGAAGCTGCAAGTGACCGTTCGCTTCAATTATGCCTCCACCCGCTGGATTCAAGGGATCACCCGCCTGAACGGAAGATCGATCCAGGTCACCACGACGATTCGAAGGATGTGAGATTGCGGCAGTGAATCTGACAATTGACAGGTACTGAGGTGAATCATGCAGACAACCCAAACGACTCGAAAAACAAAACAGCGAAACAAAGGGGCGGTTGTCCCTCTGCTGGCGCTTTGCCTGGTTCCTTTGATGGGAATGTTAGCATTCAGTATCGATTACGGCTTTTTAAGAGTCGTGAAGACTGACTTGCAACGTGCTGCCGATACGGCGTGCCTGGCTGCGTTGATCGATCTGGTCCCTAACCCGGATGGAACGCAAAACCTGGATGATGTTCGTGCTCGTGTGCGAGAATACGTTCAGGACAATATGTCGACTGCTGCGGGAGGCATCACGAGTTTTACTGTTCTTCCTGAAGACATTGAAATTGGTCGCTATGATGAAAATACCATCTATGATACAGGTCCGGTCACCCTTCATCAGACCGGCCTCATGGACGCCGTGCGTGTCACTCTCCGACGTGATAGTACCGCGAATGGTCCCGTTCCGCTCTACTTCGCGAAAGTCATGGGAATCGACGAGCAACCTGTTGTCGTCACGGCAACAGCCGTCTTGCGTCGGGGGATCGCATTAAAGGGTGGAGCAGATGTGCTCCCGTTTGCCCTTCCCGAACATTTTTGGGACAGCCTGGGGGATGGTGAAGAACTCAATATCTACAACGACAACAACATCGAAGATGGCTATGGAAACCAAGTAACAGTGCTGGATGCTGATGGGAATTCGGTTCCCGGTAACTGGGGAACAGTCGATATTGGGCTCGAATCAAATAGTACGCGAGATTTGAGCGATCAGATTGTTGATGGCCTCGATCAGTCTGACTTGAATGCCCTGCATGCCGATGGCCGAATTCCGACATCCGCCGAAGTCAAAGCCCCGGTCACACTGCAAGCGGAAACGGGTCTCTCTGTGGGAATGAAGGATGCCGTGAGATCGATCCACGGCCAAACACGAATCATCCCGATTTACGATGTCGTCAATGGAGAGTTTGTGAATAACAGTGGAACGGGTAACAACGCGGAGTTTCACACCATCAAATGGGGGGTGGTTGAAGTTGTTGATTCTCGCTGGAATGGTAACAAGAATACCTGGATACGCTCGATCAAAGCTTACACCTACGATGGGGCTTTGATCCCCAAAGAAGACTTGGGCGACAAGTCGTCTGACTTCGAAAATGCCTTCGCTTCACCTGTGCTGGTGCGATAATCGCTTCGTGTACAAGAATTATTGATCGAACGAATAATCATTGAGATCAGTGATTCTCCGATTACTGCTTAAGGAGCAGTTTTGCTCTCGCATCGGGAGAATACTGTTCATACATGAAGTTATGGTGAATCCTTCATCTTTTTGTATTTTCTTATCTGCTGCCCTCAAATCGTAAGCTACTCCTGAATATCTCGGTCCCCGGTTCAACAATTGAACTCTCTACCGAATCAGGAGAAATGATGAAACAAACGATGCGTGGGCTTTCTGCAACAAAAGCCAATCAACGAAGTCGTTCTCGAAGATTAGGTGTTGCGGCCTCCGAAATGGCGGTCTGTCTCCCTCTTTTCGTACTGGTGGTGTTTGGTGGTATCGAAACTGCCGACATGGTCTTTCTCAAAGAGTCACTGAAGTCGGCAAGTTACGAAGGTGGCCGAGCCGGTGCCAAATGGAACTCAACCAACCAGGAGATCACCAATCGAATTTCAACTTTGTTGGATGCTCGACACGTTGAAGGAGCCACTTTTGAAATTGTGCTCCCCGGTAATGCGTCGGATGTGAGTCAGCTCAATCGGGGAGAGATCTTCACCATCACGATCAGTGCCCCATCCGATAATAACACCATTGGTCCTCTTGGTTTATTTGCCGGACAAGTTTTGTCTGCCAGTACGCTCATGGTTCGAGAATAGAAAGCAGGAGGAATAGATGCTCTCGCGAAAAATTATGCGATCTCTGAATCAGCAACGATCAATCTCTCAGCAACCGAAAGGAGCGATTCTTCCTCTGGTCGCTCTGTTGGTTTTTATCTTGTTTGCGATGGCCGCGTTTTCTGTCGATGTCGCCTACATGCAGTTGGTCAAAATCGAACTGAAAACCTCCGTCGATGCGGCGGCTCGTGCCGGTGGAGAAGCACTCTCCCGCGAACAGGATGTCGGTTTGGCGAAAGTGGCTGCAAAGAATCTCGCCACCCTGAAGACGGTCGGGTCTGACCCTTTACTGTTGGAAGATTCGGACATTATTCCGGGGAAATCAACGCTTTCCGAATCAACCGGTCGATGGTCGTTCGTTCCCGAAGCAACCCCCTATAACTCGATCCGCGTGATCGAGCGACGAACCACGGGATCACCTTCCGGCCCCGTGCCGTTGTTCTTCGCGCGCATCTTTGGAATCGACATCTTTCAGGTGACGGATCGATCCACAGTTGTTCGAGTCGATCGGGACATCATGTTAGTCGTGGACCGTTCGAGTTCCATGAAATTGGCCATCGATCATCCCACCGGAAACATGTCCACGAGCGATGATCGGTTTGATGAACCTCCTCGCTCTGACAGTCGTTGGGCTGCACTCGAACTGGCCGTTCAGGAGTTTATTACCGCGTTGGGAGAAACTCCACAAGTCGAATGGGTAGGGCTCGTTTCGTACGCCAGTAACTATAGCCGCTTCGGTGTCAATAATACTCAAGCGAGCATCGACGAACACTTGACCGAGTCGCATACGAATATCAATAACGATATGAACGACTACACAAATACGATCTTCAACGGCCTGACGCATATCTCGGCAGGAATCGATGAAGGGGTCGATGCGTTATTCAACGCGACTTACTCAAGACCGTATGCGTTAAAAACGATGGTCTTGATGACAGACGGAATCCCTAATCCTGCGACTCCTCAAGCCGTGCTGAACAGTGCACAGGCGGCGGCGAACCAGAACGTAAAGATCTATACGGTCTCTTTCGGGACTGCCGCAGATCAGAATCTGATGCAGCAAGTGGCCATTATTGGAGACGGCAAGCATTACCATGCTGCCAACGCCCAAGAACTCAAAGATATCTTTCGTGAAATCGGATTGACCATTCCGCTGACCTTCACCGAATAACCTGATCGAGTCGTCTTATGCAACGTCATCCCAAATGTCAAAAAAACGTCACGAATCGTCATTCCAATCGACGAGGAGTGACGACCGTGGAATTTGCGATCTGTGCATCGCTATTGTTTTTGTTCTTCTTTGCTCAGGTTGAGTTTTCGCGAGCCAACATGGTGCGAAACGGGTTGCGATCGGCCTGTTATCATGGTTGTCGCGAAGGCATTGTGGTGGGAGCAACTGCCGCCGATGTTCGACAAGAGGCAGAGAAGACATTAATTGCCTTGGGGCTGAGAGAATACACAATTACCATCACGCCAGAGACGATTACTCCCGAAACTCGTACCGTGACGGTCGCTGTCTCTGCCTCTCTCACAGCCAATAGCTGGGTCACCCCGATCTATACCAATGGCACTGTTCTCGACAACGAAATGACAATGGAACGTGAATTGGTCGATCAACTGATATATTGAGATCAGTTCAGAGTCTTGCCCGTTTAACGTGACCGGTTTGACGCGGGCCAACGAAAACAGGATCATGTGACGGATTGTCTCCTCACATTACCACGATCCGTTATGACCGTTCAGCCTGTTCAAACTTCTCACCCCTCGTCGGCAAAGCTCGATTCCACATGGTATTGGAATTTCGGAGCGATGATCGCCCTTTGGGCCTGTTACTTGTACATCCAGGTTCCCATTCCCGGCGTGAATGAGCCTCATTATCTCTGCAAAGCCAAGCACTTTTGGCAGCCGGATTATTGTCGAGGAGATATTTTTCTCGACTCGGCCAACACGCATTATGTGTTCTATGTGACGTTCGGTTGGCTGACAAAGTTTGTTCCCCTCGCGACTGTCGCATTGATTGGTCGAATCATTTCTCTTGGCCTATTAGCGGCAAGCTGGACATCGTTGGCACGCCGCGTCACATCGGTAACATGGGCGCCCGCCGGTTCGGCGGCGATCTTTCTGGGTGTCACATCCTTTCAAAACTTTTCGGGTGAGTGGGTTGTGGGTGGCCTCGAATCTAAAGTGATTGCTTATGGATGTCTGTTCTTTGCCTGGAGCTGTCTGTTTGATCGAAGATGGAATCTCTCTGCAGTTCTGTTCGGCGTGGCAATCAGCTTTCATCCGGTAGTAGCCGGTTGGGGACTCATCTCGACCTGCCTGGGCGGAGGGTATATCCTCTGGCAACGAGGAACTGGTGCTTTTCCCTTATCGACGAAACAGTTTGGTGTTTGCTGCGTAACGACGATTGTGTGCAGTCTTCCAGGATTGATCCCCGCACTCTCCACATTGATGAGCCCCATTGATGGGTCTGAAGTCGCCGATCGGTTACAGGTCTTTCGTCGGTTGGGACATCACCTGAACCCGGTGCAATTTCCGGCACAAGCGTATTGGGTTTATGGGATTTTACTCCTGCTGTGGGTATCGATGGCTTATTACCGAGGAGCGTTCCGTCAGCATCGCGAGGAAACGGATCATTCGTCTCAGACATTCACTTCACAATTATGGCAGGGGATTGTGTTGGGAAGTTTGCTGGTTGCGATGTCGGGCCTCGCGATTGGTTGGGGGAGCCATGATGTCGAGAATGACGCAGCAAAGCAGCTATTAGTGAAACTGATGAAGTTCTATCCGTTTCGACTGGCCGATGTTGTGCTGCCGCTTGCAGTGAGCTTGATGATCATCGATCTCACTCAGCACGAGAGTGAGGTGATTCGCTGGCGCAGTATGACAGTGAAAGTTCTCAGCCTGGCCTGTGCCGTGACATCACTTGTGTTAGTGCTTCCCAGCCGAAATGTTGACGGTTATTCCGTATCCAAGACTGAATCGTGGATCGACATTTGCCATTGGATTGATGGTCACCTCCCGCAAGATGTCGTTGTTCTGGCTCCACGAAGCTCCGTCACTTTTCGCTGGTATGCTTCGCGTGCTGCGTATGTGACGTTCAAAGACTGTCCCCAGGATGCTGCGGGAATTCTGGAATGGAACCGGAGACTGAACCTGTATCAGGAATGGGCGTCCCAATCTTATGAGAATGACAAAATGTTTTCTGATGCTGAGTTACGCGAGTTGGTCGAGTCCACCGGGGCGACGCATCTGTTAGTGAGTCGTATGGGGCCCTTTGATCGAGACCCTCTCCAAGAGAATGACCACTACCGTCTGTATGAATTGCCGCAATCAAACGACTGAATGAAAAAACTCCCCTCTGAACACGCTGTCCAGAAGGGAGTTTGTTGATGAGATCGCGACGTGAACAATCTTATTTTTTGAAGTAAGGATGTTCCGGGTCGCCACGCGAGAGAAGATAGGCCAGAAGGTCGAGAATCTCTTCTTCGTGCAGCGTGTTCAACAATCCTGCCGGCATCATCGACGATTTTGACGGGAACATTTCTTCAATCTTTTTACGGTCCACGTTGGTCATATTTCCGGGATCGAGCATGTTGGTGATCACGCGAAAGTCGTCGCCAGCGAGATTGGCGATGCGTCCGATGATTACCTTTCCATCCGTCATGATGAACTGCGTCGCTGCATATTGATCGCTGATTTCTTTATTCGGATCAAGCAGCGACTCAAGCATATCTCGTGGACTGAATCGACCACCCAAGCCGGAAAGATCAGGGCCGACAGCACCTCCCTCATTATTGAAACGATGGCAGGCATAACAGTTCGCGGCACCAAACATACGGCGACCACGCTCGAAGTTACGGTTTTTCAGTTGATCGGGAACGAGTGGTCCCAAGTCGTCCATCGTCCACTGTTTGACCACAGGTCGATTCTCTTCAGCAAACGGATTGACATTTTTCGGAGGAGCGGCGTTCAAGACTTCCTCGAATTGTTTCATTTGCTCTTCCGAAAGTTTGGCGACGGCATCTTTTTTAATGTTGTTGACAAAAATCCCGAAGCTGGCACCTCCACCAAATCCTTGAGCTTTGGCAAACCAGCCCAAAAACTGTTTTCGCAGTTCGGGCGTCCAGCCGGTACTCAAATGACGAAGCGATTTGGCATAGGCGATCTGTTCTTCCTGAGTCGGAGCCGAGTTCAACATCTCGACACCTGCCGAGGCGGCATCTTTGGCTTCGAGGTAAACCAGCATTTGTAACAATTCAACACGAAGTTCGGTTCCTTCAACCGGTAAATACGAATTGAACCTTTGAGCCAAAGCGGATCGACCTGACACATCGGGAGGCCCCAATCGGGTGAAGGCGAGAGTGTAAGTTCTCAGCAGTTCCAATTTCTGTTGATAGGTGAGAGACGACCATTCAATGCGATCCAAGGCTTCCAACACGTTCGGCAATAATTCAGGGCGAGGTGGCATCGGTGAGTCTTTACCGAGTTCCGGGACAGCCGGTGATTGGCCATTGGCACGACAGTAAGCCATTAATGCGGTCATCGAGGCTTGAGGATCGGTTTCGGCCAGCGCTTTCTCTACCCAACTTTCAACTGGCTGAAATTCGATTGCAACACGTGCCGCATATCGCAGGAATCGATCTTCGCTTCCTAAATAAGGCCAGGCGGTTTCGATGGCTTTCGGATCTTGTTGTCCGTGAAATCGTTCCAGCATCCTACGATCTGCGTGAGCTTGAGGGATGTTCTTGATGTTCATCGGAGGGACCGCTTCGGTCGATTCGGAACCGGAATACGTGACACGGTAAAGACCCGATTGCACGCGCCGTCCTCCGATGGTGAAGTACATCGCTCCGTCACCGGGGTGAATAATCACATCGGTTAATGGAAGCGGTGAACCGGTAATGAACTTTTCTTGAGTCGCTTTGTAAGACGCGCCATCCGGTTCCATGTGGACGGCGTACAATATGCCGTAACTCCAGTCGGCAGCGTAATACGCTTTCTGATATTTCTGTGGGAATTTCGCTCCGTATCCGAACGTCACACCAGTGGGAGATCCGGGACCGATGTTAATCGTGGGAGGAACCGAATCGGCATAGTACTCGGGGAACTTGGCACCACTGCTGCGCCAGCCGAATTCTCCACCACTCACCACCTGGCAGATTCGCGTCGGACGATACCAGGGTGTATTGAGATCCCATTCCATGTCGGCGTCATAAGTAAACAGATCGCCGAACATATTGACATCCGCATCAAATTGATTGCGGAAACCCATTGTCATCAATTCCCAGTTTTTGCCTTCCGGGTCGATACGAGCCACCCATCCACCGGGAGCAGGAACGCCCACCATGAAGCGACCAATCACACGATCCAGTAATTGATCTTCATTCCATAAGGGAGGAACACGTGTCGAATCAAAATTGGTGATTTTTGTGCCGTTTCCACAAACCACATACAAACCTGCCCCGTCGGGAGTCTTCACGATGGCGTGTGGTCCGTGTTCGCCGCGACCATTCAACTCCCGCAACATTTCGACTTTGTCGAGTTGATCGTCGTTATCGGTGTCGGTCACTCGATAGAGTCCGCTTTTGAACTTCCCGCCGGTGTTGACCATGACATACAAACTGTCAAATGCCCACAGCAATCCTTGAGCTTCCCCAATATCGACATTGATCGGCTCGACCAAGAGTTCTTTGACGGTCTTCGAGAGATGTGGCAGCGTGACTCGGTAGAGCTTGCCGTATTGATCAGAAACGATCAGTCGTCCTGCCGGATCGGTACACATATTGACCCACGAACCTTGCTCCTCTTTGGGGACGGTGTAGAGCAACTCCACATTGAACCCCTTCTTGATGATCATGTTTTCAATTGCGGTGGCGGTCGGCTCTCGAAGTTTCACGACGTTGACCAGTGACTCCGAATTGACGGAAGTCCAAGGCCCAGTGCCAATGACTCCCAGTGAGACCGGTAGGCCCCATTGGCCATCTTGAAAATTGGGGCCAGTCCAGTTTTTGGGAGCTGACCCTGTGACTTTCCAGCTCTGATCAGAAACTAATGTCTGCTTGCCCTGCAACCCTGTTTCGAGATCGAGTTTGACGAGGACACCCGCAGCACCCGATCCATTTTTTCCTCGCACGGCAATCACATTGCGTCCATTTTTCAAATCGTCGGAAAGATCAAAATAACTGACTTGATCCCAACCGACCGACTTGCCGACAGATTTACCGTTCAAGAAGATTTGACATTCATCGTCGCCGGTGACGTATAAGTTGCCGGTAGTAATTCTCCCTTTGAGAGAGAACTCTTTGCGAAAGAAATTCTCCTCGCCATTACCTGGTTTATCTGAAGACCAGATCCAATGCGGTTCGGCATCGCTGGCAGAAAGTCCGTCACCGTCCAATTTCTCTGGAGCCTGAAAGGAAGTCGGAGAAGTAATCGGCCACCACGACTCAATCTTCGCCGTCAGCTCTTCAACACGTCCCGGCATCTCTGCGGAGAGGTCTTTTTTCTCAAACGGATCGGCTTTGAGATTGAAAAGTTCCGTCTTCGCATTCGGAAGCCGTTCGGAATAGGGCAGAATCAATTTGTAATCACCGTCGATCACCCAGCGATACATCAAACTGGCAACCGGATCGGTCATATGTTGGATGTCATGCTCAAGGATCTCTCCAAAGATGGCCTTTCGCGAGGCAACTGCTTTGGCATCCAAAAGGTTGATGCCATCCATCTCTGGCGTGATTTCGTCTTCAAGGCCCAAGGCTGACAAAACGGTGGGGACAAGATCGATCGAGCTTGCCAGATTCTCTTTGTCCATCTTTGGGGCCACCTGAGCGGGCCAGCGAACCATGATGGGAGTGCGTGTGCCCCCTTCATACTGAGACCGTTTGGATCGGGGAGCATAAGCCGACCGATTCTCAAGATTGATCCAACCGTTGTCCGTCACATAGAGAACAATGGTATTCTCGGAAACTTTTTTCTCATCGAGATGATCGAGCAACTGTCCACAAGTTTCATCAAACCATTCACACATTGCCCAGTATTTCGCGATGGGGACAGACGAAGTCTTCTTGAGGTATTTGTCGAGCAATCGCTGCGGAGGATTGTGAGGTGTGTGGGGCAAAAAAGGTGCGTAATAGACGAAGAAAGGATTCTTCTCTTCAACCGCGCCGTCGATGAAATCGAAGACCGGCTTCATGCCGGTGCGACCAATCGCGAGTCCCTGATCGCCGTGACGTCCACCTTTGGTGCGATCACCGTGAGTCATTCCATGTGTAAACCCCCCTCGTGAGTAATGTCCTTCCCACCATTTCCCCGATTGGTGAGAGATGTAGCCGTGCGTTTTGAGAATCGCAGCCAAGCGAGGATCATCATCAATGTGCTTGATGTAATCGATGCGTTGTTGAAGGTAACGGGGATCCTGACGTTGCTTCCCTTTGGGGGCATTCGCAAGATCAGCGGGCGGGGGTGGATCATTCCCGACGATGCCGTGTTGATGCGGATACAATCCAGTAATGATTGTTGCCAGGGAAGGGCGACAGAGGCTGTCGGGGACGTATCCCCGAGCGAATGTGAGTGACTCTTTCGCGAGTTGATCGAGTCTTGGGGTTTCAATTTGCTCGTGTCCCATGAAACTGTAATCGTTCCAGGCTTGATCATCAGAGATGATCAGAACGACATTAGGACGACTGGCAGTTTTTTGCTCTTGCGAAAATGCAGGCTGAATCAAGAAGGTAAGCAGCAGCGAAGAAGCTGCAATGAACAGACGAAGCATGAAAGATACTCCTGAATTGAGAATACTCTAAATGTTGTGTGTGTCATTTGACCAGAACACTTGTGCGAGTGCTCGTGAGTCAGAAATTGCGGACTTTTCAGTATAGCAAACTCAGGGACCGAATGCCTACCATGAGATCTTCAACGTTTTCCGAAGCAGTAGAGACATATGAAGACTCCATCAACAGAACCCTCCGACAATTTGCTCAAAAAGCTTCGGGACGACCACACGCCCGATGCCATACGCGCTCGGCTGGAAGACGGGCCTCGACATAGTTATCTCAAGGACTTTGTCTACGGTGCTATTGATGGAGCTGTCACAACATTTGCCATCGTCTCGGGAGTGGCCGGTGCGGGGCTTTCTTCGGGAGTGGTGATTGTTCTCGGCGTGGCGAATTTGATTGGTGACGGATTTAGCATGGCTGCGAGTAATTATCTCGGAACCAGAGCAGAAAATCAGTTACGCGAAAAAGCACGACGAATCGAAGAAGAGCACATCGAACTCTATCCCGAAGGAGAACGAGAGGAGATCCGACAAATCGTTTCGCAAAAAGGATTCGAGGGAGAAGACCTCGATCGTGCCGTTGATATTATCACATCAGATCGGCATCAGTGGGTCGATATGATGATGCGAGAAGAGTTGGGTCTTTCGCTGGAGAATCCTCCGGCCTGGAAAGCCGCGCTGACAACTTTCGTTGCATTTGTCGTTGTGGGCGCAATACCGTTGTGTGTCTTCATTACAGATTCTTTGGGACTGGTTGAGATCCCCTCTCTTTATTTGATCAGTACCGTAATGACGGGAGTCGCATTTTTCGCAGTGGGAGCTTTCAAAGCTCGCTTCGTTGACGAAAAATGGTACACGGCCGGAATCGAAACTCTTTTCGTCGGCGGCCTGGCCGCCGGTTTGGCTTATGTCGTTGGCTTAATGCTGAAAGATTTTGTGTAGCTCGATGGCAACATGAAGGCTCAGTGATTCGATGCCCAAGGTTCTACTTCTGAAAATATCGATTATACAGATCAGAAATATCTGAATCCTTTTTTAGTGACTCGAATGTCAGATACTTCACGCGAGGTCCAAAATCAGTGTTATCGTTTTAGTATTGGAATAAACACTGCGTTAATAGTCTGATTAATGCGAATATGCGTCATGCCCCACCCATTCTTCATATTTTGTCTTAGCTTTCTAGCGATCAAAATGGCATCACAGTGGGGCGCAGTGAGAAAGTATCTCAAACTCATTGAGACACCAACAAAGTTAGCGAAAAACGACGAACTTCCAAAAGCCGCAATCCTTCTGTCCGTTCGAGGTGGAGAGCCTGGGCTGGGAAATACCCTCACCTCTTTGCTGAATCAGGACTATCCAGATTACGAAGTCCATGTTGTCGTAGATTCGGAATTCGATCCCGGTTGGAAAATGGCTCGTGAAGTTTTATCAACCGAGCAGACCAAACGTCTCAAAATCCACGTAATGCAAGATCCTCTTCCCACATGCACGTTGAAGTGCAGCTCATTGTTACAAACATTCGATTCACTTGACGAGAACGTGAAAATTCTTGCGTTCGTCGATAGCGACGTTGTACCCGATTCCAATTGGTTAAAACTACTTTCGTCACCGCTTGTCAACGAAGGAGCGTTGGTCACGTCTGGACAACGATGGTATCATCCGGTGCGAAATAATAGTGCTAGTTTTTCACGGTCAATTTGGAATGGTGGTGCTGTTGTGGCGATGGAAGTCTCCAACATTCCTTGGGGCGGCAGTATGGCGATGTGCCGCGAGTTCATGGCTCGTCATGACATCCCGAAACGCTGGTCGGAAGCCTTTACCGAAGATGCCGTGTTTGGAAAGGCCCTAAAATCAGAACGAAGGACAGTCCGTTTTGTTCCTGAAGTCTCTTTAGTGGATGAAACGGCAGTCAGTTGGTCCAATTATTTTCGGTTTGTTCGTCGGCAGATGTTCAACACTCGTCAAGAATCATTCTGGGCAATCTTGACCTGCATTATACTGATCTCTTCAACCTCGCAATGGGCACTTGCGATTGCAGCGATCATTTATTGTATCAGTCAAAACTTCTTCCTCGCCGCAATTCTCGGTGGCGGATGGCTCGTGCATTTGTTTTTCATGGCAGCAATCTGGATGTGGCATGAACGTGGTATTCGCACCCATTGTCATCCTGAATTAGAGCAACGCTGGACTTGGAGTCTCGCGCTGACAAGTACAGTTTGCACCTTAATGTACATTTTGCCCGCATCAGCCATCGCATCCGCATTTGTCCGATTTGAAATCTGGCGTGGCATTCAGTATGACGTCAGCCAAGGTCCTTGGAACCCTAAAATGTTGAGCTACAAACCCTTCGGGTTTTCAACGGAGATTTATACTCCTGACATCTGAGCTTCAGGGGAGATTAAACGACTTCCAAAGTTTTCTGTTCAATCAAACCATCCAGCTCGGCTTTCAGTTTGCCGAGAATTTCCTCGAAATCAATAACTGCTCTAACTCGTTGATCTCTTCCATTGGCTCGTCTCCTTTGTGGTGTTGGCGTTTGTTGATTTGTATTACAAACCAAGGCTAAAAGCTGCTGAGGAAAGACTCGCTCCTCTCAGAATGATTCGCCCGGCGCGTTTCCCCAGAAGGTTTTGCCGTTCTCTCGACGTCTTACACTGGACTTCGCAGCCACAATCGGGTCCCAAAACAGACATCCTTCGTGCATTTTGTAACCCAGTCTTCCATAAAAGTCGTGGAAGTTGCCCGAATATTTGCGGTTCGAATCGAGATGGGTTGGAAACTGGGAATTCACTAAAAAGAACGGAGCGCTAATAATCAATCGGCCATCGTCTTTCAGGAATTTGTCGAATTGCTCAATGATCGCGGGAGGATCGGGTATTCTGACCGAGAGTTTGTGGTTCGTTGATCACGATACATGAAATAAGACAACTAGGCAGCAATCACTCCGTCATCAGCCTGAAAAATAAATTCATAAAACATGTCATCAGTATTTTTTATAAATGAGTTGTCAAGCGGCAGGCGAAGTGAGTCGCTCGAAAAAACTGTGACAGTTACCTCAAAAACCAGAGACACTGGTTATTTGGACCATCTCACAACCATATGATGGGGCCCCGAATCGATTTTCCATTCTGCTTCCTCCCCCAAATTCTCTGCGAGGTGCTGCTCCCACTCTTGCGGGCTCCACTGCCTCAAACAGGAAATCACGCTGTCCCACCAGAACATGAGGGGAATGACAGGGATCAACCAGGTCCAGAGGATACGGCGAAGCCATCCCGGACGAAACAGCAGCATTAACGGAGTCAGGAGTACGGGAATGACTGCAAACAAGGATAAGAAGATCGAGAAGAGGGTCTTTCGAATGGGTTCGAAGACAACAATCGGTTTTCCACTTTTCTGGATGGTCTGAATAAACTGGTCACGGTGCTCTAAGGGAATATGGTGGAACGCTGCGACTATCACCAATAAGCATTGATCGGGCCATTCCCGCTCTTTCAAAAAATCGACTGGCTCGGGAATGAACTCAACTTGATCGGGATGTTTGTCCTGCAGCTCCTGCCAAGATTCCGTCTCGGGGTACAGGTCGCAAGGAATTAACTTTAATTTATTCGCTTCGGGTCGCGAGGCCAATTCACGAGTGATCGGCGCGTGTCCGGCTCCCAGCTCGACCACTGTCGTGAGATCCTGCTCCTTGCAGATGTGAATAATTTCCTTACTGACTTGCTGGTTGTAGGGCCGAAAGCGGCTGTTACACATTCTCAAACAGTCGAGAATTGTTTTGCGGATGGGGGCTGGTGTGGAGGGCTGATCGTGAAATTCGAAGAGATAACGGGTTTTCATAATGGCCGAATCTTTAAAATGCTCGGAGAGGAATTTCTGTAAAAACTGTGATGTCTTTGATTCAGAGGCAATGATCGTGCGATACGCTTAGTGTGCTTGAGCCGTCCGTTCGTCGATTAACGCATCCAACTCGGCTTTGAGCTTGCCGAGAATTTCGTCATAAGGATAAGCCCCGAGTTCTTCTTCCCCTTTTTTGAGGTTCACAAAGTTCGGGGCACACCATAATCCCAGATCGGCATCATCAGTCTCACCGGGACCATTCACACGACAGCCCATCACGGCAATCGTAATTTTGTGTTCCTTCGCGTACTCCGTCATGTCGCGAACATCTTCCGCCAACTCCACGAACGCCTCGTTTTCGACTCGCGAACAACTCGGGCAACTGATGATGTTCAAGCCCTTGAGACCAAAATCGACGAACGAGCGAACTCGTCCATTAGCAATGTCGTCCAGAATCGAACGTCCCGCTTCGATCTCTTCGTACTTGCGATCATTCGAGACGGTCAATGAAACCCGAATCGTATCGCCAATCCCTTTACTGATCAGTTGCTCGAAGGCGATGCGTGTTTTGATCACTCCATCGGGAGGCATGCCGGCTTCTGTTACACCGAGATGTAAGGGGATATCAGGACGCTGCTCGGCAAACCGCGTATTGACCTCAATAACCTTTTCAGGCTCGGAATCTTTCAGAGAGACGCAGTATCGTGTGAAGTCGATGGAATCGAGAAATTGGCAATGATCGAGCGCGCTCTCCAGCATCGGTGAGATCGAGTCGGCAGGATCGTACTTGTCTTTCTTGGCCGGATCGACAGAACCACAATTGACACCCACCCGCATCGCACAGTCATGTTCTTTGGCGACCGACGCAATGTAACCCACTTTTTCTTGCCACGGCTTGTCACGTTCGTGGTGATAAAGATGTCCGGGGTTGTAGCGTAGTTTCTGGACGTGGGGTGCGACCACTTCTGCCAAGCGGTAGTTTTCTTGCAGATCGATACTGAGGTTTGCAGACGTCTGCTTACGGATTTCGATCAATGCCTCCGCTTCGCGATTGCTATCGACGGCGACGCGGATCACATCGGCACCCGCCTTCTCAAGCTGGTGTATCTGGGAGACCGTTTTGTCGATGTCGGTGGTTTTCGTTGCCGTCATTGATTGGACGGCTATCGGATTTCCGTCTCCGATTGTGAGGGAACCAATGCGGACGGGACGAGTTGGGTTGCGAGGTAATTCCACGATATATCTGCTCGTAAGAGTTGAGTGTCACGATTGTTACGTCGTCTTCATTGTAGCCGTTGGAGAACCAAATGACGATTGTTTGAGGTCTGAGAAACCGGCAGTTCTTGCCGGTTCGGGATTGACACAAATTTCCGACGGAACTACAAGCCCACCTTGGAGATACCTCTTTTTGGACTTTCGGGAGATCGACCGCCATGTGGCGTTACCTATTATTTTTCACAGCGATTTGTTTGATCAATTCCGGTTGCGGGTCGAGTGATGACTCGGCAACGACGAACGCGGAAGATAAGAAAGAGGCCACTGAGTCGGTAGCTGGAGGAGACGCTCCATCGACTCCGCATCAAGACGCCGAGTTGCAAACGATCATCGAACGGACCAATAAACTCCTTCAAGTTGGCAACTTCAGGCAGGCGATGGATGTCATTTCCCGTGCGATGGTGAATCATCCCGAGAATTCTTCCCTGTATCGTATTCGTGCCATCCTGCATCAAAAGACAGGTCAGTCGTCTTCAGCCATGACCGATTACACGCAAGCAGTTCGACTCGATCCGACGAATGCACAACTCCAGGACGAAGTCGGTTTCTATCTGTTTTCAATGGGAGAAATAGAAACCGCACAACAACATATCGAACAGGCTGTCAAAATTGACCCCGAATTCGTTGCGGCCTGGAATCATTTGGGACTGATTCAAATTACTGCGGGTGAACTCACCAAGGCACGAAAGACTCTCTCAACCGCAATTAAGATTAAACCCGATTATGTAGACGCACTCATCAATCGTGGATTTGCCGCGTATCAACTCAAGCAGTTTGACAAAGCACTGGCCGATTACGATGCCGCTTTGAAAATCAATCCCGATGCCGTCAATGCACACAACAATCGTGGACTGATTGACTATGAAAAAGAAGACTATGAATCAGCTGTCGCCAACTTCACAAAATGTATCATGCTCGAACCGAAGAACCCCAAATATTTTGAGCATCGTCGAATGGCTTATTTGAAACTGGGAATGAAAACCGAAGCATTCAGTGATTCTCAACAATGGCAGCAACTCCAGCAACGTTCGTTGGTGAATCAACAAATCTCTCGTCAACCCGCGAATGCCATCGGGTACTTGGCCCGCGCAGAGTTGGCGTTTCGTGATGGTCAATTCAAAGCCGCACTACTGGACTTCGATAGAGCGATCCAGCTCAACGATAATCTGCCGCAAGCTTGGTATGGCCGAGCAAAATCACGCTTCGAACTGGAAGAATACAATTTGGTCATTGATGACTGCTCGCGTGCTCTTTCGCTAAACGCAGCACAACCGATCTACTCTCTGCGAGGGGAAGCATTTCTGAAGTTGGATAAAATCGACCAGGCTTTGAAAGACTTCCACTCTGCCAAGCGTCTCGATCCCACTGTTGCGGAAGCGTTTCTGAGAAAAGCAGACGAGCTGGAATCGCTCGGACAAACCGACGCCGCGACAGAGTATCGCGAAAAGGCAAACAGCCTGTTTCCCGATCTCAAACTGACTCCCAACGCGAACTGAGCCCGTTTCTCTATATATACTGTCTGATAGTGAATCACTGACTTGGGCCCAATGTCTGTTGATCTGTTTTTGATTGTGGGGAGGATTTTGGTATAATAAGTAATTCTGAGTTTCAGTGTGGAGCATCATATGAAAGACGGGACAACCAAAGAACGAATTGTCGTTCATGACTATGGAACAGGAAATCCATATTTCATGGTTCCAGTCGACAAACTGTCGAAAGTGAAACATCGTTTAGACGAAAAACATATAGTGTATAGCGTTGAACGAGATGCGATTTCGTTGGATGGTCAACCTGCTGTGGTGGTGATCAGTTTGTCAGTCAAATCCAATATCTCGGAAGTTCAAGCACTATTGGATTCTATTCCTTAAAACCAAAGGTTTTGAGATGCTACTTGCTGATAAAATTGGTGAGATTCGCGGACAAACCCTCACTGCTTTAGATGCTAGTCATGACTTCTATTCACACACAAAGAATGTGTGGCGAATGACTCAACGGATGGTCGAACAAGGCCGAGAAATCGCTTTCAGAAATTTAGAGACGGGAAATGTGATTGATGAAAAAGACATTCCTGTTTTAGCTCAGCGGTATGTCTCTGGTTATCTTGCCTCAGCGACGTTTCAGCAATTTATTGCTCAATTCGAAACATACATTTTTAAGTTTCTGAAAATATGGCTCAATCAGTATCCGCACAAGTATGCCGATAGAAAGATATCGTTTCAGGAGATTATCAACTCATCAAGCAAAGATGAGATTGTAGAAAAAGTGATTGACAAAAACCTAAAGACAC
>Ga0181597_10000330_pt1 | contig 51803 bp, 80 predicted proteins | sample 041ome_5_FD_148647 | JGI IMG/M metagenome (GOLD analysis project Ga0181597, IMG submission 148647) | Coastal salt marsh microbial communities from the Groves Creek Marsh, Skidaway Island, Georgia - 041403US metaG (spades assembly) | ecosystem: Environmental > Aquatic > Marine > Intertidal zone... | reverse complement strand
TTCAATTATTGTTGGGCGGTCTATTCTTTAAGAAGATGGGTTTGTCTTGTGATGTCGTATATCTACCATCCATTTTTCAACATTTAATTGTTGTGAATATTGATTTGTCTAAGATGTACCCATCTCTTGGTGGTAATCCTGATACAATTGAAGAACTCAAGAAAGGTTCCTTCCATAGAGATTTATCAACTTCTTTAAGGTACATTGATGTCCTACCTATGGATGTTTATGCATATCCTGTCTTCTCCCTCGATAAAAAAGGTTTTGATGATATGGATATGATTAGAGATGGTGTGTTGAAATCTTATGAAGAAGTGAAAGGTGATATTGGTCATTGTATAACTGAGGTTGATGTTGAATGGGTTCCCGATTTGGATACTATTTTAGGTAGGGACACTATGGACGCAATCGATGAGTACACACTTAACTTAGATGATGATATATCATTAGCCTTTAAACCATATTTATATTTTATGTATGGTCAGGGTAAATGTGGAAATATGAGTTTACCGTCAGCTTACAAAGTGATTGACGATATAAACCCTGATGTAAAATACATGAGACCTGAAAGAATTAAGAAATGAGAGATTTAATTAAAAAAATATTAAGAGAAGAATCAGAGTCTATGGACATGATGCATTTTTGGAATAATAAACCCGATACTGAAGAAATGGATGACTTTATGTGGTACATGATAGATTACGTAGATTATCCATATGATGGTAATTACAAAAGAATTAAAACTTTCATAAAATCTTTAATAAGGTATGGATTAATTGGTGTTGATTTTTATCTTGAAATGTACAGATGGTTAAATCGTAGGTTAGGTGAAATATCTACGGCAGAAAAAGATTTTCAGTTATCGTTAGACTATGTCGGTGGTGACGACTCATATAGTGATTGGAAATGGCACGTTCTGTCGTTAGGTAAAGAAAATTTTGAAAGACTAAAGGAGGGTTCCGATGATACTATTGAATTTGTAGAGTCTATTCAACCTATAGAATCTTTTAATTACGCATGGCCCCATCCATACGACTTTAGACGTGACTAATTATCAGAAGTAATTCTAAAATTACAAGCAGGTCTACCATTTATTAACGGCATTCCGTGTTCATCGTAAGTAATTGTTTTTACCTTCGTCTTTTTATTTTTAAACCTACCCGTAAGTATTGTGTCCCCAATGTTTACATTAATTTTAATCATTTTGACATACTTGGTCTAGGTACTGACTTGAGTAGTCCCTCTCTATCTTTTATCCATTTACTAACAAAATCTTTGTCGTTAGTGAAAACCTTCCAAACATAAAAGTCTTTAAGGTCGTTAAGTAACATTCCTGTATCTATTTCCATTTTAATCTTTTTTTAGATATTCTTCTAATTTTTCTATACTTATTTTTTGAAATTCATTTTTTACTTCTGTAATATGATTCTCATCTAACCCCATGTATAATTTTAGTGTATCGATAACTTGATACATATCGGCGTCACCGACCAAGTAGGTATTTTGGCTAATTGGTTTAGTGTTCCATCCTACTTTAGCCCTACGAAAAACAACATAACCCTCTTGACCTCCAACTCCTTGAAAAGTTACTTGGTAGTTTCCTTCAATTTCTGTGACTGTGGTTTTAAAGTTCTTGTTTAAAAACTCTCGTATTATTTCCATCCCCTTAAAATATTTATAACAATAAATAGATTTGTTATGACTGCCTGAAAAACAATCAGAGTTCTAATAATCGCCACTTTATCACTGTACCAATTATCTTTTTCGTTTGCCTTTGAGCCTAATGATTTAGCCCAAATAGCCCAATATCTTCTGATTCTATCATTCATTGTATTAACTCAATATAATAATAATAATCAAGTTTTGTTGTTGAGTCAATTCATTTTTTTTACATTCCCATTTTCTAATCCAGCTCTAAATCCATTAGTAATAAAATCTATTATCGCACTATTTTTAGTAAATTTAGGACTTAAACTAACGTCATGTGGTAAGTCCATATTTGGTATTATAAAATTATTAAAAATATCTTCATATTCCTCAAAAGAATTAATACCAACATAGTCAAGTAACATAAAGTATTTATAATTTGGTACAAATTTACCTATTTGTGTTGAATAATTCCCAACAACTGTGTCCGTCTTGGGGTCGTGGATTATGTACGTATAATCGTTAAATAGATATTGGTCAAGTCCTTTCGTTAATCTTACTATTTGATTTAATAATGGTTCAGGTATATTTTTCATTATCTCATATTTTTTTCACAGATTGCGTTTTGATACCTAAACCCACTCTCAGGTATTCCATTTCGTTCAAATATTCCATCAACAATCTCACTTAGTTTATCACAATCAATACCATTATCCATAAGTCTACTGTCAGTACCAAAACCTTGTGTTAATGGATATGAATACGCTAATATAGTTGTGTCTGTTGGGTAATCAGGATTATCATTCAACTGTATCATTATTAAGTATTCTTGAAGTAAATTATGAGGTATATTGTATTCGTTGGTTAGAATATTTATCAACTCGTCGTGACAATTTTTGGTTACTTCTTTGACATAATCATCGTTTATGTATGTATAGTATTGTTTCGTCGCACCTACTCCTCCATGTTGTGATAAACCTGCGTAACGTAATACATCCTCAACTTTGTGTTCTATTTCATGAACGACATTCTTATAGTCTTCATCATAAGTAGGAGAGCCTTTGAACTGTTTATCTATATCAATATAGAATTGTAACAAGGCATATGGGAAGTAGTCACTATCTACAACATGAAAATCGTGTTTGACTTCTACTCCCTTAAAAACTAAAGATTCCAATACTTTTTCAAGTACACCTATCGATGATTGTAATCCTTCTATTCTGTTCTCGTCGTCTGTATCGTCGTAACTCATCCTATCTCTTGTTTAAAATATTCATGGAATAAATCCTCAACTCTTCTATCGTCAGGATAAAAATTGTCAATATAAATTGTTTCAAGATTATGATAACTATCATCATAGTCTCTCATTTCATTCAAGAAACAAACAAAATTACTACACTCTGAAAATAAATCAAAATCTTCATACGTACCATTTATGTAATAATCGTGAACTATATCGTTTAAGAATCTGTCTATTTTTATTGATAATAATCGTCGACCCTTACTATCTTCGTCAAACTTTATATCATCAGTTTTAAAATAACTTTTAATATCACTCATTACCCTTTCAAATACCTCATCTTCTGAAGCCTGTCTATAAGACCAACTATATATGTTTATAAGTTCTTGTAACAAGTCACTATCTTTCAAATCATAAAAATCAAAGGATTCTTTACCCATCATTTTAGATAATTTATTTTTCTCTTCATCGTTTAGTATATCCTCAATTTGATTATTTTCAATTTCAGGAAACCAATCTTCGAATAACCCCTCTTCATCTAATATACTTGCTAAGTAATCAGGTCTAATGATATTAGCCAAATCTTGTTTATCTAAAAGAAGTCTGCCGTCATCTACTATATCATACCTAAAAAGTTCTCTTATTTCATTGATGATATATTCAGAATCTTCGGTATACATTAACTTCATTCCAAATTGTTCACATCCAACAGACGACGCCAAATCTAAAAACTTAGACTTATCTTCCGATAATTTATTATCTATAATATACTGTAAGTATTTTTCACAATCTTCGTTAAAATAGTTTTGAAAAAACTCTATGTCGAAAACATTATTACTATAACTTTCGAGTAGTTTTTTCCTATCAGTCAACAAGACTTTTATTAGACCTTTTTTTCCTATGTTTTTCACTTATCTTTAAGTATATGTAATAAATATTTATAAGATATGATTATTTCCTCTAACTTTGAATTAATTTGTTTGTACCTACTTGTTGGTACGATTATTGGGTTTACCTTAGAACGTACAATTCGTTGGACAGGTGAGGGAGTTTCAGGTGTCGAACGTTTTTGGTTAATTACTTTATGGCCGATAATGATATTAGCGTTTATTTATTATTTTTTTGTTGGATTATTTGGTTCAGATGAATAGGTTTTATATTATCATATTATTTTTATTAGTTCCTCTTACATTGTTTAGTCAGTCGGAAAAAGACGAAAAGATAAGAAAAAGAAGTGAGCGAAATAACCCAACTCCAGTATATGTCGAGCCAAGTCCTGTGTTTGTACCTTCACCAATACAAACACCAAATTTTTACCCCAACAATAACTTTTACTCTCCATGGAATCCATATGTACCTCACCGAAGAAGAAATGTAAGTGGTTATTATGGTGATAATTACTATGGAGGAAACCCAACAACAATTAATATAAAAGGGAGATTAGGTTTTACTTTTAGTCCTAACACACCATCGTCAGTTGGTCTATATGGAACCTTAGGTGGTGAAACGTTTATTTATTTATCATACGAAGGTAGTAGTCAGTCTGAATATGAACACTACGATAATATCACGTTTGAAGAGGTGATGAGTTGGGAAGATGAGCAGATAGATACTTTTGAGGAATATCGTTCTTTTTCCGTCGGTATTGGTGGTAAACTATTTAAGTCTTTATCTCAATTTGCAGGTGTAAATCTTAGTACAAAACAAATTGATTTAGTATTTTATGATGAGTTTTTAGTTCTTTCTTCAAATGGAGAATACAGTATTACAGATAAAGTTGAGGAAGACTTTAATCTCATGTATGGTTTACTATATGATTATGAAAAAGTGACTTTTGGTTCTTCTATATACTTTTTAGGTGACACTCGTTTTAATATCAGTGTTGGAGTCAATTTTTAAAAGTGATAATTAAATATTTTACACTCAGGATTCAATCTAGATAAATCAGGAAAAGTAACGTTACCTATATCGTTATTATTAATGTGGGATATGTGTAACTCTGTAAAAAATTCACAAAATCTTTCGTAAGTTTTTTTTCCTCCTATACACCACTCACACTCATAATAATAACTGTTTGAATGGTCTCTTTTATCTACAATTATTAATTTTCTATTTCTTAGTGGTGGTAATGATTGTGCTGTTCTATAACCTACAAGTAATTTACAGTGTTCTGTTAGTTTTTTAAAATGTAATAAATCTTTTTTGTTATTCCAAAGTAATTCATCATTTATCCCAATAAAACCTAAATTATTAACCGCTACTATTGCTTTCATATCTCTTCAATTCTTTTGGCTTTGTCGTCAATCACTAAATCAAAATGTGGTTTAGGATTTGGACTCGTTCCCGTAACTAATTCGTGAAATTTACATCCCCAACCTGTTAGTTGGTCCCATGTATAGTCAGTATAATCTTTTTTAGATACTGAACCTCTCGCAGTCCAATACACTATTTTCCAACCCTCCTCATATAGTTTATTTATCTTATCGATATTATCTTCAATGGGTATTGATAAATCATATCTACGGTTATTGTTATCTTCGTAATAACAAATAGTCTCGTCAATATCTACGAGTGCTACTTTTTGCTTACCTTCTTCGGTAAGTCTTTTTGCATTGTGAAATTTCATTTATTTCAGCTTTTAAAATTTATATCTCATAAGGTGACTCACTAAAAGTTACTTCTTTTAAAGTTGGACACTCTTTGACTAAGTACTGTATGATAAACCCTTTAAATAACCTTTTATCATTGAAGGTTAATAAGTTTCCATTTTCCTTTAGTTTAAAAGTCTTCACTTTCTCTAGTACGTCAATTTTATTTATAATTAGTTTGTTTACACCATTAATATTAATTCCTTTCTTTAAATCGTTTAAATCTAACCATCCAATTTGTCTGGACCTACCTGTGGTTGCCCCAAATTCATTTCCAACTTGTCTAATTAAATCAAAAGTTCTTGATGGTTCTTCAAATTTTTTATTACCAACATAAGTTCTGTATGCCTTAGCGATGCCATGTACATCTCTTATGGTTTGGTATGGTACTCCATTCTGTAAAGCACCTGCGACTGTACAATGTGAAGATGTAACATATGGATAATCTCCCCAATCTATATCCAACTCAAATCCTTGTGCTCCTTCAAAAAGTATTTTAACCTCATCTTCTCCGTAAAGTTCATCATACATATCAACTACGTAATTAAATACTTCTTCACAATCTTCAGCACGTAGTCCTGTTCTATTATACTTTTCACGATATGTAGGTCCATTACCTGTTTTGGTGGTACCTATCTTTGTGTCTTTGGAGTCTTCTTCTATATATTCATCTTTAGTGATATGAACCCTTCTATCTATTAATAGATTATCTCTTACTTTGAATCCTCCTCTTTCTAATGTTTGTATCTCTTCCTCAAGTTTTGATGGATTTACTATACATCCAGGTCCAATTATGGATTTAATTCCGTATATAACTCCCACAGGTATGTAGTGAGTTACAAATTTGTTTCCATCGTGGTATATGGTGTGACCTGCGTTTCCACCTCCATTGTATCTAATTACGTGTGTATATTCATTCTCTGTCGATGCTAAAGCGTGTGCAACTTTTCCTTTTCCTGTATCACCAGCTTGTAAATCAACAATGATATCTGTGTATTTAATCATTTCTTTTCATTAACACTTAATTATAATATTTATAAACGATTAATCAAGTATGGCACATCCATTATTACATGCAAAATCCTCAGTAAAAAAGTTCGGAGGAAAGGTTGAGGATTATATTGATATCCATAATTGGTTCGACGAGACTAAATCATGGATTGCACATAGTTACCACAGAGCATTTAGACACCATTCAGAGGGTATATTTGAGTGTGAAAAGGTGTTTGGTGAGTCGTTTGTCAACTCAGATGAGAAAGTCGTTTATACACGATATGTGGGAGAACAACATGTAAAAGAAGACTGTGCAAATACTATTCCTTCAGCTAAGGATTGGATTGACGCACTTAACAAAAAAGAAAAACCTATGTGGATGACACGTAGTATGAACTTAAAGTTCGATGACTAATATTTATTAACATGAAAGAACAAAACGAATTAAAGGTAGTATTAAATATATTTCAGAAGTTTTTAGAACTTAATAAATGTAAAAAAGTTATAATTGACGTGGATGGTTATGACTTGAATGTCCGTGATGAAAGGTTTATGTGTAATGGTCAAAGGGTTAGTCCACCAATTCCAGTAGGTAGATTTATTGAAAGTTTCATGGAGTCCATAGACGCTAGTGGTGATTTACCTAGACTTAGTGAAAATGGTGAACAAGAAATATATAACTACGAATTCGTGATAGATTCAGAAAACAAACAAGTATCTATATTAGGTAATTATAGTTATTATAAAACTGATGAGACTGAAATGACTGAATTATATGCTGAAGATATGAATGATGAAGAGTTTTCAAATTTCTTTAAAAAACTAAGGGAAGAAGGAGATTTTGAATTAGAAGTTCAGTTTGAGGGTGCTGGAGACTCAGGATGGATTCATGATACAGGTGAGACAAGAAAAACTGATGTTTATCCCGTACCACCATCTATTATGGAAACTATGTACCAAATGTTAGAAAATTATCCTGGTTGGGAAATCAATGAGGGTTCACAAGGTCAATTTACTTTTGAATCCGCAGGAGGAAAAGATAGGCTCACTCTTTATTTCAATATGAATACCGAAGAAACCGCTGAGGAGTTACTCTATAAATTTGATTATTAATTACTTAAAGGTGCCTTAATTGTTGGGTGTGACTCGTAGTTATTAATTTTATAATCAAACTCACCATTTAAAACATCTTGTTGAATTAAATGAATCTTAGGTAATTTAAAAGGTCTTCTTTTAATCTGCTCTTTAGCTTGTTCTATATGGTTGTTATACAAATGAACATCACCTAAGTTACCAATCAAATCACCAGGAACCATATTAACTTCGTCTGCAATTATTGTTAACAACATCGCATAAGACGCAATGTTGAAAGGTAAACCTAAAAAGGTATCTACACTCCTTTGGTTCCACATAAGTGAAATCTCACGTCTTGGAATACCGTATGCGTCCATATGTTCGTGGAAATAATCACTCGAACGACTCATGGGATTTACACCTTCATTATAGATGTCAATTCTCTCATCTAAATTTAATTCTCTAGTGTATACTTGGAATCCGTAGTGACACGGAGGTAATACCATTTTGTCAATATCACCTGGATTCCACGCGTTAACCATCAGTCTCCTTGAATCAGGATTGTCTTTAATCTGTTCTATCAAATTTTTTATTTGGTCAACGGAGGATTTTACATTTGGGAATCCTTCTTTATTAATCAATTGGTGGTCGTACTTATCCCATTTCTTCCATTGTTTACCATAAACTGGACCTAACTCTCCATACAACTCTGCAAACCTATCATCGGTTTTAATGTTCTCTATAAACTCGTCCATAGATATGTAATCAACGTCAGTTGCAAACACATTCATAAGTTTATAATTTTTATAAGCATCACCGTTCCATATATTACAATTATTTTCAACCAAATATCGAATATTAGTTTCACCTTTTAAGAACCATTTAAGTTCTGTCATAAGTGATTTAATTGCCATTTTCTTAGTTGTCAAAAGAGGAAACCCATCCCTCATTCGATGACGGATAGTATAACCAAAAATAGACTGAGTACCAGTCCCTGTTCTGTCTTTTTTTTCAACACCATATTCGAGTATGGTTATCAAAAGTTCTTGGTATTGCTTGTCCAATTTGTTCATAAAATACTATTATTATAATCTTCCTTGTTAATCATAACATACTCACCTCTGTACTTACCGTAAATTTCGTATTCAAATTCTTCAATAAATTCAAACTTATCTTTTCTAAATTCATTTATAATTACGTAATCAGATTCATTGGCGAATCTCATTTTAACTTTAGATAATTCTTTTATTGCATTGTTAAGTACTTGGTCCAATGCGTGTTCTTCATCAAATTCTTCCATGGGTTAGGTGTGTTGAAATTCAATAATAGTACTCTTTATAGGTACTCTAAATAATGGTGCGTTTCTTTCTGTTTCTACTTGTCTCTGTAAAATTTCATAATAATCATCATGAGTTTTTATTGTGACAACATTGTCGTAGTGTCGAGTGGTGTCTCTATAAGTAAAAGTAAGAGTATGTTCTGAGGTATTAAATTTTAGTTCTATCATTTTTTTATTTTTTGTTTTTATAAATAGAAAAACCTTTCCCAAAAAGTAAGGGAAAGGTTTATACTTTTCAAGTTTTATTTTTAATTAACTTCCGATAACTAAATCCCCGTAATCAAGTTTATCCATACCTCCTACTTCACCCTCTACTTCGTCATACATAAACGCCTTGACTACAGCAACTACTGATTGTTCTGATTGTGCTATCTTTGATTCCATCCAATCTTCCAACTGCTCACCGTCTTCCATCATCTCCCACATTTTGTAAGCTAATGTCGCGATGGTAAACATCTGTTGTTTGGCCATATATGAACCGTCTTTACTTTCTTTGAGGTTCTCTTTAAGTTTCTTAAGTTGTTCTTCTGTAATAATTATATTACTCATGTGTTGTTGTTTTATATTTTATAAATATCACATCATCGGAGATACGTCAGTATCGCAATATGTATATTTTCCGTCTTTACTTTTAATAACTACATGTGGTTTAACTTCGATATCGTCTCTACTTATACCCATGTACTTATAAATCTCTTTTGGGATGATTGAGTGTTCCCACCACGCACTATCTATATTATAATCAAAAGCTAAATCATCACAACTAATATACTCTAAATCCGTATTAAGATACATAGTAACTACCAATAAATCTTCAATTGTTTTCCATCCTGCAACATGTATACTCCTCTTTACGTCATCAGGTAATTCTGTTTTATATACTTCAAATCTATCAATAATATATTCTCCGTTATCAAATTTACCAGGTATATTTTTAACACTATTAGTGTTTAATAGTATTTCAATAATATTTAATTTATCGGAGTCCATGTTAATAAATATCATATAAATAAAAAAGGTGGAGAGTTCCCTCCCCACCTGTAAGGCCGACTTGGATGTCGAACTCCACCACTCGTTTCACAACGAGATTAACTAACCCCCTCTTTCATTTTAGTAACTGCGTACTGTCCGAGAGTCATGGAAGATGTGCTTCCTACAATCACACATTCCTTAAGAATATGATAAGGGATGTGAATGAGATTGTCAACCCCGTTGAACATAGAAAGTGGGTTTTTCAATGCCAATGCCGAGTGGATGGCGTTGAGGTATACTTTGTGTTGGTCCATTTCGTTCTCAAACTCTTGGTTCAACAACTGTCCAAACTTTGGGTGAATAATGACTACGTTTTTCATATCACAAATATAAGAAAATTAATTCATACAAACAAGTAATTCGTCACGAACTTGTGTAAGTTCTTCAGTAGAACACTGGTCAAACAGGTATTCGTACTCTTCAGGGATGTCTTCCATCATCAATTCGTGAATTGGGAAGTTATTGATGTAATTATTCAAGTGACTCAGGAAGAATAGATTACCTTCAATATCACATTCGAGAGATTGCCAACGCATCGGCTCATTGTGAATCATATTGTCGAAGAGGTTGAAAGAGATTTCATTGTTTTCCATATCACAAATATACACATTTTACTTTAATATCCTAACTTTTAAAAAAAAAGATATGAGAATAATTGTTACAGGAGGATTTGGATTCATAGGTTCAAACTTCGTAAACTTAGTTAGAGAAAAATTACCAACCGCAGAAGTTGTAATCTTAGATAAGATGACATATGCCGCCGACCCAAATAATATCAAACTACCTTGTAAGTTAATTAAAAAAGACATATGTAATGTCACACCTGAGGATTTAGGAGTATATGACTACATAGTTCATTTTGCAGCTGAAAGTCATGTGGATAATTCAATATCCGATGGTAGACCTTTTATGAATACCAACGTGATTGGAACGTTTAACTTAGTTGAATGTGCAAGACAAAATAAATCTTTGAAGAAGTTTATCCATATATCTACCGATGAAGTTTATGGTGATATGATGGATTCTGATTGGTTAAGTTCAAATGAACACCATAATCTTGCACCAAGTTCTTACTATTCATCATCTAAAGCTTCTTCAGATATGATTGTGTTATCATCCCACAGAACATTCGGTCTACCATATCTTTTAACAAGAACCTGTAACAACTATGGTGAAAATCAAAACAAAGAGAAGTTCTTACCTAAGATTTTTGATTCTATTATGAATGAAAAGACTGTTCCTGTTTATGGTGATGGAAAACAGATTAGAGAATGGATGTATGTTAAGGACAATGTTGAGGTAATTTATGATTTGATGATGGATGATGAGGTTGTTAATGAAATATATAATATTGGTACTGACAACACTTTCTATAACTTAGAGCTTGTTGAAAAGATATCTGAAATTATTGGTAAGGACGTAACTTTTGAGTTTGTCCCTGACCGTTTAGGTCATGATAGAAAATACAATTTAGATTGTACAAAACTTAAAGAATACTACAAATCAAAGGGAAAGGAATATCAACCAAAGGATATCATAGATTGGATGAATCAGTTTCTCCTTGAAGAAGTGGTATAAGGATATCTAAGTATCTCTTCTCTTCGTCTCTATTCATTATATAGGACATATGGAAGTCCAGTCCGTGGACTTCTTTAATTCTTTTTTCTAAGTACTCTTGCATCTCAGGTGATTGTTCATACCCATATAAGATAAGGTTAGACATCGATGGAAGTACTTTTAAATCGATAAAGTCCATTATATTTCTAAGTAATACAAAGTAGGGTTTTCCGTCCTTATGTAATACCGCAGTATCGTAGACAAAACCTGGTAGGGTTCTATCTTCTAACTCTTGAAATTTGAGTCCGTCGACAATATTATCAATTTGTTTCTTTAATACTTCAGGTAATTCCATATCAATAAATATTATCTCATCCAAGCTTCTCTATAATTATGGTTTAACCCCCCAAAATATAATCCATATTTATCAAATATAGGAAAGAAATATTCTTTAGCCGCACCACTTATCTCTCTGGTAACTTCATACAAAGTATCTTCATCTATTCCATCGTTGTCACGATGAAATAAGTCAAAAAAGTCCCATTTATAGTCACTATCATCATGTAAAAACATCACAGAACCATTCGTAATTTTAACATTAGCACCTATTTCCATTTCATATGGGTCTTCATCAGGAGTGTTAGTGTTCTTTTTAATAATACCTACAGCTAATGGAGTCATATCAAATTCATACCCACCATCCGATATGTGTACTTTTTTACCTATACCAATTTCTTTTTTAGCTAATTCATATGCCTTATAAAAACCGCCATGAAACTTAATTTTTAACTTATCAATTTCCTGTTCATATTTTAAACAATCTATACCAATATATCTACAGGGTGTTAATTCTGTACCATTCTTACCCCAATAATCAAATAAGAATTCTTCTACTTGAGGACTTAGTTCCTCTTTTTTAGGTACTCCTTCCCAACCTTCACTCATTTCATACTCATCACTTTCAGGTGAAGCGTCAGTAACGTGTGAATACTCTAGGTCTTCCCTCAATATTTTACGGATAAGTTCCCTCATAATATATCAATAAATACCTTATAAATAAAAAAACCTCAGTCGATTAAGACTGAGGTATAAATGTTTTATATATAGGGTAGGGAATTAAAGGACGCTGAGACTACACGTTTGAATAACCTGTCTTTTGTGGGATTATAATTAGTTTGTTCCCCACTTGTCCACCTCATTGACAGAGGTATCAGGTCAGTGTCGGTTGGTATCGCCCAACCACTCGTTTCGTTGATAACTACTCAACCACTACTCCAATCTCTTAAGACTTGCGGTCTCACAAAGGGTCGGCCAACCCACGAGTTGTTTCACAATCGACATCCTTAGACTTGCGGTCTGAAGGAAAACTTCGTTGACAAAAGTCCGAAGTATTAGACACCTTTCGTCATCAACGCCCGAAGACTCTTGCTTTTTTAATCATTGAATTAAAAGTTAGCAAATGTGGATTTATGAAAGATGTGCTTCGGGAGAAGGTCCGTACCTTTTGAGTACAGAATGCTTCACACCTCTCTGTTAGCCTGCAAGCTAACGGTCAGTCAGGACTACGGTAGGTTCCAAGCTTTCACTTGTCCCTGAGGAAACCCTTTAGACTGGTACCCAGCTCTACAACTCATAGCAGTGAGTGTCGAACCGTCACCTGTATCTTCTCCTGTTGATGTCTCCATCTCACACCCGAATTTCCACATATTCAAGTGAACCCTAACCCCTCAGCAGTTGCCCTTGAGGTACGGGTCGTAGATACTTTGTTTAGTTGTCAGTCATACGACTGCGAACTTCCAAGGATTGCTAAATCCAATTCTGTCCCTTTAGTCCTGTTGCCAGGGTTATCTAACGACGCTAAACCGCCGATGACTAATAAATCTTTGTGTAATTTAAAAAAGGGGGTTAGTCTTTTAACTAAAACTCGAACCAAAGATTGTTCGTCATTACTATTTCAAAGAACTTTTGACAAAGATAAGAAACTTTTTTCTTATTCTCCAAATATTTTTCCTTTTTTTTTAGGAGGTAATATATAAATACTACTATTTCCTACAAAAGTCTTACAAAGATATAAAAAATATTCTTTGTGTCAAGCAAAAACTAAATTTAATTTTTGATTCGGTAATCGTCGAAGTTATTCATCAACGTTTCCAAACGACCTTTAGCTGATTCCATTTGTTCGATTAGTTTATCCATCTCTTCAATAATATTAGGGTGTTCTCCGATACCTGCAGGATTATTAAAGTATATCTCAAGTGTTGCTCGACTCTCTTCTATAATTGCTTCATATTTTTTGACTAACGCATTAAAAATTATTGACTTCATATTATTCTGTATTTACAAATATTTATTGTTATGAAAGTAATCATAGGAGATAACATTTTTAAAGTCAAACTTTGCACTACACAAAATTCTATCGCAGAGGGTATGATGGGTAAAAGATTTAATAAAGAATTTAATGGTATGTTATTTCTTATGCCTGAGACAGGTCAACAAAGTTTTTGGACATACAACTGTGTTATTCCTTTAGATATTATTATGATTAATAATGGTGTTGTCGACACAATTAATTCAAACTGTTTACCCTGTGATAATAAAGAAAAATGTAAATCTTATACAGGTATGGGTAGTGAAGTGTTAGAACTCTATGGAGGAACCTGTAATGAGTTGGGCATAAAAAAAGGAGACAATGTCTCCTTTTCAATGTATTAATTAACTTATCGTATACCAAGTATTTTTCCTACACCTGCAGCAACGTTATCTAAATTAACTGTACCACTTATTGAGGGTAATGAAGGTAAACCTGAAATCCCAATACCACCTCCCCAATCATAATTTAAATCAACATGTGGTGTTGGGTCAATAAAATTACCATTTTTTTTCATACCGAAATGTAAGTGAGGCCCATCCGTATGACCCTTATGTGGGTCATTGTCGCCCCCACCACTTAGTCCTATTGGTTGTCCAGCAACAACTGGCATATTTGGTACTACAAAAAATCGTTTTACGTGACAATATATAGTTTTAAGACCATTATCATGTTCAATAGTAATTGTACCTCCACAATTATCTCTCTTGTCACTAGCAACTTTTACTTTACCATTAAGTGGACATCTTATAACAGTTCCTGAAGGTGTAGCGAAGTCTATACCGTTATGTGTTCTACTACCACCACCTCTCGAAGCACCCCATTCTCCTCCTCCAGGTGTTATACGTGTTGGTCCAATAGGTGATGGAATTGTAGGTATACTTTGTTCAGTAATAACGTTTTCGTTAGTTAGTGCTTTTTTTTTACTCTGATTGATTTTTTCTTTGAGTAATTCAACAAATCTTCTTTGTATCATCTTAACAAACTTGACGTATGGCGTATCTCCTTCTTTTTTCCTATAACTTTTCTTACCTGAAGGTGGTCTTTTACTTCTACCGAAGTAATTTAATGCTGAAATATTTGTAATACATTTATGTCCACCTGAATTAGCTTGAATCATCTCCCAAGCTGGTACACCTAATTTATCTAATATCGCCCACTCTGAATCACTTAACTCATTTGATGGTGTATTCATAATATCTTTAAGTCTGTCCATATATTGTTCACCTCCATCTATTGAACGTACTTTATCACCATAGAAAGCTTCTAAGTCAGCATTTGTAAATCCGACTGATTCTTGGTCAAAACTTTTACCTGATTCTGATATCCATTTAATCGTTGATAAAGGAATGATTTTGTCTTTTAATTGTGGTTCCCATTTAGCTAATACTTCTTGAGCAATCTCACCTAAGTTGACTCCCTTAAGTTCTCTCTCACCTTTAAATGGATTACAACTAGCTTGTACTAAACCCATAGGCCACGCAATAACTAAGAAATCAGCATCAGGATTATTTTTAAATGGTGTGTATCTATCATACGAACCTGGTTTAAACATAGAACCTCCTCCGTATTGTACAATTATACCATCATCCACATAAACTTTATCACTTTCTTTTTGTTTTTGAACATATCCTTTTTGATTCAAAGCCATTTCTTCAGGACTTGCATAACCCTCTTGTTGTGCTATCTTATTTATGTTTTGAAATATGTTTAATAGTGATGGTGTGGAATTCATAACCAACTTCTCTAAGAATCCTGGTTTGTTTTTATAAGCTAACAACAATTTATTTGTCGCTAATCCTAAAGCCATTTTATTTTGCTGTAATCCTTTATCTTTTTGTAATTTAAAAATAAAGTTCATAATGTCTTGAGGTTTAAGACCAAATCGAGCGAAATCCGCTGAATCCACTGTTGATATTAATGTAATATCATCTGATGGGAATATGTCTGATGGTGACATAATATCAGAAAGGGTGGCTACATTTGAACGAGAGGGTCTAAATGATGTTGATGTGTCTCCCTCAACACCTGTTTGACTATCGTGGTGGTCAGTGTGTACAACAAACATGGGTTTACCGTGGGCGAAATCAACCAACACCGGCATTGTGTCACCTTGAGCATCTTGTTTCTTAACCGCGAACTCTTTATCACCGTACTGAATAATTTCAGAGTCAACTACCTTGATACCATTATTTTCCAAATAGTTTTTCATAGCTAATGCAGTAGTTACACCATCTAAATCTTGGTGAAAATAAATCTTGGCTTTCTTATATCTGTCGGCTAAGTCCTTTATATTTCTTAGTCCTGTCTCGTTAAGTACTTTTTTCATGCTCCTATGCTTCCAATGTTTAAATCACCATCTAATGTGAATGACGCAACTTTTAAATCTGGGTTTTCTTCAAATCTAAATGTATATTTAGTTCCGTATCCACCTCGACATACTTCACTTAATTTTTCACCCCCTAATTCGATTAACCAATTTAGTTTGTTTTTATCTTTTACAACGTCTTCAATACCTTCTACTTGATTTATTGGTATACAATTACTTTTTTGTTCGTTTAAATATTGTCTTTTTGTTGCGTTCTCGTGAAGATTTAATATTCTATCTTTTTCAGAGTCATCAATTCTAAATTGTCTCATGGTAATATACTTTTAATATAAATACTTCATAAAGAAAAAAACCCCTGTCATAAGGAGTTTTTTATCATGGTAAAAAATTTATCTTGTCTTTCGTCATTAGGTTTTTCGAATACTTCATTCATATCATATTCTCCAATACGTTTTGGTATTTTAAGTTCATGGTATTCTATGTACTCTTCTTCATATTTTCTATCTATAACTCCGTTAATAACTCCACGAGTTTGTGATAATGAAAATCTATTGTAATGTTTATCAAAACCTGTGTTAATTAACCATACTTTTACGTTTGGATTGTTCTCTAACTTATCTTTAAACATATCACTATAGTCAGATACCTTTCTTGGTAGGAATGGGTCTCCAAAACATGGTGAAAAGGTCGTTGTTGGTTCATCTACACCAACTTCGGTACCCGCAACCTTAGATGTATACCCTAATTCGAAATACTTTACAGCCTGTTCTGTACTTAATAAAGAAATAGGTGGTAATACACCAAATGCGTCAAAAGATAAAAAGAATATATTTTCAACTTCTATACCTCGACCTGTCATAGTAACTTTAACATCTCTTGTAATTTGGTCTAACGGATATGATACTCTAATATTTTCTGTTATCGTACTATCTGTAAAATCAGGGTTACCTTTTTCATCGACTATTATATTTTCTAATAATGATGTGTTTTGTCTGGTAAATTTACTATGAATAGCGTCCCATATTATCGGTTCTTTATATTCATCTAAATCAATTAATTTAGCGTAGCATCCACCTTCAAAATTAAATATATAATTATCATACCATCCATGTTCATCATCACCAATAAAGAATTTCAATGGGTCAGATGATAATGTGGTTTTACCTGTTCCCGAAAGACCGAAAAATAAATTAACTCCTCTACCATCTTTTGTGTTAGCATTTGCCGAACAATGCATCGGTAAAACTCCTCTATCTATTAAAAGAGTATTCATAACAGTAAAAACACTTTTCTTTATTTCACCTGTGTAACTCGTTCCTGCTATTAAAATTTTTCTATCGTCAAAATCTACAATGACAAAGTTTTCATTTTTAACATCCTCAGGTTTATTTTTACTAACAAAATTAGGACAGTGAACTATTTCCCACTCAGTAAATGTCCTTGAAAAGGTGGTTACAAAAGACGATGGGTCTATCAACATATTATTGAAGAATATTATTGCCCAGGGCTCTGTAGATGTAATATTAAATGAGGCGCTATGCTCATAATTGTATCCAACTACTTTTCTACTTCTAAATGTCTTTTCATTCTCAAGATACCCTTTTAACTCATCTTTGAGTAAAGTGTAACTTTCTCTTTTTACTTTTTTATTTATAACTCTTTCAAAGTCGATTGTTTTATTGGCATATTCCCCTTCAGAAAAATATCTGTCTTTAGGTGACCTACCCGTAAATTTACCTGTATTAAAATACAATAAACCTTCTTTGGTGGTTTTCATTCCTCTTTCCTTCGCAAGGGTCATTAATTGCTCAGTAGTTTCGTAATAAACCATTTTTTTTAATTTGTTAATTCATCAACCTGTATTTTAAGTTGTTGTTGTTCCAACTGATAATCTTTAATTCTTTGTTTAGCAACTTCACAATAGTTTTTTGAGATATCAATTCCTATCCATTTTCTACCTAACATTTCGGCAGCTAAACAAGTTGTACCTGACCCATTGAATGGGTCGAGTATTATGTCTTCTTTATATGAAAGTATTTTAATCGCTCTGTACGGTATATCTAAAGAGAATGTCGCCTTTGTTTTTTGTTTGGTATCGGCAAAGTAATTCCACTGTCCAAAAACTAATGACATAAAATCTTTCTTGTCTTTATCTTCGTAAACAAGTTTCTTTCTCATCCCACCTTTTTTAGTGTCTTCCACCATTTGGTACTCCCCTTTCCATTGTGGTGTTCCTTTCACTTTCTTTTTATGTAACTTTTTATAGGCTAATATTACACACTCCTTAGGATTATAAATATATGGTGAAGACGGACTCATCCAACTTCCCCAAGCAGTTGTCTTACTTCTGTGTGGTGAACTCTCTTCAAGGTCTACAATACCAAAGAAACCAAATCCAATTTCTTTCATAATCATCCACATCTCAGCGGAAAAATATATTCTACCACCTTTATCCTGACGATTAATTTCGTATGGAATATTAATAGCAATTCTACCGTCATCTTTCAATACACGATATGCCTGTGACATCCATTCTTTCGCAAATACCTTATACTCTTCAAAGTATTTATCATCATCCCAACTATCGTATTCGATTCCAACACCATATGGTGGAGATGTAACAATTAAATCAATCGTCCCTTCCTCCATCTTCTCCATCTTCTCGATAGAGTCTGAGGTATAAATCGTGTTTGTTTTTGTGTTCATGTTTTATATTTTCTATTCTTCTATTTAAGTACCATAAAGCCTTTTCTAAGTCTTGTAAAGGTGGGTTGTCATCTTTTTTTCCACTACGTCCAATGTATTTTAAAACATTAAATAGGTACGCATCTTTATCAATTCCCCATGCTTCAGCGACTTTAACAACCTCATAAGGATTGTCTTCACCTCCGTAGTGAGAAGGATGATTCACATGTTCTTTCATTTTTCTAATAAATTTTTTATTTCTTCTTCAATTAAAACTGCCTGACTATAATATTCATCAGACTTTTTTCTATCAATACTTCCGTACTTATAAGATAATTCAAATAATTTATCCCTTTTTTTATTTAGTCTTTTTAATTTTATATTTTTAAAAATACTCATATTATTTAGTTTCGTATTTTTTTCTTTTATTTTCCTTCCTCAACTTTCTCTTTTTCTTATCTGACATAGCGTCAGTTTCAGTATTTAAATCATTAACAGGTTTTTTATTTTTACCTTCTTTCCAAAGGTTTTTAGGGCAGTATTCCCATCCGAACTTAACAAGGTGCATAGCCTCTTTATCTGAGACTCTCTTTATCTCACTATTTCTCTTAATTGTTTTCATAATGTTTAAGATTTTCTTTTATTTCATTTATTGGTTTTTTGTCTGTGAACATTTTGTAGAACTCGTGTGACCAGTCATCACCAAAAATTAGTGCGTCTGAGTTGAACAAGTTTTCCATATAATTGTCCTCAGTAATTTCAATTATTTCTTTCGTTATAAATCGTTTATTGAAACCCATTTTAAATCTGAATTAAGTTTTACTGATACTATGTGTTCTTTATCCCATTCGTTTGGTGAAATTAAAGATAAGAACTTTTCTTTGTTATTTCCATAGTATAAATGATATATGTTACCAACAACAGGTTCAAAGGAATATGTTGAGTTGTATATCACATCGTTTAGGTTTACTTCATCAACTAATTTATTGTACTTTTCTACGATTTGTTCAAATTCTGATTTGAATATTTTCTGTAGTTTGTTTGCACCTTGTTGCTTAAACAAGTCAATATCGTCAATCTCAATCTTTGGTCCTGATATACTTGAAGCGTAAGGTAAGATGTTTGCGTGAAACTTCTCGTTCTCCTCATCCCACACAATGTGGTCGGGATATCTACTTTTCTTTGACATTTATTTCTTTCAAATTATCTAACTTGATAGTCTGTGTAATGTAATTAATTACTTTTCTCTTTATAATTGAGAGTAAGCAACCCTCTAATGGAAATTCACTGTCAAACTTCGCCTCAAAAACTAATGAACGTTTAGTAAGTTTCTTTTTTATTTCTTCACCTCTTTCAATTAAAGTGAATACACATTTTCTTTCATCATACTTGGGATGTATCTTTCTTATGTTGAATTTATATAAAAACTTTTCACCTTTATAATCAAACCTTAGATAACCCTTTGTTGAATTTTTTTTCGTGAATTTGAAATCTTTATTCGTGTTTTGTATTAAAACTGATTCAAATACAATAGACCATATAGATTTGGCGATTAAAAAGTAGTCTTTCAGTCTGTCGTTAGCGTCTTTAGATATTTTAATTATCTCTTTTAATTCTTTAGACTCAAATCCTGAAAGTTCTTTATAAACAATATTAGCTAATAGTATTTCATCATCAACATCTTCAGGTTCATTTTTTAAGTGAATTCTTTTTAATTTACCTGAAATAGAGTTCAAGTTAGCTAAATGTAATGTTAATTCTTGGAATGTCGGGTATAAATGAAAGGTGTCTAACTCCTTATTTATTTTAGAAATATAGTCTAATAAAACATATTCTTTATGTTCCATATCTATAGGTTCTTGTAAAATCCAATCTAAAGGTAATTTCATAATTAAATATTATACCTTAAGAATAAAAAAAACTTTTAGATAATCAATTAGTCCACACGGAAAACATAGTATTCAACACCGTCAATTCTAATGTCATATTCTACACCGTCATAATGTGATATATTATGACCAACACCATCCATATCTACAGCATCTTCAATAACACCTTCTTTGTCTATAAAACTTTCTAAATCTAAGTCATATTCATGAATATAATTTTGTGGATTTCTACGAACATCATCTAAATAATAACTAACTTTTTCTTCTATCATTTCTTCTGTGGGTTCTCCCTCAGGGTTTTCTACTATCTCGTCTCTCTCTTCTTCCAACTCTTCTATTTTGTCATAAACCTCACCCCTTTCATCACTACTATATGGGTGTGAGTCCGTGTCTCTAGTCTTTCTATAAAGTTCTTCTATCTCTTGGTCTAACTCCTCATATCTTTTCTTTTGTTCATCCGATAAAGGTAAATCTTCTGACTCGAAAACATCTTCCCATTCATCTCTTATATAATCATCATACCAAGATTCAAAATATCTCACAACCTCATCAACATCTAAATGATTCATTAAGAAATCATCATTAAATGATTCTCTCAATCCCATATCATCAACTAATTCTGTAACTCTCATTTTAGCTAATCCATAAACATCATCCCATTCACCTACAATATATTCACTGTCAGTTTCATTCTCTCCCATCCATTTAAACGCCATAATTTCACCAGGATAAAATGATTCTGTTTCTGGTATTAAATTATATACATCCTCATCTTCACCAATTTCATTTACTAACCACTCATTTCTTAATCCACTCATTACTGCATTGGCCTTTCTTCCTGTATCATCTAACTCATTGACTTCGGGATTCCATGCGTCTCTTTCTCTAATATCATCCATCTGTCTTAACAACCTTTCTCTCCTTATTCTCTCGTCTCTTTCTGCTCGTCTTTGTAATTCTTGTTTCGCTTTAATTTCGTCCTTAAATAGTTCAATATCATCAGCATATTTTGTTGACATATATCTTTGTATCACATTATTAATCTTATCAAATTCAGGTGTTCCTAAAATCCATCCTACTTTAAATGAATTATCAGGTGCATCATAGAAAATTTGTTTTCCGTCATATTTTTGTAACATAGCGACTTTATAGAACCTACTACCTGATTTAGCTTTTTTATCTAAAAAATAAAATAATTTACCATCTCTATTGTAAGACATAAAGTGTGCATCGCTACTCTTAGCTGCGGTACACCATTTACTACCCGCACCATAGTAACAACTAGCCTCATGTGTCTTTGGTATTATGACGGTGAACCTATCGTCTTCATATACGACATCTGCTCCCTCAATCTGTTTTACGTCTCTCCTTACTTTGTTTTCGTGTTTTTCAATAGCATCTACAATATCCTTTAAAGACTCATATTGGTTAATATCTTTTATTTCTAAGTTTTTTTGAAACTTTATAAATTTTTCAATTGCGATTTTGGCTTTAATTAAATCATCATTTAACGATTTTGGTGAAATAACTTTACCTAAAAAGTTTAAGAACTTCTGGTTGGATGCGAGTTCTCTTGACAATAGAAATATTTTTTTAACATCTTCATCACTAAACTTATCTCTATATTTTGATAAGAATTCATCTTTCCTACCCTCTAACAAAACTTTACTAAGATTCATATTGTTCTACTTTTATGATAAATATTAAAGATTATAGAAATAATCTACTCGTGGACTATTTATATAATGAATAATAAACCTATCTAAAAAAATATCAATCATGGGATGTGGATGTAAAAAGAAGGCTCAGCAAGCTCAACAAGCGGCTCAGACTCAATCACAAACAAATACTCAAGCAGTACAAGAAGCCGTAACCAAAACTGTTGAGAAATACTACAAGAAAAAACAGTAATACTTATTTTTTTAAGTTATCCAATAAAAGAGTCTTTTAAGACTCTTTTTTTGTTTATTGTATATTTTTTTACACCTATAATTTAAAAAAATATTAATATGGAAAGTGAGTTATATGGTACAAATTTGTGTAATCTTTTAGTAAACGAAATAATAAAAGAGTTTAATATTATTGATAAAGGTCATATTAGTAATTTAGTTCTATGTGATTTATCTCAATTCATTGTTTTAAGAGGTGATACGACTATTCAAAATCCTTTAAATTACTCTAAACTATTTAAAACTTTTTTAGATGAGCTATGTGAGGTAGATAAGAATTTCAATGTTATAGATTTAATTACATACAATTCAAAACCTGATAATGAACTTATAGATATTAATATCTCATTCAATCAGGATTTAACGAGTCTTCCTATAATTGATGTGTTCCCTTTAATCGGGTATTATGAATTTAAACATAATAACTCAGTAATAAAACACAGTAACTATAAAATTTATGACCGTTTAGTGGAAATACCTGAGTTTAAGGATTACCACGGAATATTAACTAAATCATATAAACCTAGTTTTTCTGATGATTATTTTGGTAGAAATCTAATGAGTTCTAAATCATATGTGTTATATCTAAAATACATTGCATATAATTTATTCGAAAAACAAATTTGTAAGGATATTAATTTTAATCTTTTTTATAGTGGCGATATAAATAATTTGAATTGGGAAACCATGTCTTTTGAAATTAAAAGTGAAAGTAATATAGCTAATATTGAATGGATTAAATCTTTGATATTAGACTTATTTGATTTTAATTATTCTCACGTAAAAAAACACTTATCTTTAGAGGATTATGATTTTAACATGGAAATCCTTTCTAAAGATAAGTGTTGGATGAAAAGAGATAAAACTTCAGAAATGATATTATTCTGATAAAAACCCTTTGATTTTTTTTGCAGCTTCTTCAACAGTATTAAACTGTTCGTCAGGTACGTTTAGAATTATATCGTGTTTTCCATCATCTTTAGTTTCTACCAAAGTAAACGCCGGTAAAAACTCACTACCTGTGGCTTCAACAAATTGTTTATACTCCTCCTCGTGGTCATCAATATTCCTTATGTCAACATCAATATCTTCCTCATATATAATCTTTTTTAAATTATCACAATGAGGACATCCGTTCATGGTATATAGAATAGCAAACTTCATCACAATACTTCTTTTACCATATCAAGTAACTGTGCTTCAGTTATTACTCCTATTTTATTTGTTACATTTTCACCCCCATTAAAACCTTTAATTGCCGGTATTGAACGTACCCCTAAACTAACAGCCATTTCCTTGTTTTGTTCTATGTCAAATTTATATACGTTAACTTCACTACCTTCTTCTTTGAGTTGTTTAGCGACCTTTTCCACTATCGGGCCAATCATCCTACATGGTCCACACCAATCCGCGTACAAGTCTACTATAAACTTTTCTCCGCTGTCAATTTTTTGTTGTAATTCTTCAGTTGTTAATTTCATGATATTGTTTTATATTTCTTAAATTTATTTAAGTAAAATATTATACTGTCTGTTGAGTCTTCTTTAGACAAACAGAATAATTTATATATATTTTCATCTATTTTTTTTACGAAATAAAAAAGTATTTTATTATCAAATTCTATTAATCCGTTATTATAAATAGTGGTTAGTCCATTGTAGTATTTATTGGACCATATTATTTTATTTGTTTTAAGTATTGATTGTAATAATTCTACGGTGTAAAAGTCCGTCTCAAGTATAGATGGTTTAAAACCGATAATGTCCTCCGACAATTTTAATACATCGTCGGGGACACTATCGTAAACTTTATTGTTTTCTGTATTCAACCTAACGAAAGTTCTTCTTCAACTTCATGTGATTGAACTTCATTGTTCTTAGCTAAATCAATAGTATCACTAATCACTTTAGTTATTTTATATGGGTCTCCGTTAGACGCTGGTCTTCTATCTTCTAAGTACCCTTTCCACGTTTTAGAGGTCTCAAGAGGGACTCTAATTGAAGCTCCCCTATCTGATACACCCCAACTGAATTTAGTGATGTTTTGGGTCTCATGTAGACCCGTTAATCTTAGTTCGTTATTAGAACCATAGTTTTCTATATGTTCTAAGTGACGAGTCTCAAAAGCTTCAAAAATATTTTCATAATATTCTTTGTCACCATCTTCTCTCATTCTAACATCTGAAAAATTACAGTGTAGACCTGAACCATTCCAATCACCTAATACTGGTTTTGGATGGAATTCAATATGATAATCATATTCTTCAGACATTTGTTGTAGAATATATCTTGATATCCACAAATCATCACCTGCTTTAATCTTACCTTTACTGAAAACTTGGTATTCCCATTGTCCTAACATCACCTCAGCATTAGTACCGGTAACTTCAATACCAGCCATTAAACAATTTTCCAAATGTGAGTCAACAAAGTTTCTTCCACTAACTTGTGATTTACCAACACCACAATAATATTTACCTTGTGGTTCAGGGAATCCGTCTTTAGGGAATCCAACTGGTTTACCGTCCTTCATAAGTGTGTATTCTTGTTCAAAACCAAACCATAGATTTTCATCTTCATTAGTAATTAAACCTCTAGTATTACTTTCGTGTGGTGTTCCATCTGCATTCATGACTTCACACATTACCAAGTAACTATCCAACATACCTTTGTTTAACGGATTGGGGTATATTGATACCGGTTTGAGTACACAGTCGGAAAAGTGTCCTTTAGCTTGTTGTGTTGATGAGCCGTCAAATGACCATTCTGGGCAATCTATTAAACCAACTCCATGTACTTTTTTCCCATTTACTTCATGGGTTGGTGAGTTAATAATTTTTACCTTACTTCTAAGGTTTGGTTCGGGTTCATATCCATCTAACCAAATATACTCTAATTTAATTCTCATGTTTTTTTTTAAAAAAAATATTAATATTAAGTGAGTAAGTCAACTTTTAATTGTTACAATATTTCTTACCTCCTTTAATATATATTGTACCATAAGGTAAACTTTCAATATTTATTAACTCCCTACCATTCATATCATATATTTTACTGTTTGAGGTTTCGTACAGATTGTTAATTTCTTCGATACTAACAGTCTCGTTAACTTCATTTAACTCGATACCGTCCCAAACCATATTTACACAACTAACAGGACAGGTATGGAACAAAATATTTGGGTAATCAGCATAGATTAATGTATAGTGACAAATATTAAAGATTTCATTTTTATTTACATTAAAAATAACACTATCATTTGGGTAAGTGAAACATGTGTCAGTATTATTATAGGGTCCATTGTTAATATTAAAAACGAATGTTGTTGTATCTGTTGCATTTTCCATATTTACAGTATTATAACCTTTTAAAACTAATTGGTTATCCATAATTTCATACGTGGTGGATACTTGGCTACACCAAAAAGATACTTGTGAAAATGTTTTGGGTGTAACTACTAATAATAGTAGAAGTGTTAAAATGTTGTTTTTCAATGTATTAATTTTTTCATAATTTCTACAAATATAAAAAAAGGGATTCGAAAAAACGAATCCCTTTCTTACTTTTTTTATATAATTAACTTAGAATGTGTACTTTAAAGTCGCATTCCATGTTCTTCCAAATCCGAACCAAACAAAGTTACGTGAGTCAACACCGTTCCATGTGTACTCAGTATTTTCATCTGTGTGAATGTTTGTGTTAGACTCTGCAATGTATGTTGTGTTCAACAAGTTATTACAGTTAACTCTGAATGTTGCATTGTTACCCAACAAATCGAATCTTGTTGTAAGACCTAAGTCTGCCAATCCGTATGATGGTAACTTCAACGCTCCTAGGTTATCTTCAGACAAGAATGATGAACTGTTGATTGAGTAGTCCGCATAAAGACCATCAACATATCTATATCCCAAGTCTACATTTACACCTTTAGTTACACGGTAATCCAAACCTAAGTTTGCAGTTACCTGAGCAGCGTCACCAACTTTAGCACCCTCAGTATAGAGAGTGAACTGTTGTCCTTCAACAGGGTTGTTTTGGTCATCAAATACCTCCGCTTCGAAGTTATCTGTGTATCTCCAATCACCCAATGAAACCATACCTGTAACGGTGAGGTCTGAAGTTGGTCTGTACTTAGTTTCGAGTTCAAGACCTCTGTGTACTACGTTAATACCACTGAACTGTGCTGTACCATCAACAGTTGTTGAATCGTTTACAACAACAGGTACACCTCTTGATATGAATCTGTTACCCCAATTTGTGTTGTATGCATTAACATTAACCGTCAAGTCATCTGTTGTATATCCGTAACCCAACTCCAAAGACATGATTTCTTCGTTCTCAAGGTCTTCATTGATATTGTTTGCATATCCTGGGAATACCGCATCGAATAATGGTTGACGTGAGATTAAACCTGCGTTTGCGAACACGTTTGACTTCTCGTCGATGTTGTAGTTAGCACCACCTTTAACGTATCCACCCATTAGGTTAGATGTTTCAGAAATTGAATTACCTGGTTGGTCGAAGTAATCTTCTCTTGAATAAGCTTGGTTTGAAACTCCAGCTTGAAGAACTGCAGTTAATTGGTCATTGTCGTTATATTCAACAAGACCGTTAACTCCTACCCATCCGACATTACCTACGTTGTAGTAGTCAATCTTAGGACCTGTTAGTCCTGTGTTGTTGAATGGACTTGCTTCGATAGTAGTTTCTACAATCTGTCCCCCGTTAGAATTTCTATTACCACCTGAGTAGTATGCATCAAAACCCATAAGGTTGTTCAACGCTCTGTAGTGATATCCCTTATACTTACGAAGGTCTAAACCAACAGATGCTGTCCACTTATCTTTATTGTAAGTTAAGTTAGAAATCGCACCAACCCAGTTGTGTGAGTTCATAGATGCTCTACGAATCATACCACCACCTGTGTAAATAGTTCCTGATGTGTCTGCGTCAATACCCCATTGGTTTGAACCGATGAGAGCACCTTCGTAGTTTCCGTTTACACTACCATCGTGTGGTGTTGCACCTGCTTGGTTATCATCAACAACTGCGTCGAAGTTAACAGTACCATCAGAGTTACGGAATTGGGTCAAACTATCCTCATACATGAATGAGTATAAGTCTTGTTGGTAAGGGTGGACATCATAGTTTCTACCACGAGGACCTGTTCCTCCACCACGACCTGCAGAACCGTAGACAGATGTATTCAATGTTAAGTTTTCATTGATATCCCAATCCCAGTTGAAAGTTGCGAGTGGTTTGTTGTAGAAGTTTCTTCTCATAGAGAATTCTTCACCGTCCAATGTACCTCCGTTAGAGTTCCATGTAACATCGAGTTCACCATCGTCAAGTACCTGACCTCCGTCACCGAAGTAGTCGTAGTCACGAATAGAAAGCCATACGTCTCTTTGGTGGTGCCATTGTCCTGCACCCATAACAGACAAGTTCAACGCGTGTTTGGAATCATCAGGTGCATATCCAACAGCACCGAAGTAGTTCCATCCCTCACCACTTGTGTTATCAATGTAACCGTTACCGGCCCACTTACTCAACAAGAATGAAGACGCCCATCCGTTTTCATTTTTACCTGTGTTATAGTTAACAGTTGTTTTGTTGTATCCATTGTTACCAATAGTCTCAGATACAGAACCTCCTTGTTCTTTTTCTGCCGCCTTAGTAGAAATAGAAACGGTACCACCAACAGATGGAACCGCCAAACGTGAAGAACCCAAACCTCTTTGGATTTGAATACCTGAAGCAACGTCAGTAAGACCTTGCCAATTGGACCAGTAAACCCATCCATTCTCCATATCGTTAACGGGTTGACCGTTGATAAGGAAAGATGTGTTACGTTGGTCAAAACCTCTTAGAGAGAGTCTGGAGTCTCCGTAACCACCGCCCTGTTTTGTAGCATAGACACCAGGTGTTCTATTCATAATTTCAGGGAATTCTTGGTTACCTGTCTTCAATGCAATCTCAGCAGGTCCAATAGTTGATACCGCAACAGGTGTTTCCCTCACTTTCGCAAAGTCAACAACGTTAACGATAACCGCAGCTTCGTCAAGACCAAGTGCTGTCGTAGTCATTGATATGGTTCCCATATCATTTTGTGCAGGTATAGTTAGTGTTTCGTAACCCAAGAAACTAACAACAACGTTACCTGTAGCCTCTTCGTCAAGAGTAAATTCGCCTGATACGTTAGTTGATGTTCCTCGTGTGTTACCTTCAAGATAGACACTAGCCCCAATAAGCTCATTGCCTGTCTTTGAATCCACGACTTTACCTGTAATTTGAGCTGATAGTGTCAATGTTGATACCATCATCGCTCCGAAAATAAACAATCGATTAATTAATTTCATTTAGTTTTTTTTTAAGTGTTTATTGGTTGTTTATATAATAAAAAACCACCCCCACTCTGAGGATGGTCTAGTATTCCATTTATGTAGTGGTTTCGGTTTTAGTCTCCGTAAATACGAAGGGGTTTCCGTCACCGTTATTAATATGAGTATATCCTACTTCTATAACTCCATCTTGTGTTTGGCCAACTTCATCATAGAGGTTCATCATAGCATCTTCATACTCATCTTCATTTTCCATTTCATCCTCATCGGGATATTCAAAGTCACTATCCTCATCCATGAAGATTTGATTTTTATAAACTAAGATACCACCAACAGGGTCATAACCTTCATCTTCAAATCTGTTCTCAACCGCAACTTCGGGGTCAAGTTCTACAAGTAGATTGTAAAGGTGCATTGTGAATTCTTTAACTGGGTACCATGCAGATGTTACTTTAATTTCGTTATCATCTATGGTGTGTTCAAAATAGGCCCATTTTGACCCTATGTTTTCTCCAGCCCATGAATTCATTGTTCCACCACCTTCGCCAAGTTCTGGTGTTTTGTAGAATGTTTTAGCGAAACCGCCGGTGTCGGCGTAATCTAACTCTTCAAGAGTCTGAATATACTCATTCATACGCTCTTGTACTTTTTCATTTCCAACAACTCTAATGTTGTTACTTACGTGATTTGCCATGTTTGTAATTTTAAACTCACTAAGAATAATTAAACTTAACGATAAGAAAAGTCTTAGTGTGTAATTTTTTATTATCGACCTTGTCCTCGATAACCTTTTTTATAATTTCTAGAATTTTTGTTTTTTGAAGTTTTTGTCTTAGCGTGTACACCAGGACGATTTACTTTGTTTTTCTCCTCGTAAGAGCCAGCCATTTTTGCCATTTTTTTTATTTTAAAAAGTTTTACAACACAAATATATAATAAAATTTTCTAAAAATCAAAATGGTAAATCAAAATCTTCAACAATATTTTCGTAGGCGTTAAAAGATTCATTCCAATCAGGTGTCATTCTTTTAATAATACCCTCTTCATCTTGTTCGAATATAGCCCTTCTTTTAATAAATTTTCCGTTATTAAATTCTTTCCATAGTTTTGTGAGTTCAAATATACCTTCCTTATATAATTTGATAACTCGATTGTCAAGTATTTTCATGAGTGATTCATCCCATTCGTCTGTTGATTGATTGTATTTTTTTCTGTTCTGTACTCTTTCTAACCCCATTGGTGTAATCATATACTCTATAGTAATTCTGTCCGTTCCATACTTACTGTTTCTCCTTAGGGATATAATTATATTTTGCGGTTTTTCAATATATGTTCTAACACAATTAGATTGTATTTTAGACTCTTCATTATATTGACTCGAATTAGTTAATAGTGTAGGGTAAAACTCAGACCCGTCATACATTATAACTTCGGATATTTTATTCTCAAATTCTTTTCCATTAAACCTACTAACTTTACCGTCTCTATAATTTTCTAATATTTCAGTTATTCTGTAGTGTTCTTCATTAAACTCATCTCTATTAGTAAATTTCATTTTTACCTCTTCTCCAAACTTCTTAAGTTTAGATATTGTTATGAGGTGGTCCATTATCATAGTCCATATTATCTCAGAATCACTATTTATTAGATTTACTATTCTTTTCTTATCTAAGTTACTTAATGGGAAAACCTTTTTCTTACTAAATGCATCATGATTATAATATCTATGATATAAAAAATTATTTTCATCTTTAAAAAACGACTTACGAATCTTACTAAAATAATCAACCCCCATATTATGATAAACATCAACTAATGTTTTAAAATCAATATGTGTAGTTTGATTTAAAATGTCTCTTACTCTCCTTCCTTTTAAATCTGCTATTGACATAAAATAATTAACAACATTACCATGTTTAATTAATTTTGATTTAGGTGTGGGTATAACTGTATATTGAATGATTGAGTCGGGATATGATATGTTATTATCTTTTAAATACATTTTATACATTTCTCCTTCTAAATAATTTGAATTATAATTTAAAAGGATATTATTCTTAGAGTAGATACAATATGCGTATTGTTTTAACGCATCCATAGCAACTTCATCACCCTTTGTCATTTGATTATAAGATGTCGATACCATCGATTGCCAATCCTGTGTCTGGGATATTATATGATTTACGTTTCTCCTTATGGCTAACTTAATCTCAGTTAAAAATGGTAAGTGGAATGTATTACAACGTACTTTCTTTTTCTTTATCTTTTTACGACTAGACTCAATAGTTCCGTGATAAAAATTCTTTGTTTTATAATTGTACGTAACATATCTATGTGTTTTCATAACTGAGAAGTATTGTCTCCCCACTTTTCTTTTTCTAACTACAAATGAGTACCTAATACTTATTTTATTACCATCCTCAACTATTTTTATTTCACATGTAGTAATAATTAAACCTTTTGATTTATCACCATAATAAACTTTGACTTGGTCATCAGGTATTATTTCTGTTCGGTCTTGGTAAAACTTACCGTTTTCGGTTTTTTCCATAGACTTCCATATATTACCTCCTTGCATAGGGCAAAAATCCTTATAGTTTTCCAAATTGTTACTTTGGAACTTTCTATGAAATATTACGTTATTATCTTTCATTAATTAAGGTATATCGTTCCGAACTTAGTATTAGATATTGGTGCATAAGTTTCTATTGTCTTTCTCTCCTCCATATTCATTTCAACTAAGATTTCCAACATTTGTTTTTGTGTTAGTTGTACATCTTCACCTTTTTCATAGTTTTCTGTAGCAACTCTTTCCATCTCAATAAAAAACTTTTCAGGTTCAGAGTCACCGATTAATGATACTAACTCATTTGGGTTCTCATCAAAAAATGTTTTTATCTGAGATATATAAATCTGCACATCTATATTCATAAAAAAATTCTATAAAAGAAAAATAACCACTTTCGTGGTTATTTTCAAGTTTTATCTGAAGATATGTAATCCCTTTTTATTTTCAATTTCATCAGGGATTTTAACGTTTGGACTATTCTTTAAGTTAATCACTTGGAGGTTATTCAATTTTGAAACCTCTTCAGGTAGACTTGTTAGATTTGGATTGTTAGGGAGTGATAAGAATACCAAATCCTTAAGTTCACCAATCTCTTTAGGTAGTTTGTTTAGAATACCTTCCAAGTGAAGAGCATTTAGGTTTTTAAATCTACCTACTGATTTTGGTAGCTCTACTGCCATGTCACTCGTATCAGGGTCATTTCTATATCTGTTACTTGACTTAACAAAATCAAGCCTTTCCAAATTATCAGGTAAACTTTCGAAGAACTCATCAAAACCGTAAAGAGCAATGAATTTAGAAGCTGAATCTCTCGGATATTCGACCGAAACTGAAGTTCCCTCAGTACCTGTTAAACCTTTCATGAACTCAGGTTTGAATACCTCTTTAAGTTCAGGATTTTCATTTAAGAAATTAATAAGATTAATCTGACGGTCATCAGGGTCCATATACTGATTACTTGGGAAATGAAACTGATATCTCAGTGCTGGTAGTCCTGTTTTTTCACCTGTTTTTATGTTATCATCTCTAAATGACTTAGCTTCGTTAGGGATTAATACATATAACGGACCGTCTTTGATGTAATGCCTGAACATGTTACCTCCAGGTGATGAAGTACACCAACTACTTTCACCTTTACTAGAATATAAATGGTGTCCCCCATAAAAACACGCGGCGTCTTGACCTAACTTTCCTTGGTCTTCAATTTTTACAACAGTCCAATCAGAACCTCTGAAAATAACTTCTCCACCAGGGTGTTCGTATGTTGTAGCCGCCGCTTTTTTCTCTTCTTTACTTGCTTTTGTCTTATCCAAACTAAAGTCCATAGTAATATCAATAAGACTCTCGATATTATGTTTATTAATATCTCTCTTGTCCTGTTCAATTTGACCTTTAAACCTATCAAACTTTTTAAGTGCCTCAGTAGACTTATACAAATCCTCAAAGAATAGTCTTTGAAGTTCTGTCATCTCATCTTTAAATTGTGGAGTACCGTAATCTGCCTCAGGTTCCAACCTCAAGAACTGTTTAATCAACCACGGACTATATGTACCTGCCTTCTTAATTTTATCACCATCTCTACGAGTAGTGGGGTCACCCAAAATAATTGTATCCAATTGTTCAGGCTTCATTCTAGCAGGTTTTACCTTATCACCTTTCTTCTTTGGTTGGGTGTAGGTCTTTTTCAGGATTTCGTAACGACCCTGTTCAATAATGAGTCCTTTAAGTAGTCCACTAAATTTCATCTTTTTCTTTTTCATATAAATATGTTCTAAGTGTAAAAGATTACAGATTGTAGTTCAAAATAAGTAATTCAGTTCCCTTGTTTTGTTTCTTACCTTTACTAGCAGCTGCGGCTTTTACGAATTGTTTCTCTTCCCAAAGATACTGCTTTTTTGGAAACCATTCACTTAAAAGTTCAAATTCGTAATATGAAAGTGAAAATTTTCCTTTCATATTTATTAGTGCGTTCGCTAATCTCTCGTGGTCGTTTCTATCGAAATCGTGATTGGAGTAGTAGTTCTCAGTTTTCCAATATGGTGGGTCCAAATAAAAGTAGGTGTTGTCACCATCATATTTGTTGATGAGTTCCTCAAAGTCCATATTCTCAACTACATTAATTTTGTCGAACTTGGTTATCCACTTATCGTTCTTCAGCTTATCCCTAAACGTTAGATACTTCGACTTATATTTTCCCTTTAAATCGATGTAGTTAGATGTCTCAGGTTTACTACCACTGAAAACCTGTGTGAGAATATATGCGTACTTAGCGGCAACATCATAGTCAGGGTAGTTGATTTTGAAGTCATCTGCAAATATCTCAGATTGAAACTCTTTGAATAGGTCTTTGTACTCTGTAGGTGTGTTCTCCACCCCTCGTTGTTGACAGGGAATAGACTCAATAGATTTAAGAAGTTCTGACGGGTTCTGTACACACATAAAGAGATTGTAGTTCAACGGATTAAAGTCGTTGTATACAATATTCTTAAGGTTTGGGTACTCATCCAAATCCATGTTATAGTAACACCAAAACATACCTCCGAATGGTTCGACATATGTTTCCATGTCTTTTGGGTAATATGGTACAATCCATTTACCTATTTTACTTTTTCCTCCGATGTAACTAAGCATACTTTTCGATTTACTACAAATATAGTAAAGAAAAATCAAAAAGCAAATTAAAATTCATACTTTAGGTTAAACGATAGTCCAACACCAGTTCTAAAACTGTTTGTGATAACTTTACCAATATCAGAGTCTTGCTCTAAAACATATTCAGTATTAAATATATTGTTCAACCTAATTGATGATATGAGATTATCTTTTCTATAATTGTATACAATGTTCATAAAGTGTTGTTGTCTTTGGTATATATCTCCTAATCCGAAGACTCCGACTGAATTTAATTTCTTACCTACAAAATTGTAAGTCAATCCTAAGTTACTATTATCTTTGACATCATAAAAGATATCGAAATTAGATAGTATGGGTGAAGACCCTTGTAAAGGTCTGTTTAAATTTGTAACAACAACAGAACTAGGTCCTTCATCATTAATAGTTATATTTGACCATAGTATTGATAAATTATAATCAAAATTAAACTTATTTATCTTCTTCCTAAAATCAATCTCACCGCCAAATACTGTTGATGATTTACTGTTCTGATATGTCTCAAGTCTACCGCTAGCTGTTGCTACATTTACACGTTCGATAGGGTTTAAAATAATTTTATTGTATAGGTTGAATGATATTAGTTCTCCTATTTTCGGGTAAACTTCATATGATACGTCTGTATTGTAAATCTGTGTGTTTATAAGATTAGGATTACCCTGTATTTTACTACCCGCAAATACTTCAGTGTATATAAATGGTGTCAATTCTCTAAATCTTGGTCTAACAGTGGTAATAGAATTATTAAACCTTAACTGATTTGTCTCATTTAATTTATACTTCACATTAAGGTATGGAAGTAATTCAATATTGTTTAAAATATGATTTCTAGTTAATGAAGGTATTAGTTGGTCTTGATAAGTTAATGTTTGATAAACGTATTCTGTTCTTAACCCAGTACCAACGTTTAGTTTATCACTAACATACTCCCCTTTGATAAACCCACCATTAACAAACGTACTACCCTTAACATAAGATGAAGGATTATTTACAATGTATTGTATAACATTATCATCAGTGAAATAATTGTATGGATTTGTTGGGTCTATATTTTCATATTGCTCATTAACCATTGAAAAGTCGTAATATTCTTGTTCGTAGTCGAAAGTATTATCCATTAACATAAAAGAGTATCCTCCAAATAATCTTATCTTATCAATATCCTTACTTAACGATGCAGTAAAGTTGTATCTATTTTCATGGTTTGTATTCGAGAATATATGATTGTCTAATCTGTCAATATTATTTAGTGTGTAGTCCCCGTCATATAGATAAACAAACTGTTCTCTCTGATTCTCACCACTTCTTACTATAGAAACTCCTCCGATTAAATCTAAATCAAATGATTCACCATAGTAGTTAAATTCTATTTGGTCAACTAAGAGATTGTGTATTGTTGGTGTTCTTCTAGTTGTATATAACTCCGTTTCATAATCAAAGTGATTACCAACTGTAGTTCTATCTGATAAATTGTTTTGAGATATTAAGAATGTGGTATTACATAACCTAAAGTTCTCGTCTTCATATGATACAACACCAACACCAGTTTTCGTTATTGTTGTTTGGTCATCGTTAAAATTGTAGTCTAAGATGTAGTTACCTTGTTTATTAACTAAACTTATATTACCGTAAGTATACTGATTGTTTATTCCGCTACCGACTGAAACAAGATACCCTATCTTATTTTTTCTACCACCCATAATAAATGATAGACGACTTATAGGTCTGTTAGTTTGACTGTTAAAGGTGTAACCGAAAGAAACTTTGGTTAATTCTTTAACGTCTGAACTTCCGATATCTATCTGTGCACCTCCTAAATTACTCCACTGTTCAGATGAATAAGTCTTTTTTACTTTTATATTATCTAACAAAGCTGTAGGTAATAGAGATAGGTCTATGTTTTTCCTATCTGCGTTATTAGAAGGTAATGGTAACCCGTTGAGTGTAACCTGATTATACCTATCATCAAGTCCCCTGATGTTTAGTCTATTATTGTCAAAGGTTACTCCTCCAACCTTTTTTAACCCGTCTTGTGCATTTGATATTCCTTTTTTATTTAATTCCTTAGACCCCACAGAAGATTCAACTTCCATACCCTCTTTCTTATCTAAAATTAATATCGTCTCATTGTTTCTACTCACTCTTGTTACAACTTCAGCAACATCTATAACTTCAGTTTTATAACTCATAGTAACATTTAACTCACCACCTTCACTAACTAATATAATATTGTCATAACCAATAAATGAGAACATTACACTATCCATGTTATTTACTAAGTCAAGTTTATATTCACCATCAAAATCTGTAGTTGTACCTACAGTCTCTCCTTTTAACGTTACCGCAACAAAAGGTAACGGACTATTATTTTCATCCGTTACCTTTCCAAAAACTGTTTGTCCTTTTAAACCACCACCGATTAAAAGAAACAAAATAAATAATAAACTTCTCATTGTCTTACCCATCCCTCAGTCCAGTAATCACCTGAACCGATAGTGTTATCGATATAAAACCATTCATCCACTACAGTGTCGGTTAACCCGATAAATGAATCACAATCTTTATAGTCAGTTCCGTTACCTTCAACTAATGAATTAGCAACAAATAACTCACCGTTTTCTACGTTTTGTAAGGTAACCTCATCAGAGACTCTTATACCATATTTTGGGAAACCAGTAACGTATGTATTAAATATTTTACCTTTAGTCCCCTCTCTTAGTCTCATACCTGTATTTAATCCATCACCGTCATCTACACCAATCAAAGTTAGATTAGATAGAGTTGGGTTTGAGTATGGTTCTAATAGATTGTCATCTCCGTTATTGTCAGCCTCAATACCTCTATCACCACCATCAGGACCTTGTTGTACCAACCAGTACTGTCCCTTACCTCTCCAACCATGAGTCCAATCGAAAGAGTCGTCTTGATTATGTGTTGATACCGCGTATCTAACATTTACAGTACCACCAAAGAATTCGATACCATCATCAGAACCTTTATATGCTTGTATATATTCTATGATAGTACCATTACCAACACCATTAAATGAAAATCCATTTAATTCATTATCAGTACCGAGTACTTTACCCGCATATTCAACTCTAACATAACGTAAGATTCCTGAGTCATCGTTATCATTATCACCACCGTAGATACCGGTACCTCCTTCTCCTTCAGCATTGAATCCTGTGTTTATTGTAGCATACCCATTTACGATTATACCTCCCCAATCCCCGTATGTTGGATTATCGGTTAGTGGTGTAAAAATTATTGGGTTTGTACTTTCTCCTTGTATAAACATCTCTCCACCTTGTTTAATGGAAAGGAAGGTGGTAACTTCTGTGTCCGCGTAAACGGTACCCCCTTCATTGATTGATAATCTCGCATTTTCGTCAACAAAAACTCCACCTGAAAGTAACCATTTTTCATTTAAATCTAAACTAAGGTTCTCATTAATAATACCTTCAAGTTTCTTGTAATCTTCTCCGTTAACGTTAACGTCAGTTATGACATAAGTCTGTGTGTTTGGTTCAACGGGCTCCGGTCTACATGAAAATAAAATTGTAGATAGGATAATTGGTGTAAGTAGTTTTTTCATTTCTATTAAATCTATTCATATATAGTTTTACGGAAATTAAACTGTTGTGAAACACCAATAATTAACATACAGGTAGCATGAATTTACTTATGTTAAAAAAGTGTTATATTTATTTTATAATAAACCATTAAAACAACCATTATGAAATATATTTTTACAATGTTAGGTATTGCGTTATTATTGACTGGTTGTTCTAATTTAGAATCCACTACAAGTCTTAGTGGTCAATCTAAACAAATTACTGTTTTTACCTCAGATGGTATCGTTTATGTTAACGATGGGTTCTGATTACTTATAACAATTTTTATAAGGTCTACATGACGCTTTTTGAGAGAACCCCATGTTTTTACATGGGGTTTTTTCACAATAAGATTTACTCATCTTACGAGTTCTCTTACTATTACTTTGTTCTTTCTCCTCTAAGTAGGATTTAATAACACGTTTAATAATACTATTCATCAAAATATAAATATAATGGAAGAAAAAAAAGAAGAGTGTGAATCATGTAAAAGAGGGTTTGACCCAGGTCAAAAAACTATGATAGGTTTATCAATATACTTACTAATAACCGCAATATATGGTAACGTAAAACTTATACAATATATAATAAGTTTATTTTAAAATATCTAAAATTTCTTTTTTAGTATTGTCATCTATATCTGCATTGATGACATTTATTTTTATATAAAAGTCACCAACATAATTCGGCGACTTATATCCTTTACCTCTTAACCTAAGAGGTTTTATTAACTCTGTATTTAATGGTATTCTAAGATTTAAATCTCCGTCAGGGTGTGGTAATAAAATTGGTTTATTTAATAACAAATCCGATAAAGTTACTTTTTTAGTGTAAATCAAATCATTATTAATTTTTTCAAACCCATCTTCATTAATTACCTCCACTTGTAAAATTAAATCCCCATAACCTATATTGGGTGTATAATCACCTTTACCTTTAATTCTAAGGTGGTCTCCATTATTAATGTTTTTAGGTATATCAACTCCAATCTGTTCTATATTTTGCTTTACTCCAATTCCGCCACAATTAAAACACGGGTCAATCATTATATGTCCAGTACCGTTACATTTCACACAAGGGGTATCTATAACTTGTGTGAAAAAAGATGAACCGATTTTTTGTCTAATATTTCCACTACCTTTACATGTCTGACAAAGATTTTTTTTACCCCCACTACCCGCACAGGTATTACAAGTTGTATTATTTTGAAACGTTACGGGTTTGTTTACACCAAAATACGATTCTAAAGGTGTTACTTGTATTTTTATAACTTTATTTTTTGCCTCTGGTTTTCTTCTTTGTTGATTAAATCCGTTGAATATGTCCTCGAACGGGTTACCTCTATTTCCGAAAGGGTTAGGGTTGTCATATTGTTGTCTTTTTTTATCGTCACTTAAGACATCATAAGCTTCAGCAATTTGTTTAAACCTCTCTCCACCTTCAGGATTAACATCAGGATGAAACTTTTTTGATAAACTCCTATAAGCCTTCTTAATCTCATCTTTTGTTGATTTTTTATCAACCCCTAATATCTTATAGTAGTCTTTCATATTATGGAAAATTATATAATCGTTTTATTTAAGAATAAGAAAAAGAAAAAAATTATCAAAGGTTATGTCACCGAGAAAAATGCCAATTTAAAATTTGATTCTTTGGTAAAGTCTAATGACGTTCCTTTTGAAATTGTTTTTGAGAACTCTGAGAAGTCCGTTTATGAAATAGCATTACTTAGTCGTAATGACGATTACCAAGTACCTTTATTTAAAATGGATGAGGTGGGTCGTAACAACTCAGTTTTTATTTCTGGTGAATCGGATTATATAATTAAACGTATCGAGAATTATAAGTTAGAAGAGTTAATATATGATTGGCAAACTGAAAGTAGAATAACTTTTAATGAGTTATTAACTACGTACCTCCCTAAAAAAAATGTTAAGGTAGTTTCTAAATTACATAACAAAGTGGTAATTCAATGTGATGAGGATTTTAAATTATTTAGTCTTAAAAACGAAGAAGACTCAGAACGTTTGATTCAAACGCTTGAGTCTTTCTTTTTTAAACTGAGCCGTACCGATTGTTTATTTGTGAGAGATGAAAGTACAGTAAATAGAAAATGGATGTATAATATTTTAGAAAAAAGTGGTTTTAATCGTAAAAAGCTTTATCGACAAAAGACTACTTTTTCAAAACGAACTTATAACTAACCCTACCAAAATTAATAAAAAACTTATCTGATTTCCAATCAATTTCTCTAAAATTTCTCAATACATTATCATATTTATTTTTCTCTAACTTAACCCTAACTTCGATAACCTCGTCACCAAAAAAATCTTCGTTAGATTCTATTTGTTCTGCAACTTCAGCGAGTAGTTTTAATTTATCCCTAAAGTCTTCTTTATTCTCTCCCATATTGAGTATTCTATTTCAGTATGAATTGTGTTGTTTATTTCTAAATTATTAGAGTTTAGAATTTCTGAGATTATATCTTCTTTATGTTGTTTGAGATTCTTCAGATTTTTCCTCTTCTCTAACTTCAACTTCTCCATTTCCCTCAGTACTCCCTTGTCCATTTTCTTCGGGTTTTGATGTGATTAATGAGAATTCATCTAAATCAAATTTAAGACCTTTTAAACTATCTAATTTTTGTTTTTCAAAAATGTTTTTTAATTCTTGGACTTTATCCTTAAATAGTTTTTCTTTTTCTTCTCTCTCTAAATTTGTTTTTATGATTGTATTAACTACATTCTCGACTTTATCTATAGATTGTTCATCAAAATTAGTGACAAATGAAATAATAATTTTATCAGGTTCCTGAGTATTATCATTTTTTATAACCTCAACATCTTTTGTTTGTTGTTTGGTAATGGACCAGTACTTTGAAAATTCCATGTCAAAACTAACATACTCTTTTATCACTCGTACTGACTTAAGGTATTTTCCAGTTGACTCTATAAAATCAAAATACTTCATGTAACACTATTAATGATTAAAGTTGTTATGAAAGAAATACACAATCCATAATATAACAAAGAGATTCTTTCTAACTCAAATGGTTTTGGTGGTGTAGATAGTAGAGCTCGAATAAATTTAATTAATAAATTTATTATAGACAGTGACGCAAACACTGCAATAAAAGTTACTATATGGTTTGTTAGTTCAATCACAATTATCCTTTATTTCTTTCTTCTAAGATTTCTTTTCTTAATTCTTGTAGAAGATTTTTAAGTTCTTGAGCCTGTTTTCTAGCTCTTGTACCTGCTGATTTATTTCCTCCGTAGAATTTTCCTGTGTCAACAGACAAGGTCTCAACCAATGTCTTAATTTGTTCTAATGTTTCCATTTTTATAAATTTTTGTTTTATTTATTTTTTAAAAAACTAATTTTTTTACCTTTATAGTAAATAGATAACAACTTTTTTATATTTGTAAAGACCTCTCAAGTGTTTTGTAAACATCAGTAAACATTTCTAAATCTGATTTACTAGTAGGTCTTTTTCTATTAAAAAGTTGCTTCATAAAATCGTCTAACGCTTCACGCATTAATTCGTCCTCTTGATTATAAAATACTTCAAAAAAGAATTCTTTAAAGTATTCATAATCATCTTCTGAAAATTTGAATGTTATATTTTCTTTTTTAAAGTTATCTATTGTTTTCTCCCAGCACCATTTATAATGTTTTACTTTATCTTCTTCAGTCATCCCAATTCTTGTCTCGTTGGAGTCGTGGTGACTGTCACCTAAATAAGTACTTCTTATCAAATAATAAAATGAAAAACAATAATCTTTAAATAAATAAGTTAGCTCTGGAATTATGTTGTGAGTCATATTCCATACTTGTACGTCTTCTTGTTTCATGGGTTCTGAAAGCCATTTAAAGAATTGGTCCGGGTTATATCTATTCATAATAGAATTATAACACGGACCAATAAAAAATGAATGATATTTAAATTATTGTGTTTTGTAATTGTGAGAAATGAGATTTTTCATTCTTTCTAAATCTTCATTAATTTTGTTTTGTTTTTTATCCTCTTTTGATTCACCTAAGTCCATAATATCTTTATGTGTTTTATCACCCGCTAAATCATAGACCGGTTGTGGTGCCTTCTCATACGACTGATTCTTAAGTTTGTTAAGGATATCCAACTTTCTTCTTTTATTAACTTTTTCATTAGCGTCTGTGGCAACCGCGTTAGCGTATTCCTGACTGTTACCTGTTTCTGAAGAACCCATAATATTTTTTTCTAACCATTCTTCATCAGGTTTAATTTGGTCATAAGCTAAATTTTCCATTCCACCGGAACGTGACACATTATCAATAAACTCTTCAACACTATCAGATGGTGTATATGCCATTTTTTCCATTTTCTTTAACTCACCGTTACCTTTTGGGAAATCAGTAGGACTCTCATTGAACTCACCTTCAGAACCATCTTTTAAGTAATCTTTAAACTTCTTCATAAGTTCTTTGTGATACTCTTTAGTTTCTTTCTCTGAAGTCTTCATTGCCTTATTTTGTGATGTTACTCCTTGAATCTTCCCTCCACCTGATATCTTTTGTTCTTCAATAATCTTTTCAATAAGGTCAATCATCTCCTCCTCACTTAATTGTATAGATTCTTTTACTGATTTGTCACATTCACAAGATTCTTTATCTTCATCAGACCAACCTTCTACGGTTTTTCCGTCAAACCCTTCAATTTCAGCACCATTACCACCTTTACACCCTGCTTTACATCTTGCGCCAGTAAATGCGTTTTGTTCATCTATTTCCTCTTCTCCCATTTCCTTACGTTGTTTAGCGATGTCGGAATATACTCCAATAACCTCAGATTTTCTTCCGTCAAATTCATCTCTTTCCTCTTTTCTTCTTTTAGCTATTTCATAATACTCTTCCATTTCATCTATTTCACCTGAAACGGCTTCAGTAATTTTTTTGGCTTTCTTAGTGACTTCCTCGGATAGTACTTTATCTACTATTCCATCAATCATATTTTCAATTTCTTTATTCATATCGGTACTTTTATAATAAATATTAGTGTTTTCTAAAATAACACCTTTTATGTAATCTTCATTTAATTTATGTCTTTTTGAAATATTTTTTATAGCCTCATTGACTAAATTATTTTCGAAGAATTCAAGTGCTTTAATATCTCCCTGGTTACAATAAGGGAATTTTTTACACTTATCTTTTATCTTAACAAAAGTACTACCTGGTCCTCCTAATTTAGGGAATTTAGGGTCTTTTACTGACCTTAACTTACTATAGACACTCTTTGGTGTGTCAATCTGTAATGGGTCTTTCCTACCCCCTCCTATAGGTGCATCATACGCACCTACCGATGCTGATGTTGTTGCTTCTTTTGCCTCTATTTTTTCTAATTTATCGTAGTAATCTAAATCTTCATAGATGTGGTCCAATGCAATTTCTAAAGCTATTGACATTTCTGAAGTATGTTCCTTTTCTATATTAACACCATCACTAACTTTATTAATTAACTTATCTATAGTAGTGTCGTGGTGTTTGGCTAAATCTTTTAAGGTCATTCCATCTGCCAATCCTCCTGGTATTTCATCTTCATTTACAGGACCTCCTTTAGGTTTTGTAAGTTTAGTTTCTGTATCTGGTTGAAAAAGGTTATTTTTCTTTACTTCACCAAAAAGTGGTGCCGAGTATGCTCCTGATGAACCCGCACCTGTCGCTTCTGTAGACTCTCCGTTTTCTAACTCTTCAAAAAATTCGTCATACTCTTCTTCACTTACCTCTCGTTGCATTTTTGTTATACTAGTCAACATATTACTTATGTCTTTACTATCACCCAAACCTCTACTAGAAAACTGACCAAGTTCTTTAGTTCCAGCATCTTTCATTGCCTTCTGCATCATATCTTTAATATTATTCATTATTTGACATTTTTTAGTGATGGTTCCCAAAAACTTCTTCTGGTCCACATAATTTTATAGAATTCTTTCATAACTTTAGTAACAATCTCATTAACATCTTTTTGGATTTTACCTCTCCTAATTTCGTCTCTAATTTTATCAGTTATTTTATTTTCAAACTGTCTTAAGGTATTTGAATCCAAAAAGTTTCTAACTTCGTTTCTAACGATAGTCTCAATTTGTTGTATGTCGGAATTACTTAAAGCCATTTTTAATTATAAATATCACTCACTCATTATTTTCCAATGCACACTACCACCTAATGAAAAATTATTATTATTATCAGTACCAATACCAACTAAAAATAAGTTACCTTTTTTTGTTCTCATAGAACCTTCGAGACCCATCCAAGTATATTTATTCATTGTTGTTCTAACTCCAAGACCTGCGTAAAATTCTCTTTCGTTAACTTTTTCGATTAAATTTACTGTCTTTATTGGTATTTCTATATCAATTTTAGGTTTACGATATATAATCTCGTTTTTGTAGATAGTATCTTCTAAAGTTAAAAATCCTATAGTATCTATTTTAATTGTATCTATATAGACATATTTTTCTAAGTAATTTTGAATAATAGACAGTGAGTCTACCTCAATTAATTTTTCTATCTTAATAGTATCCTTTACTACTTTAGTTCTCCATTTAGGTACAATAGTTTCTTTCGTTACTGTAACTGTGTCTGTCTGTATAATAGTTTCAACTATTTTTTTAGGTTCTATGTTAATGGTTTCAACTTGCTCACCACTACATTTATTAAGTAATATTATAATAATTACTAGTATTGTAATTATAGTACTTTTAACTCTTTCTATTAAAGATTTTTTACTGTTAGATTTCATCTACCGGATTAGTTTTCTTCCTTTGAGCGAGAACCTTAGCCCACTTGGATTTAAACTTATCGTAAAAGGAAGTTAGTTTGTTTATTAATCCCACTAAATCCTCATCTAATTGTATCATATCCCCGTTGAGGTATACCCCGTTTTTTTCTCCTATAGAAAAATAAAATTCAACGTCCTCATCTATAACTCTACCTGACCAATCAACATTTTCAGGGTATAAATTTAAAACTCCGAAATCTGATAAATCTGAAACTTCATTTACAAAATCATCCATTGTCTCCTGAAATGACATTTTTTCATCTGTGGATAATTCTAAATCTGTCTTGTCTTTACCATGTAGCGTAATAACCCCACCTGAAACTCTATAAGATTTACTCTTATCTTCTTGTGGTTCTGTATCCAATTCTATTTCTTCCTCAGTATCCGCAGCTAAATTATCTGGTTTAATATCCATTTCTTTTATTAAACCTTTTTCAATTAATGTTTTTCTAGATTCATTTACTTCATTAGTATGAAGCATATTTCTACTATTCTTTAGTAGTTTTTTTATTTCGTCGTATTGGTTACTCATGGTTTTCTTTTTCTATAAATATATCGAAATCAAAAGCAGGATTTAAATCTGTATAATCTGTATCACAATTACTTCTTGTGATAATACCGTTATATTTTTCAACTTTTTCTACTTTTACATTATGACCCAAACTATTTTTTGGTATGTCGTATTCTTCACAAATTAAATCAATAAGTTCTATTAAACTTTTATTTTGCTCTTTTGTATATGGTTGCCAAAAATGATGACCCCTCCACTTTCTTTCATACACCTCTCCGTTGAACTCGTTACCAATCCAATTTACATAGTTGTTTTTTAGTGGATTTTTCCTTAGCCATCCCAAATTTTCTAACACAATTATAACAGAATTTTTATTGTGGTATGTTGTGTCTAAATAATCACCATATGTATTAGCTGGTATTATATTGTATATTTTACCATCTCTGTCTATTATAAAATGTGGTAATTTCTTATTTTCTCCATTGTACCTATACTTCAATGATGACATATAGTCAATTATATTTCTAGATGTGTGTGAAAGTACAATTTGTTTTTTTCGTTTAAACCTACCTGTAGGTTTAAATCCACCAATAGTATTAATTAGAGTCATCTCTTTTTTTGTAGACTAATCTTTTATTGTTTTTTTGTTGTTCTATAGTAACAGGTTCTATAATATCTGTATCATCGACAATTGGTTCTTCCTCTTCTTCTACTATTTCCTCTTCTTCTACTATTTCCTCTTCTTCTTCTACTATTTCCTCTTCTTTAGTCTCGTATATTGTTATATCACCATCGACAGTTTCAACTTCAAATTTCAATGATGAAATAACTTCTTCATCTCTTATTAATTTTTCTTTTGGTTCCCTGATTTCTTCTTCAACTACATTAATGATAGTTTTTTCCTCTTCAAAGTCATCACTTTTTTTATTTTTTGAATTTAAACTAAACATAAAGTTAGCCGCAATCACTAAAGAAATTGCTAATGGGTCAAACACAAAAATTATTAGTAGGAGTAAATAATTTATAATCTCATCCATTGGTTTTCCTGTTAATCCACTGATGTATTTTAAGGGTCCGAGTTCACTTCCAACTTCACTACTAGTACTTACTTCCACAATTTCAGTCTCGTACTCAAATAACTTTTCATTAAGTACATCAACTTTATTATTAATTTCTGTTTGTCTTTCTATTGCTTGGTCTAATTGTTTTTCTAACGCCTTTCTATTTGATGAAGAAGTAGTTGTTATAATCTCACCTGTTTCCCTATCCCGATACTGTATTTTATTATTAGAAAGTCCTTCTCTTAAATCAGCAACTGCTGTATTGATTGAGGATTTTTCCTCGTTATAAATTTCTAACTGTCCTTTTACGTTATCTCTTTTTGTTTCAATTAAAGCAATCTGTGAATCTACACTACCCGCTAAGGACGCGGTTTCTTGGTATGCCGCAGATAAAAATCCGTATATACCCATAGATGTTATAAATACAAGTACTATTGCCGCGGTTGTTAGATAAAATTTAAGTATTTTATTTAACTGTTCCCAGTATTGATATAATAGAGATGCTATAACAAGTTTAGCTATCTCTAATGATGATGCCATAATTAATACTTCAAAACTAGCACCTGCGAACAATTTACTCAATCCAGTAACTGAGTAAAATGCCGCAGATAAACTAACTGATAGTGCGGAAAGCGCAACTATAAAAGGAAATATAAGTTTTTTTAATTCACTAAAAAATTTCATTTAATTATTTTTGATACCTATAAATAGCTAAGGATATCATAAATAATCAAAAAGTGAACCGCTCTCATTTCTAAGCTTCCTTAAAGCTTTTTCTTTAATTTGTCTTACACGTTCTTTAGTTAAACCAAAATCATTACCGATTTCTTCAAGAGTTTTTGGTGTTCCTGACATACCATAATAATCTTTTACAATTATTTTTTCTCTATCATCTAAAGTAGACATGATAGCCGACAATCTACCACTAAGAGCATCACCATTATTAAATTTAGCGTCGGGTCGTTCTGAATTTTCATTTTCAATAAGGTCAATTAGTGTATCACCCTCATCGTTAATGTGATTATCTAAACCTGTGGTCTTAGGTAATGATGTAAATCTATTACTCAATTCACCACCGGTTTTTTGAATTTCTTTTTTAGCTTTGTGTAAGTCTTGAACAACGTTAACCGGAAGTCGAATTGTCCTTGAGTTTTCGTTGAGAGATTGTAGAATTGACTGTTTAATCCACCACACAGCATATGAAATGAATCGTAGGTTCTTTGACCAATCAAAGTTTTTAATTGCCTTCATGAGTCCGTAATTACCTTCAGCGATTAAGTCACTTAAGTCCAAACCTTGGTTCTGATACTGTTTAGCAACAGTAATAACAAATCGTAAGTTACCTTCTAACAGTTCTTGGTAAACTTCTTCTTTCTGTCTTTCTGTGCAGTTATCAGATAAGATTATTTTAGCGAGTTCTTTTTCTCTCGCAGGGGTCATAACCTTAATTTTACGGATATCTCTAAGATACATTTGTATCTCGTCTTGATTAATAGGATTTGTAGACATTAAATTAATTTTTTGAGTATTCATCTAGTATTTGCTTTTCAAAGTTGGTTAATGAATCGAATCCATTATCTTGTATTTTATCAAGTATGTCATCGATTGTTGGTTTTTGTTTTGGGTCTTTATTAGAAACTTTTAACATGATGTTTTCAAACATCTTATCCATATCTTCCTCAGACAACATGTCTTCAGGCATTAATGAAGAGGCGATGTTAAATATAAATTTGTCTAATATATTAACATCAGGCTTTTCTTTATTTTCTTTATCTTCAAAGTTATGATTTTCTTCATTTAAATCAAAAAGATTTAACTTCATTTCGGGTGGCATAAAAGCATACATAGCGTTAGGTACTTCCATTAAAAAGTATTGGTCTACTGCCTTTTCCAACACAATATGAATATTGTCTCTTAGTTGATAAAAGTTATATTCACTTTGGAAATTCATGACCACTCCATAGTCTCCGTAGTTGTACTTTACGTATGTGTCAGGGTCAGTAAATGTTGATATTTGGATAGCTATTAATTCTACTATTTTATCTTTATCTTTATAATTTCCATATATAAAAATCATATATTGTTTAGGTTCTTGTTTTTGTACCATAGGTATGTTGTCTTATATCAATATTTATCGTAAAGTTAGTTTTTTAAAGTTCAACTTCAAAACGATTTTTCATCCTTTCTACTGATGAGGATGGAACATTATGAACATTATCTCCATTATGTCGATTTTCAACGACCAAACTATGTACCATATATCCGTTGTCTTCAGCCATTTTTAAATAAGGACTCATCTCCCATTTTTGAGTAAACGTATTAGAAACAACAATTTTACTCACTTCTTCACTCATCCACTCACTAACCATTTCCTGACACCATTTGTGCGCATCTGGCAACATAGAAGGGTCAAAAATATATTCATCATCTACTGTAAAGTACATGTCGGCTTCAATATTATAACCGTTAGGGTTAATCGATTCTGCAATGGTGCTCTTACCACTACCAGGGAGTCCTCGAAGGAGAAACAATTTTTTATCCATTTTCTTTTTTAATTTTAGAAAGTTTATTTACCCTTTCTTGTTTTTTTTTCTTTTCATATTCTTCACGACTTTTCCAATCTCGGTCCATTCTAATATATACCTTATTATCCATCATGCAAATTTTACTTCAGTATTAACACTGTGTACGACTTTCTTAACACTATCTTCATTAATCATACTAATGATTCTCTGAGTAAATTGACTTTTAGTCTCTTCGTACTCATTCTCAACAGGAAGGTAAGACCCACCATAACGATAACCAATCTGAAGATTAGATAAAGACAACGGTGTTCCTGTACTCGACCAACCTGAATAGTATCTATACTCAATAGAACCTTCATTAAGGTAACAAATGAGTGTGGACTTATTTCCCATTGAACATTGAAGGTGGAGGTGACAAATTTTCTCTGACATTTTTATTTCGTTTGTTTTACAAATATAGGTATAAAGTTTTAACTCACCAAAAAGGTGTCACTAATTGAGCGATTTTCTGTTAAACAGTGCAAAGTTGTTGCGAATAGTTCATTAGTCTCTATCACTTTTATCTTACCATTATTTTTAGTTTCATCTATAGGTATAGTGTCGGTGACTATCAACTCGTCCAAATCACTATTCTCAATCCTTTCATAAGCGGGTCCACTCATAACTGCATGAGTACACATAGCCCTAACTGTTCTCGCTCCGTTACTTTTCATCAAAGCGGCTGCGGTTGTAAGAGTTCCTGCAGTGTCACAAATATCATCTACAATAATAACATCTTTACCATATACGCTACCTATTACTTTCATATCTTCAATTTGGTTGGCAACCTTTCTTTGTTTATAACAAATTGCCATGTCTACACCCAAGATTTTTGAGTATGTGTTTGCTCTCTTAGTTCCACCAGTATCAGGAGTCGCAATACATAGGTTAGTATTATCCATTTTTTGTAGATATGGTACGAACAATGTATTGGCATATAAATGGTCTACAGGAACTTCAAAAAACCCTTGTATCTGGTCCGCGTGTAGGTCCATAGTAACTACTCTGTCAATACCAGCGGCAGTTAATAGGTTTGCAACAAGTTTTGCACCAATAGGTACTCTCGGTTGGTCTTTTCGGTCTTGTCTCGCATATCCAAAGTATGGTATAACTGCGATAATTCTTTTTGCACTTGCCCTTTTAGCGGCATCAACCAATAACAACAATTCCATAAGGTTATCTGTCGGTGGAAAGGTAGATTGTACTATCGCAACTTCATCACCTCTAATTGTCTCTTCAATACTAACTGAGAATTCACCATCACTAAATCTGTGAGTCTTAACAGGAACCAATTTTGCTCCAAATGAATCTGCAACTTTTTTCGCGTACTCTTTTGAGGCTGAGCCGGCCATAATTTTCAACATTTTTTAAACTCTTTTTGAATATCCAACTACTTGATAAAAATCTTTTTTTCCTTCGGTGTACTCTTTCACAAGTTCCAAAAGGTTTCGAAACATAAATGCTCCTTTTGTTTGCTTTTCACATTTACTAAACAACTCAATAAATGTGGTTAGTGTATCTATACTATAGTAACCACTATTAGATAGTCTACCGTGTTTTTCTTTAAGGTATTTGTTAACGTATTCTAATGTGTAACTATTTCTCTCTTCGATAGTATTAAACGGTTGTATTGCATCGTACATACCAATCATGTCGTAGATGTAGTTTTTTACCTCTTCCTTTTGTGTTTCACATTTAACCAAAAGGTCGACTATCCAGTGAGTATGGGAAGGCGTCCGAAGACGCCCTCCATCCTCTTTATATTTAACGATGAAATCTAATTCAGGGTTTTCACCACGAAAACCTTGGTATATTCCAACGAGAGTTTTCTCATCTGTTTGATAGTATTTGAGTGGTGGGTAATAATCATCCGTACCTCTCTTCTTATATGTTAATGATTCAACAATATCCATCAGAAATTGCCATTTGCAACTTGAAAACATTGTAGGTTGTTATCCCTCCACATATTTACAACTTTATCCCTGTCATCGAACACACAAAGAATATCATCTTTCTTATCACCAGGGAAAAGACTATCCAACCAATGTTGCTTCAACTCATCATCTGGCATATACATCCAATCCTTACTGGTGGGTCTCATTTTGATAACATCGTAAGGAACATCAAACTTATCCAACCATCTTTTAGTTTCACTTTTAGTTCCCTTAGAACGTCCTGAAAAGATTACGATACGGTTCTTTTGACTCAACATCTGAGCCATTTGAATCACAACTTCATTGGGTGTATCAAACCAAATGTTCTCAGGGGTGAAGAAAATGTCCCAATCAATCTTACCATTCTCTTTGGTGGACATCTCTCTCCGTTTGGTGATGTCTGCCAAAGTTCCGTCCAAATCAAAAATAACTGTTTTCATAAGACAAATATAAGGTAAAATTTCTATTAATCAAAATAATTTTCTTCAATCCAATCCGCCATATCATCTTCACCCATGTCTCTCATCATTGTGTATACACCATCCGCGTCTGAGACCGCAATCAACATTTTAATCATTTCTTCGTTCATAAAAAAAGTAGTTACAAGTCTAATTTAGATTGTATTTGTGATAACCTTTTACTTTCAATAATACAATATTCTTCTGACAATTCAGACCCTATATAATTACGATTACTTAATATTGACATTTTAGAAGTTGTTCCAGAGCCCATGAATGGGTCATAAATCAATTCACCTTCATTAGTCCAACTCTCAATGTGGCGCTTCGCCAATTCTTCGGGAAAAATTGCGGGGTGTTCAAATGCAACATCGTCTTTACTTGTGTTTCCCCAACCAACATAAAAATCCCAAATATTATAGTCAGGAACCATTTCTTTGACATAATAATCGTTCTCATTAAAATCCCCATCTTTATTACGTGAAAATTTCTTTTTTCTATAAGTTCTTTTG